>Ga0207873_1000242_pt1 | contig 60731 bp, 48 predicted proteins | sample BGWIniCompost_FD_187373 | JGI IMG/M metagenome (GOLD analysis project Ga0207873, IMG submission 187373) | Cellulose adapted compost microbial communities from Newby Island Compost Facility, Milpitas, CA, USA - BGW Initial Compost (SPAdes)... ...
CTGCTTCGTGAGTGATTCATGAGCGCGGTACATCGGCACGTAGTAGCCGAGGACGAAGGTCAGACCCGCGACGCCGAGCAGCTGCGGCCAAGCCTTGAGGATCGACAGCTTCCTGCGGGGCCTGCCTACGAATGCTGCCAAGTCGGGGTCGGAGTCTTCCCAAGGATTGCGCGCCATGCCCTCAGGGTTACAGCCGGCACGGCGTCTGCGCCAGAGGAAGAGATGGATCCCTCGACCAGGACGCTTTCGGCAGATCGTCGACTGCGATTCGCTCACAAAATTACCGGAGCATTGTCACAGTCGAACGCAAAGGCGAACTCACCGACGACGATGCATCGAAGCGTGAGGCTGGACTCTTCGCTGACGCCTCGGCTCCTGCAGGGGCGCCACGCCAGAGGCAGGTGAGCTCACGCGAACCCGCAGAATGAAACGAATTTTTCGGGATGCGGACCCGCGCCGTGGGGTCACGCCGACGCGGTGATCCGGGCACGAGAACAATCAATCATCTTGCAAACATGCGCGCATCATGGAATCGCCAAAGCGGGGAAACACGCTTGGCGAGCGCTTTCATCGCCTGCTACACAGAGGGCCATGGCCTCGCAGCCCGCTTGGGACTTGTATCCTCCGGCCGAAGTCCTCGACGAGGACGCCCTCCTCGAGGAGGAGAGCGCCGACGACGAGCAGTGGCACGTCCTCATGGCTCCCGGAGAAGTCAAAGTGCTCTCCCTGGAGCAGCTCGACGACTTCTTCCGTCTGGAGGTGATCGACGAGAACACCCTCGTCTGGCAGGAGGGCATGAAGGACTGGGCGCCGCTCTCCCTCGTGGCCGGGATGGATGCGGACGAGAAGGCGACGGAGCCTCTCGGCGCGCCACCGCCAGCGCCGCCTGCGCCGCAGGTCGCGCCCGCGCCCCTCTTCTCGGAGGTCGTGCCCGCTCCCCACGCGCGGGCCCAGGCCATGGCGCCCGCGCCGGTACAACCTGCTCCGGTCCCGAGCGCGCCCCCGCCGCCAGCGTTCGAGCCGTCCGTGGTGCTGTCGCCGTCGGTCGCGCCATCTGCCGTCACGCAAGCGAGCCCCTCGACGCATCCCGCCAGCAGCGTGCCGGCGCAGAGCCCGCAGCACAGCAGCTTTCCACAACAGAGCGGTTTCCCTCCGCAGGTCGGCCACAGCGCGCCTCCGCCTCAGAGCTTCACGCAGCAGAGCTTCACGCAGCAGAGCGCGCCCCCGCCCCAGAGCGGATACCCGACCGCGGCGCCCGCGCCCGTCGGTGCTCCTGCGCAAGTCAGTGCTCCTGCGCCAGCCCTTGGCTCCTGGGCACCTTCGGCGGTTCCGGTCGGTGCCTCGGCGGCTCCGGGGAGCGGCTTCGGCAGCCTGCAGCCCCTGGCGATGGACACTCAGCCCCCCCAGGGCGAGAGCCGGACCAGCCGCTGGCCCCTGGTGGCGGCCATCGTCCTCGGAGCGCTCCTCAGCCTCTACCGCAACGACGTGCTGCGCGACGTCGCGGAGACCACGGGTCTGAGCGGCGTCTACGAAGGCGTCGAGTCCGTGTTCGGTCCCCCCGGCTTCGGCACGCCGCGATCCGTCGCCGAACCCGAGAAGTCGCCCACCACGACCCCGGAGTCGACGACGTCGACGTCCAGCGCCGTGGCGCAGGCGCAACCCTCTCCGTCCTTGGATCTGAGCGATCTCGACGACACGCCGACTCCCTCGGCCGAAGCCGAGACGGAGAAGACGGACACGCCCGCACCCGCGCCGGAGAAGGCACCCAGTGCGGCGGCTCCCGCTCGCACGTCCCCCACGCGCTCGACCGCGACACGCCCCAAGGCTCCGGCGGCGACGCCCAAGGCCAAGACGACCAAGACCAAGTCGAAGGGCGGGCTCAGCGAATACGATCCGATGAACGCGTCCCTCTGACGACGAGGTTCCGGCGCGTCCCTCCTCTCGCCGCTCGAGCGCAGGGCTTCGCGGAGCAGGGCTCCGCGAAGCCCCCGATGCCGGAGCCTTCGCTGCGGAGCCCTCGCGGAGACGTCAGCTGGACGTGGCCACGTTCTCGGAGCGCGGCGGCACGCTGCTCACCGAACCGGCGGCGGCGCTCGCCAAGGCCTGACCGATGCGGCGGCACGCCTCTTCGATCCGCGGCGGATCTTCGATCAAGGCGAACCTCACGTACCCCTCACCGCCGGGACCGAACCCGCTGCCCGGGGACACGGCCACGTGGGCGTCCTCGATCAGGCGCGCGGTGGCCGCGAAGGAGTCGAGCTTCCGATACACCTGCGGGAGGCGCGCCCAGACGAACATGGTCCCGCTCGGCTCGGTCACGTCCCAGCCCACGTTGCGTAGACCGGCGACGAGAGCCTGTGCCCGCCGCAGGTAGAGCTCCCGCACCCCGTCCACGATCGCCTCGCCGTTGCGCAGCGCCCAGGCGGCCGCGTGCTGCAGCGGGATGAACGAGCCGTAGTCCGTGTACGTCTTCAGGTGGGCGAGGGCCGAGACCATGTGGGGGCTGCCCACGGTGTAAGCGACCCGCCAACCCGGCATGTGGTAGCTCTTCGACATCGAGAAGACCTCGACGCCGAAGCGCTGCACCTCTTCCTTCGGCAAGCCGCAGTCGAAGATGCTCGGCGCGTAGCGGTGGGCGAAATCCAGATCCGCGTAGGCGAGATCATGGAGGAGCATGGCCCCGGAGTCGCGCACCACCTCCACGAGCGCCCGCAGCTCTTCACGGGAGATCACCCGCCCCGTGGGGTTGTGGGGATAGTTCGCGATCACGAGCTTGATGGGGCGCCCCTCCTGGCGTCCCTGCTGCAGCGCGTCCGCGACCGCTCGGGCCGCGTCGGGCGCCTCGACGGGATAGGAGTGCACCTCCGCGCCGGCAATGAACGGAGCACCCCGATGGATCGGGTAGCAGGGATCGGGCGCGAGCACGTGATCGCCCGCGCCGAGGATCGCGAGGCACAGCCCCGTCATGCCGTCCTTCGCGCCCATGGTGACCATGGCGTCCCGCTCGGGATCGAAGCTCACCTGGTAGCGGTGCGCGTACCACTCACAGATCGCCTTGCGCAGCTCCAACAGACCGCGCCCCGGGTGGTAGCGGTGGTTGGCGCCGACGCGAGCGGCTTCGTGCAGCTTGTCCACGATGACGGACGGGGTCGGCTGATCCGGATTTCCCAGACCGAGGTCGATGATGTCCGCACCGCTAGCCCGGACCCGGGCCTTGACCGCATCCGAGGCGACGAAGGCGTAGGTGGGAAGCTGTTCCGAGCGAGGAAAGGACCAATCGTGTGCTGCCACAGGGCGCTCCCTTTACCACGAAACCCGGGCTCGCAAGTGCGGCTTTTCACGCACGTGCTCGGGAGGAGACCCGACCCGTGCTAGGCCTGAACGGCATGGCCCTGGATGCCTCCACCCCCTTGCCCCGCTTCGTCATCCGAGGAGCAGGCCCCGAGGACCTGGAGCAGCTGCTGGCGTTGGCTCGGCATCTCGACACGGTCAACCTCCCGGCAGAGCCCCGGTATCTGGAGCGCCTGCTCGAACACAGCGCCGCCAGCTTCGCGGGGCGCGTCGCCGATCCGACCCTGTGCAAGTACGTTTTCGTGGTGCTGGATCGGCAGCTCGGGCGGGCCGTCGGCACCTCGACCCTGGTGGCCCAGCTGGGGCGCAAGGACGCCCCCTACATCTTCCTCGACGTCCTCGACGACGAGAAGTACTCGGCCACCCTCGACAAGCACTTCGAGCACACCGTGCTCCGCCTCGGGTTCTCTTACGACGGCCCCACCGAGCTCGCGGGGCTCGTCCTCGATCCGGGCTACCGCCGCGCCCCCGAGCGCCTCGGCCTCGCGATCTCCTACGTGCGCTTTCTCTTCATCGCGGCCCACCCGGAGCTCTTCCAGGAGGAGCTCCTGGCGGAGCTCCTGCCGCCCCTCGAACCCGACGGACGCAGCCTCCTGTGGGAAGCCTTCGGGCGCCGCTTCACGGGGATGACCTACTCGGAGGCGGATCGGCTCTCCAGCGAGGACAAGACGTTCATCCGGGACCTCTTCCCCACGGGCATCGTCTACGCGTCGCTGTTCGATCCCGATGCCCAGGCGGTGATCGGCAAGGTGGGCCCCCAGACGCTCGGGGTCGAGCGCATGCTGCGCCGCGCGGGCTTCCGCTATGCGGACCGCATCGATCCCTTCGACGGCGGCCCCCACTTCGTCGCCGACCGTCAGGACGTCGTGCCCGTCCGCTGCACCGCCCGACGCCGAGTACGGAGCCTCACGGAGCTCGGCCGCCCGGAGCTGGTGCTCGTGGGGCGGGATCTCCCTACGGCGCCCTACTTCGTCGGCCTGTCCACGGAGGCGGAGCTCCTGGGGGACGAGGAGGTCGGCATCGACGAGGCCATTTGTCGCGCACTCGGCGTCGAGGACGGGGCCGAACTCTGGGTCCAACACTTCCGGGCGCTCGGCGGCTGACCGCGCAGCCGCGGGCGTGCGCCGCCGGATCGGTAGAGAGAACATGTCTGAACGAAGACTCACGGACGTGACCCTCCTGGCTCGGAGTCCCCTGCTCGCCGGGTTGCCCCTCACGGACATCGGCACCCTGCTCGGCGTCCTGGACTCCGACGGCGTGGAGCAGGGCGCGTCTCTGGCCACCGCCGGGAGCCCTGGAGACGGCCTGTGTTTCCTCCTCGAGGGCACCGCCCACGCCCAGGATCGGTCCGGGCGCGTCGTCGAGCTCGCCCCCGGCGACCACTTCGGAGAGCTCACGCTCCTGCCGGAGGGGCGCCACGACAGCAACGTCACCGCGAGCACGCCCTTGCGCGTCGCGCGCCTGTCGCCGGGCAGCTGGGCCACCCTGACCCGAGAGCACCCGGACACGGCCCTCCATCTCTCCCTCGCGTTGCTGCGTCGAGCGGCGGAGCGGCTCGCGACGGCGCAGAGCCGCGCCCAGCTCAGCCCCGAACCGCGACGATCGGTGCGCTCGGCGACCATCACCCGGGCGGAGGGTCTCTGCGCGGAGGTGCTCACGGGCACACGGATCGCCGATCTGGTCCCCGAGGAGGTGGACGGATCCCTCGTGGTGGGCGCCCGCCTCGATCAGCTCGCCGTCGCGCTGCACACCCCCATCGTCGCGAGCGCCTCCGTCGAGCCCCTGACCACACGCAGCTGGGAGGGACGGGACATCTATCGGCGCACCGCGAGCATCGCCCTGCTCGAAGCCGCGCGGCGCATCGGCTGCTCGAGCCTACGCCTCGGCCCGAGCATCACCTCGGGGCGGGTCGCCCACGCGGACGAGGAGGATCTGCCGGATCTGGCGCGACGCCTCGAGCGCGCCCTCGCGGAGGTGATCACCGAAAATCTGCCCGTCCGAGAGGAGACCTGGAAGGTCGACGAGGCCCTCGCCCATTTCGAAGAGGTCGGCTGGCACGACGCCGCCGCGCTCCTGGCGCTCTGGCACGAGCCCACCGTGGCGCTCGTGGGGTGCGGCGAGGTCCTCGCCCTCGACGCGGGGCCCATGTTGCCGGGTACCGGTATGCTGCGCGACCTGTGCGTCCGCACGACCTCCCAGGGGCTGGTGCTCGATTTCGGCGCGGTCATCCGCCGCGAGCTCCCCGAACCTCCCCGTTCGACGGTGCTGCTCGAGGCCCGCCGGCCCCGCTACGGCGCCGACATGACGCTGCAGAAACGTCGCTGGCTCGAGCTCCTGGGGGTGACGAGCATCGGACATTTCGGGCGCGCCTGCGTCTCGGGTCGGGTGGACCAGCTGATCCACGTGAGCGAGGGCTTCCACGAGAAGCGCATCGCCCTCATCGCCGACGAGATCCGCGCCAACGAGGCGCTCCGCGTGGTGGGCATCGCCGGTCCGTCGTCGTCCGGGAAGACCACCTTCATCAAGCGGCTCAAGGTGCAGCTCGAGGTGAACGGCATCCAGCCCGTCGAGCTGTCCCTCGACGACTACTACGTCGATCGTGAGCGCTCCCCTCGAGGCGCCGACGGCGACTACGACTTCGAGGCCCTCGAGGCTCTCGATCTCGAGCTCTTGAACGATCACGTCACTCGCCTCCTCGCGGGCGAGACGGTGCGCACCGCCCGCTTCGACTTCGTGACGGGCAAGAGCGCCCCGAACGGCGGCAAGGAGCTGCGCCTGAACCCGACGAGCATGCTGCTCGTGGAGGGCATCCACGCCCTCAACCCCCAGCTGCTCGCCGCCATCCCCCGGGAGCAGACCTTCCGGATCTTCATCCACCCCGCCAGCGCGCTGCCCTACGATCGGTTCTCCCTGTTCGAGCCCGCCGACGTGCGCCTGATCCGGCGCATCGTGCGCGATCGTCGGCACCGAGGCTGTTCGGCGGCGGACAACCTGCGGCGCTGGCCGAGCGTGCGGCGGGGGGAGCGCCTGCACATCTTCCCGTTCCACGAGTACGCAGACGCCGTCTTCGACAGCTCACTGGTGTACGAGGTGAGCGTGCTGCGCGTGTACGCGGAGCGCTATTTGCTCGAGGTGCCCCGCAGCCACCCCGAATACTCCGCGGCGCACCGGCTCCTGCGTCAGCTCCGCCCCTTCGTGCCGATCCACCCGGACCACGTGCCGCCGACCTCGCTCCTGCGGGAGTTCATCGGGGGCAGCGGCTTCGTCTACTGACGTCGCGGGCGCCGGCGCTTCTGGCCCGTCGCCGCTCACGAAAGCGGGCTCCAGTGGCCTTTCCGCGGCGCGGGGAGCCCCCGGAGCGGGGAAAGCGCCGGGACGGCTTGACCGATGAAAGCCCCTCCCGAGAAGATGCCGCCGCGGGGCCCGCGCGATCGTCCGGGACCTGGAACGAACCATGGTGGATATTGCGGCCCTCGCCTCTTGGACGCGCGTCGAGCTCGTGGAAAAGGCCCGGCAGCTCGGCGTCGAGCGACCCGAGCGCATGACCCGGCTCGAGCTGCGTGACGAAATCCAGCGCCTCACGGGCCCTCGCGGCGCTCAAGAGGAACCGAGGGGGCTCCTCGGCGCGGCGCGATCCATGCTTGCCAGCATGGTCGAAGCCGGCTTGAACATGCCGGAGGCGGCTGCAGTCATCCGGGGAGAGGCGGGTTTCGACGTGCGTGTGAAGAACCAACCCCCCGTCGCGACGGTCACCCTCGCGGAGATCTACGCGGCCCAGGGACATCGAAAGCGGGCGCTGCGCATGCTCGACGACGTGCTGGCGGCGGAGCCCGACCACGAGGTGGCGCGAGAGCTGCGCCAGAGGCTCGCGGCGGAGGGTGAGGCGAAGGCCCCCGAGCCGCGGGACACCAAGGCCCAGGACACCTGGGTGGAGACCACGGGGGAGGAGATCCGCACGGGAAAGCCGCCCGAGGTCGCTGCCCTCGCGCCCGCGGAGCCAGAGCCCGCGGCACCCTCCGACGACCAGGATCGGCTCCAGGGCGATCAGGACGACCTCTCCGGCGCGCAGGACCGGACCCTAGACGACCAGGATCGGCCCCAGGGCGAACAGGATCGGACCCAGAGCGAACAGGATCGGCTCCAGGGCGATCAGGATCGGCCCCAGGGCGAACAGGATCGACCCCAGGGCGAACAGGATCGACCCCAGGGCGAACAGGATCGGCTCCAGGGCGATCAGGACGACCTCTCCGGCGCGCAGGATGACGCCCCGGCCGGCTCGGGTGACGTTTCCGGCGAACAGGATCGGCTCCAGAGCGAACAGGATCAACCCCAGAGCGAACAGGATCGGCTCCAGAGCGAACAGGACGACCTCTCCGGCGCGCAGGATGACGCCCCGACCGGCTCGGGCGACGTTTCCGACGACCAGGAGCGGCTCCAAGGCGACCAGGATCGGCCCCGAAGCGACCAAGATGAGGTCCAGGACACTCGGGACGACCTACCCACCGACCAGGACGCGTCGGAGCGAGCGCCAGCGGAACACCCGGTCGCCGAGATCCCTGCGGCAGCGGTGGAGCACCTGGCCGCGGACGTCCCCGCGGCGGCCGCAGAAGCAGCCGTGGATCCGGATCTCGGCGGCTCGACGGAGGACGCCCTGCCTCAGGACGCCTCGCCGCAGCAGGACGCACCTCGGCAGGACACCGCACTCCCAGCGGACACCGCGTCACCGGAACCCTCCGCAGCCGTCCCACAGGACCCCGTGCCGCTGGACACCGTGCCGCTGGGCACGCAGAACACCGCGCAGCTGGCGCAGGACGCTCTTTTCTTCCGCACCGATCCCGAGGGCACGCAGCTGTACTGGGAGCTGTCCCCCGCCTCCGTCGACCGGGCGCGGCGCCGCATGCCCGAAGGGCACCCCATCGTGCGGGTCGTGGCGATGCAGCCGAGCGTCGAGGGGACGAACCGCGTCGACCTGGATCTTCCCGTCGAGACCCCCACGGGGTGGACCCGATTGCAGGAGCTGCGCCCTCCGGCGATCGTGCGCGCCGCCCTCGGCTGGTTGGCCCCCGAGGGGTTCGCGCCCCTGGCGGTCGGGACGGAGCTCGACGGCGTCTACCGTCCCCCCGTGTCCGCCGACGCGGAGGCCGCCGAGCAGCGCGCCCGCGAGCGCTTCGCCTGAGGCAGTCGGCGCGTCGCCCTTCGGGTCGGGGCGACGGGCGAGCTTTTCTACGCGGACTGCGACCGGGGCGGCGGCGCGGCGAGCGTTGCGCGCGCACGCGGCAGGCGCGGCAGTAAGCGTTGCGGGCCAGCACGGCGGCGCAGCCGCGGAGGCATCCACCGGCAGACGGGACCGAAATCGACGCAACGGAGCGCTCGTCGGGGCCGACACCTCGCGCATGCCCCGCCCCTCGCCCACCGCCGTCGCGCCTCTGCTCTCCTCACCGCTCGTCACCGCGGCTCTCCTCTCTCCCCTGCGGGGCTCCCCGCCCTGCGCGCCCCCGTCGGCCCCGCAGCCGTCGCGCCCGCAGCCGTCGCGCTCCGACCCGCGCGACTCGGAGCACGCCCCTTCAGAGAGGCGACGCCGCCGCGCCCCCGTTGGTCCGGCCCGGCGCGCCGTCTGGGCCTTCGTCCTCGTCCTGGTCGCGACGCGCCCGGGGAGCGCTCAGCTCGGGCCCCCCGGCGTCTCGGACCTCCTCGTGGACGGTGCGGGCCGCCCCAGCTGCACGGTGCAGCTGCAGGGCGGGCGCCACGTCGACGATCGTGGGGACCGCAACTACTACGCCCACCTGACCCTCACCTCGCCGTGGGGCGGCTGCTGGTCCTCCAGCGCCGGGCACGAGCCCACCCCCCGCGACCGGCCCGTCGATCCGTCCGCCGTCGACGCCCTCGCCGACGATCTCTCCGGGACGGCGCTGGATCCGACGGAGGCGCCCGGGTCACCGCGCCCCGATCTCGAGCCCGAGCAGTGGGAGGATCTGGAGCTCTCCCCGGAGGAGCTCGAAGATCTGGCCCCCGAGGACTGGCGAGAGTGGGCCCACCTCGAGCTTCCCCGAGCCTCGGCGTCGCCCAAGAGCCGCGGGAGCGCACCCGACGGCGTCCTCGCGGAGCGCCGCACACCGCCCCCCCTGGCCAAGGGCGCGCCACCCGCCCCACGACGTCGCAGCGAGCGAGTCAGGCCGGACATGCCTCTGGTCACTCCGGAGCTCGCGCGATCCGTGGCTCGAGCCGCCCTCCGGGCCGCGGGCTATCGGGGGCTCGAGGCGGAGCTGTCCGCGGCGGTCGGGCGGGCGCGTTGGTCGGCGGCGCTGCCGGACGTGCGCCTTCGGGCGGCGCGCGCCCTCGACGAGAGCGCGCGGGTCGATTACGTCGGCGACGTCCTCGGCGACACCCGCGTGACGGGCCGGGCGGACGTACGCCTCGAGGCGGCCCTCACCTGGCGCCTCTCGGAGCTGGTCTTCTCCGGCCGCGAGCCCTCCCTCGCGCGCATCCGGCTGACGCTCTTGCGTCAGCGGCAGGAGGTCGTGCGGGCGAGCCTCCAGGCATTGTTCCGTTGGCAGCGCGCTCTCCACCGCGCCAATGATCCGGCGCTTCTCCCCGAAGAACGCGCCGAGGCGCTCCTCGACAGCGTGGAGGCGGAGGTGCAGCTCGCGGTGCTCACGGGCGGCTGGTTCAGCACGGAGCGAGCCCTGAGGAGCTCTCACGCCCGCGCCACGCCACCGATTGCCCCTGGCCAGCGCGTCGCTCCCGGAGTAAATGAGCCGCGCGATGCTTTCCGAGACGCGAAGCAAGTTGATGGACCTCAAAAGGCGCGTTGATGCGCTAAGGGGGTCTCTTTGACCTCCCTCGGCTGAAGCGCGAGGTCGAAGAGCTCGATCAACTCTCCACAGAACCAAACTTCTGGGAACAGCAAGAGAAAGCGCAGGCGCTCATGCGTCAGCGCTCCATCGCCCAGGACAAAATCGATCACGCCCAAGGACTCATCCGCGACGTCGACGACGCGCTCGAGCTGCTCGAGCTCGCGGCGGCGGAGAACGACGAGTCGACCATCGAGGACGTGGAGGCGCAGCTCCCGGCCCTCGAGGCGCGCATTCGCCAAGCGGAGCTGCGGCGCATGCTCTCTGGCCCCGTGGATCACGCCAACGCCATTGTGAGCGTACATCCGGGGACGGGCGGCACGGAGGCCAAGGACTGGGGCGGCATGCTGCTGCGCATGTACATGCGCTGGGCCGAACGTCGGGGCTTCAAGACGGAGCTGATCGACTACCAGGCCGCCGACGACGCGGGCATCGACGGGGCCTCGTTCATCGTGAGCGGGCCGAACGCCTACGGCTACCTGCGCTCGGAGATGGGGGTGCACCGCCTGGTGCGCATCAGCCCCTTCGACTCCAACGCGCGCCGTCACACGAGCTTCGCCGCGATCGAGGTCACGCCGGACGTCGAAGAGGAGATCGACATCGAGGTGAACGACAACGACCTCGAGGTCAGCACGATGCGGGCGGGCGGCAAGGGCGGCCAGAACGTGAACAAGGTCGAGACGGCCGTGCGCATGAAGCACATCCCCTCCGGCATCGTCGTCGTGTGTCGGGCGGAACGCAGCCAGCACCAGAACCGCGCGATGGCGCTCAAGATGCTCAAGGCGAAGCTCTACGAGCTCGAGCAGCGCAAGCGCGAGGAGGCTCAGGCCGCCTACGAGGCGGAGAAGGGCCAGATCGCCTGGGGGAGCCAGATTCGCTCCTACGTCCTGCAGCCCTACCAGCTGGTGAAGGATCTGCGGACGGAGGAGGAGCGCGGAGACGTGGACAACGTCCTCGACGGGGACCTCGACTCCTTCATCGAGGCCTACCTGATGCACACGGCCGACGGGGACAAGCCGGCGCCTGCGGGCGCCGTGACGAGCTGAGCTTGGAGTGAATGGTGAGTGAGCCGGATCCCAGAGCACCGAACGCAGGACCTGCGCCGTCGAACGGAGACGCCGCCGCACCCGGAGACGGAGACGCGAGCGGCGAAGAGGCGCTCCTCCGCGTCCGCCTCGAGAAGGCGCAGCGCGTGCGTGAGGCGGGTCGGGATCCCTTCACGAACCGGGTCGCCGCCGATCGCCGCAGCCTGGTGTCCGAGCTCCGCGCCGCCTATGCGCCCGCCCTGCTCGAGCCCGCTCACGAGCTTCGCTACGACCCCGAGAAGCTGAGCGCCCTCGCAGGGGACGCGAGCCACGTGGTCCTGGGCCGGCTCATGGGGCGCCGGGGCTTCGGCAAGGCGTCGTTCCTGGATCTGCGGGACCGCACCGGGGACCTACAGCTGTTCGCCAAGAAGGACGTGCTCGGCGCGGCCTTCGACGTGCTGGCGGAGCTCGACCTCGCCGATCACGTCGAGGCCGAGGGCCGCCCCATGGTGACGAAGAAGGGCGAGCTCAGCCTGGAGCTCACGTCCCTGCGCCTGGTCACCAAGGCTCTGCGCCCGCCGCCCGACAAGTGGCACGGCCTCACGGACGTCGATCTGCGCTACCGGCGCCGCTACGTGGACATGGTCGCCAACCCCGAGGTCGCCGAGGTGATCGCGGCGCGGGCGATCCTGCTGCGGGGCCTGCGCACCTTCCTGGACGAGCGGGGGTTCCTCGAGGTGGAGACCCCGTCCCTGCACTCGCTCATCGGCGGCGCCGCCGCGCGGCCCTTCGAGACGCACCACAACGCCCTCGATCTGCAGCTGTACCTGCGCATCGCGCCGGAGCTGTACCTGAAGCGGCTCCTCGTCGGCGGTCTGGAGCGGGTCTACGAGATCGGGCGCTGCTACCGCAACGAAGGTATCAGCACCCGGCACAACCCGGAGTTCACGATGGTCGAGCTCTACCAGGCGTACGCGACGTACGAGGACCTGATGACGCTCACCGAAGAGATGTTGCGAGCCCTCGACCGCGCCCTCGAGCAGGGCATGGCCCAGCGGGGTCAGAGCGCGCTCTATGAGCGTTGGCGGGCGGAGCGCCCGTTCACCCTGGGCGAGCCCTTCGCCCGGGTCCCGATGGCTGCCGGGGTCGAGGAGGCCCTGCGCAAGGCGGACCTCGATCCCGCGGAGGTCCTCCAGAGCCTCGAGCGGCTGGGCGTGACGGAGCACACCCCCGCCGACCAGAAGGCGAGCGGCGACGAGCAAGTCCGGCGCTGGGCGGCTCGCTCGGAGCGCGCCGGGGCCATCGACTGGGGCAACCTGCGCCGGGCTCTGGGCGCCGCGGAGAGCGGCGGCGAGCGCCTGTTCGTCGCCTACGAGTACTTCGTCGAGCCGTTCCTGGCGGAGGACTACCGCAGCGCCGACGGGGCGAAGAGCGTCCCCGTGTTCATCGTGGACTACCCGGCGGAGGTCTCCCCCTTGGCCCGGCGCAAGGACTCGGACCCCACTTTGGTCGATCGCTTCGAGCTGTTCGTCGACAGCCGCGAGATCTGCAACGCCTTCAGCGAGCTGAACGACCCCGTGGACCAGGCGGCCCGCTTCCGCGATCAGGTCGAGCGCAAGTCCCGCGGCGCGGACGAGACCATGGACTACGACGAGGACTACATCCGGGCCCTGGAGCACGGCATGCCCCCCGCCGCCGGCTTCGGGATGGGAATCGACCGGATGATCATGATGTTGACCCACCAACCCTCCATCCGGGACGTGATCGCCTTCCCGCTCCTCCGCCCCGAAGCGCGCTGAGGCCCGCCAGCGCCGGAGCCCGCTGCCGGTGCTCCCGCGAAGGCGACCACGCTGCCGGACTCCTCCGCTGCAACCGCTCCGCCTCCCGCCTCCCCGCGCCCTGACGAACCGAGCCAGCGCTCTCCGCCCACGATGCCCCCCCTCCACGACCCCTCGCAGGACACCTGGTACGCTCCCCTCCTGGAGCGCTGGGCCGAGCTGCCTCCGTGGGTGCAGACCGCGGGGGGGATCGTCGGTGCGCTGGCCCTGCTGACCCTCTTCGTCGCCGCCTACCGACGGGTGAGGCCCGGACGCCGCCTCGTCGCGACCACGGTGTTCCTCGCCCTCGTGACCACGGGCCTCAGCGTGTGGGCGCTGCTCTTGCCGGAGACCCGGGGCTCCCAGTTCATCTTGAGCCACCAGGTGGTGCGCGTGGGCGCCACCCTGAGCGCCACAGCCACCGTCATCGGTTTGCTGGGCCTCGCCGTCCCGCGGGTCCTGAACTTCTTCGAGGGAAACCGCTTCGTGACCTTCGTGGCCGCCCGCCACGTGCGCTCGGAGAAGAGCGGCTTCCTCACGGTGATCTCGTTCCTCTCCATCGCCGGCGTGGGGGTGAGCTCCTTCGCCCTCTGCGCGGTGATCAGCATCATGGGGGGCTTCGGGGCCGACCTGAAGGAGAAGATCCTCGACAACAACGCCCACATCCGCGTCGAGGCGGAGAAGCCAGGGGGATTCGACTTCTGGCGCGACACCCTCGATCGCGTGCGCCTGGTGCCCGGAGTCCACGCGGCCACACCCGTGGCGACCGGCGAGGTGATGGCGTCGAGCTCCACCAACACCGCGGGAGTCTTGCTGCGGGGCGTGGACATGGAGACCGTGGGGCAGGTCATCGACGTGCCTCGGCACGTCGAGGTGGGGGACTTCGCGTACCTGGACGACCCCGTGGCGCTGCGGGACCTCCCGGAGAACGCCCCCATCGGCATCGGACCTGGCGGGGAGGTTTTCCTCAAGGGCCCCGATCTGCAGGGCAAGGGCGGGGCGCCGGAGACCGCTTACCCCGGGCTCGTGGTCGGCAAGGAGCTCGCCAAGAACCTCCACGTCTACGTCGGCGACGTGGTGACCCTCGTCTCCCCCCTGGGTGACCTCGGCCCGATGGGGGTGATGCCGCGCACGCGCAAGTTCCGGATCGCTGGCATCTTCGACAGCGGCATGTACGAGTACGACGCCAGCCACGCCTACGTGAAGCTCGAGGAGGCCCAGCGTTTCCTCGATCTCAAGCACCTCATCACCGCCATCGAGGTGCGCGTGAAGGACGTGGAGCGCGTGGAGCTGGTCACGCCCGCGGTGCGCGACGCCCTCGAGCGCGACGACCTGCGGGTGCGGGACTGGAAGGAGCTCAACCGCAGCCTGTTCGGCGCCCTCGAGCTCGAGAAGGTGATGACCTTCGTCATCCTCTCCATCGCCATCGCCGTCGCCAGCTTCTGCATCATCTGCACGCTGCTGCTGATGGTGACGGAGAAGAGCAAGGAGATCGCGATCCTCAAGGCGATGGGGACCAGCGACCGAACCATCCTGCAGGTGTTCATGGCCGAGGGCATGTTCATCGGCGGGGTGGGCACCGTGTTCGGCGTGGTCACGGGCTTCATCGCCATGAACGGCCTCAAGGCCTTCGGCGTGCGGCTGGATCCCGAGGTCTACTACATCACCAAGCTCCCGGTGACCGTCGAGCCCTTGGACTACCTGCTCGTGGCGATCTGCGCCTTCGCGATCACCACCCTCGCCACCCTGTATCCGGCCAGTGCCGCGAGCGCTTTGCGCCCGGTCGATGGCATTCGCTACGAATAGGAGCCGAAGCGTGGCCGAAGCACTCGTCATCATCGAAGACCTGCACAAGTCCTTCCAGCACATGGGGCAGACCCTCCACGTGCTCAAGGGCATCGATCTGAACATCTACCCGGGGCAGATCCTGTCCATCGTGGGGCCGTCGGGGGCCGGGAAGAGCACCCTGCTCCACTGCATCGGCACCTTGGATCTGCCGACCAGCGGTCGCATTCGCCTCGCCGGCGAGGAGCTCACGACCATGAACGGCAACCGGCTCGCGGCGGTGCGCAACCGCGAGATCGGGTTCGTGTTCCAGTTCCATCACCTGCTGCCGGAGTTCAACGCCCTGGAGAACGTGATGCTGCCGGGCCTCATCCAGGGTCGCTCGCGCAGGGAAATGGAGAAGCGCGCGCGGGCCCTCCTCGACGAGGTGGAGCTGTCCCACCGCGCCAGCCATCGCCCCGGCGAGCTGAGCGGCGGCGAGCAGCAGCGGGTGGCCGTCGCGCGGGCGCTCGTGCTCGGACCCAAGCTGCTCCTCGCGGACGAGCCCACGGGCAACCTGGACAGCGGGACCGGTGAGGCCGTCCACGACCTGTTCTTCGAGATCAACCGAGAGCACGGCACGACCATCGTCGTGGTCACCCACAACCCCGGCTTCGCCGAGAGCATGCCGCGGGTCGTCCGCATGAAGGACGGCAAGGTGGAGAAGGACGACGTCGGACGCAGCGCCACGCAGCGCGACGTCGCGGGGACGCTGGCCGCCGCCGACGAACGCCCCGCGCCCTGACGTCCGCGCCGCCCGGCGCCATCGCGCGGCCAGCTCCGAGCGCCGGGAGCGAGCCCACGCACGGCCACGCCCCCGGAGAGCCGTTTCTCTCAGTACCAGGGGCCCGCGGGCACGTCCGCCGGGAGGAGCTGCCGTGCCTGCCGCACGTCCTCCTGGATCTGCTGGCGGAGCGCCTCGACCCCGGAAAAGCGTCGCTCGTCCCTGAGACGGGCGACCAGGTGCACCCGCAGCTTCTGGCCGTAGAGATCGACGTCCCGATCGAGCACGAAGACCTCGGCGCTCCGGCCCGCGTCGAAGGTGGGGCGCTTCCCGAGGTTCATCACGCCGCACCCGAGGGCCCGCGGTCGGCATGGCTCCTGCTCCCAATCGACCAACACCGCGTAGACGCCATCGGGCGGTAGAGCTTCGTCCACGCCGGAGAGGTTCGCCGTCGGGAATCCCAGGGTCCTGCCGCGGCGCTGGCCCTCGATCACACAGCCGCTCAGCATGTGCGGACGTCCGAGGATCCTCGCGGCCTCGTCGAGCGCTCCCTCTGCGACGGCGCGACGCACCCGCGTGCTCGAGTAGCTCCCTGCGTCATCGCCGGACAGGGGCTCGGCGCGGGCCTCGAAGCCGTACTCCTGGCCCAGGTCACGGAGGGTGGTCAGGTCGCCGCTTCGGCGGTGCCCGAAGCGGAAGTTGTGGCCGACCTGGACGAGCGCCGCCCCCAGGTGCCCCACCAGCAGCTCGCGCACGAAAGTCTCGGGGCTGAAGGCGGCGAGCCGCCGATCGAAAGGCTGCACGACGACCTGGAGCTCCGGCGCGAGCCCGAGGATGAGCTCCACCTTGCGCTCGAGGGACGTCAGGCGCGGCAGCCCTCCCCGACCGAGCACCTCCGACGGGTGGGGGTGAAAGGTCAGGACACAGGGGCGGAGCCCGCGGGCGCGGGCCTCCTCGCAGGCTCGCCCCAGCACCGCGCGATGCCCCGCGTGCACGCCGTCGAAATTGCCGATGGCGACAAGCGTCGATCGCGCAGGGAAATGGAGGCGCTCCGCCCCTTCCACGTAGCGGTCTGGCTCACAGGGATGCGGGAGCGCCGGCGCCGCTCCGCCCGGTTCATCGGCCTCGGCCGTCACAGGGCGCTGGATACTACAGCGCGCCGCGCTATGCACGACGCCCCGCCGGACGCACGGGGCACCGCGCGCCTCCGCCGACCACACCGACCGACGTTCGTCACCCGGAGCGCGCCGAGGTCCACCGCGACGTCCCAGTGCGAGCCCTTGGCCGACGCCCCACCCCGGGCCTATAGAAGCCCCATGAGCCCGGACGACGTTCTGGCCGAGGCCCGCGCGGGCCGGCTCCGCCCCGTGTACCTGCTGGTGGGCGAGGAACGTCACCTCGCCGATCAGGTCGTGCGCGCGCTCAAAGAGGCCACCATGGAAGGGGGCATGGCGGGGCTCAACGAAGACCAGCTCAACGCCGGGGACGTGGACGCGGACGCAGTGCTCTCGGCGGCGCGCACGCTGCCCATGATGGCCCCCCGCCGCTGGGTGCTCGTACGCAACCTGGAGCGCTGGGACTCGGAAGCGAAGAAGCAGTCCCTCGATCGCCTCGCGGAGTACGCGGACCATCCCGCCCCCTCCACGGTCCTCGTGCTGCTCGGGCCCAAGCTGGACAAGCGGCGTCGCCTCGTGAACCTCGCGCGCAAGCAGGGGTGGCTCGTCACCTGTGAGAGCCCGAAGCGTCAGGAGCTCCCCCGCTGGGTGATGCAGCGTGCGAAGGAGCGCGGCAACACGATCTCCCCCGCAGTCGCGGATCTGCTGGCGGAGCTGAGCGGGCCCGAGCTGGGCCCCCTCGCGGACGCCCTGGAGCGCGTCTGCCTCTACGTCGGTGAGGGCGCGGAGGTCACCGAGGCCGCCGTCGCGGAGTGCGTGGTTCGTGTGCGCTCCGCCACGGTGTGGGAGCTGGTCGGGGCGGTGGGAGCGCGCAACGTCGGGGGCGCCCTCGCCGCCCTGGACGAGGTCTTCGATCCGCAGGACCGAGGGTTGCGCCTGGTCGGCGTGCTCGCCTGGGCCACTCGGCAGCTGCTGAAGTTCGAGTCGGCCATGCGCCAAGGGGCGGACCCCCAACGGGCCGCGCAGGCCGCCGGAGCGCCCCCGTTCAAGGCCCGGGAGCTGGCGCAGCAGGTGCGGGCGGTGCCCCGCGCCGTGCTGGAGACGTGGCTCGAGCGCCTGGCGGAGCTCGATCTCGCGCTCAAAGGAGGCTCGAAGGTCCCTCCCCGGGCGATCCTGGAGCGAGGGCTCATCGATCTATGCAGTGGGGCTTGACGGCCTTCGGGCCGGATCTCGGAGGGAGGAGGATTTTTTCTGCCTCCGTGGCCCGATTCCCCCAGCAGGCTTGACCGACTCGGCCTGACGCCCCATGTTTCCGGCGCCGCGTGTTTCTGGCGCCGCTCGTTCTCGGCGCTCGATGTCTCTGGCGTCACTCCCTGGGCGCCTGATGCTTTGGCGGCCGGTTCTTCGTCGGCCCCGCTTCCGACGACCTCGTCGCTCTGCCCCCTCGAGGGCGAGCTTCGAGGGCCCAGACGCCTCTGACAGGCCCACCCAGCGCTCCCCACCTCGCCATGAACGGCCCGCTCCCCACCCAGCCCGCAGCCCCTCCTCTGGAGCGTCTGGCAGAGGCACCCCTCCCCACGCAGTTCGGCACGTTCCAGGTGATCGTGTTTCGTTATCGGGATCCCTCCGCGCATCCCGGCCTCAGCGACGAACACCTGGCCCTGGTGATGGGCGACGTGGCCGACGGAGATCCCGTGCCCGTGCGCATGCACTCGGAGTGCCTCACGAGCGAGGTCTTGGGTTCCCTCAAGTGCGACTGCAAGGACCAGCTCGAGGCGGCGCAGCGACACGTCGCTCAGCGGGGGCGCGGCGTGATCCTCTATCTGCGCCAGGAAGGGCGCGGCATCGGGCTCGCCAACAAGATCCGCGCCTACGCCCTCCAGGCGGCCGGCGCGGACACCATCGAAGCGAACGAGCTGCTCCACCTGCCGGTCGATGCGCGTCAGTACGACGTGGCTGCCCGCATGCTGCAGTCCCTCGACGTCCGCTCGGTGGAGCTGATGACGAACAACCCGGACAAGTTCGAGGCCCTCGAGAAGCTGGGGATCCGGGTGGCGAAGCGCATCCCGGTGCACATCCCCGCCAACGAGCACTCGGCGTACTATTTGGCGGTCAAGCGGGAGCGGATGCGTCATCTTCTCCCGGAAGTCGTGCCGCCGAGCCCCGCGGGAAGCCCCGCCGAGTGATCCCGCGCGGTCGAGGCCGCAAGGTTCACCGCCCCTGGGTCGTCACCAGGGAGACGGAGCTCGCTCACGGGGTGGGCCGCTCCTCGTCGCGCCATGGGTCCGCCTCGCTCCGTGCTCCAGTCACCGTGTGACGACTCCATCGGGTCGCGGAGATGGCGACGCCCCTCAGTGACGCTGCGGGGTGATCGCGGTACGGCGATCGCAGCAAGACCGCTCTCCGCAACGGAACCGGAGCTCGTGGAGGCCCGACGTGAGTAACGACGCGGGGGGCGGCGCGACGCCGAGACCAACGTCGGAACGAGGAGCAACGACTCGGCGGGAGCGCGGGACAAGGGAAGAGCCCCTCACATGCAGCAGCCTCTGAACTCCTACGGCATCGTCGCTTACACGTGGCTCAACGCTCTCGGGGCCCGCACCTATCGAGCTCCCGAAGCCACCTCCCCGTGGCTGCTCGAGGGGACGGGGCTGCGGCCCGCCGCCGAGCTGCCCTTCGCCACCCACTGGGGCCCGGTCACGACGACCTTGCCTCCGATGCCGCCGGAGGTCGCGGGCCACCGCAGCCGCTGCAGCCAGCTGCTCTGGGCGTCCCTGCGCGCGCTGGAAGGCGACATCCGCGGCGCCATCTCGCGCTGGGGACCGGAGCGGGTCGCCGTCGTGATTGGCTCCTCCACGGGGGGCATCGACGTCACCGAGCAGGTGATCGCCCTCGAGCACCGGGGTGAGCCGCGCCCCGACGACTACGACTTCGACGCGGTGCACCCCTTCGGCGCGCTGCTCCAGATGGCGCGCCGCGCGTTGGGCTTCGCGGGGCCGGGCTACGTCGTGTCGACCGCGTGCTCCTCCAGCGGCAAGGCCATGGCGGCCGCGCAGCGGCTCCTCGAGGCGAACCTGTGCGACGCGGTGATCACCGGCGGCGCCGATGCGCTGTGCCAGATGACCCTGCGGGGGTTCTCCGGGCTCGGGATCCTCTCGGACGACCTCTGTCGCCCCTTCGACGTCACGCGCAACGGTATCAACATCGGTGAGGGCAGCGCCCTGCTCCTGCTCGATCGGGCGGCGCGGGTCCCCCTCCGCCTCCTGTCCGCTGGCGAGAGCAACGACGCCTTCCACACCACCGCCCCTCACCCTGAGGGGCTCGGTGCCCGCCTCGCCCTGGAAGCCGCGCTGCGCCTGGCGGGGCTCGAGCCCGCGCAGGTCGACTACGTCAACGCTCACGGGACGGGGACGCGGCAAAACGACTCCGCCGAGGCCCTCGCCCTCGCGACCACGCTGGGGCCCGCGGTCACCTACTCGTCGACGAAGGACCGCGTCGGACACCAGCTCGGCGCTGCCGGCGCGACGGAGGCGGGCTTCTGCCTCGAGGCACTGTCGGCTCAGCGGATCCCGGGCAACCGCCCCGGCACGCGCGTCGATCCCGAGCTCGCCGCGCCCCCCGTGAGTGACAGCCGCCCGGCTCCCCTGCGCACGACCCTGAGCAACTCCTTCGCGTTCGGGGGGAGCAACGTCGCCGTGGCCCTGGGCGTCGCGACGCCCGAGGCCGAGAGCGCGGCGCGCGACCGGATCGTCCCCGGACACGTCTGGGTCGAGGCGGTGGGGTTCTGGACGCCCGGTTATCCGCACCTTCGGGCGCTCCTCGCGGGCACCGCCGATCCCGAGCTGCGTCGCCCCCCCGCCGCGCTCCTGCCCGCGCGCGCCCGCGGGCGCGCCAGCCTGCTCACCCGGGTGTTCGCGGAGCTGTACGAGCAAATCGCGCCCCCGGAGCGCCCGGAGCTGCCCCTCGTCTGTGGCTCGGCCTCGGGCGAGATGGCCACCACCCTGGCGTTGCTCGATCAGCTGGCGCAGGGCGAACCCCTCTCCCCCGCCGGCTTCCAGGCGAGCGTGCACAACACCGCCGCCGGGGTGATCTCGATCGCCCTCGGCGACCGCTCCTTCTCGACGGCGCTGGCGGCGGGCGTGGACACGTGGGCCATGAGCTTGCTCGAGGCGACGGCCTGGCTCTCCGTTCACGGTGGCCGCGTCGCCGTGCTCGTGGCGGACGAGGACGCCCCGACCCGCCTGACCCGGCGCCCCCCCTACCCCGCGGCGGGTGCGGCGCTCCTGCTCCAGCGCGCCCCGGAGCCTCCGGCGACGGCCCTCGCGCGCCTCGAGAAGTTCGAGCGACACGCACCCGGTGGCCTCGGCGGAGGAGAGGAGCGGCGCGCCCGGGAAGAGCTCGACGATCGCGTCCCCGGGCTGGCCGCGGCCCCCGCGAGCCAGGGGTTCCCTCTGCTGCGTGCCCTCGTGGAGCGGCGGGAGGGGCGCTACGCGGTGGGCGACGCCTGGTCGGTGCACGTCGTGCCCACCGACGCGTCCACCCGCTGAGATCAGCCCTTGCCTTGCCCGAGGCGCGCCTTCAGGGCGGGGGCGTAGCCGGGCTTGGTGCTCTGCCGGCACCGGCCGATGGCGAAGCCCTCGTCCGGCACGTCCTCCGTGACGGACGTCCCCGTCGCCACGTAGGCGCCCGCCCCGATCCGCACCGGGGCGATCAGCTGCGAGTCGCTCCCGATGAAGGCGCCCGGACCGATGGTGGTGCGGTGCTTCCGAAAGCCGTCGTAGTTGCAGAAGATCGTGCCGGCCCCCACGTTCGCGCCCTCGCCGACGTCGCCGTCCCCGAGGTAGGCGAGGTGGTTGGCCTTCGCGCCGCGCCGGACGTGGGTCTTCTTCGTCTCGACGAAGTTGCCGATGTGAGCCTCGTCCTCGATGACGCTCGCGGGCCTCAGGTGCGCGAAGGGGCCGATCTGCGCGGCCGCCCCCACGGCGCTCTCCGAGATCACGGAGTACGGCTTCACGACCGTGTCCTGTCCAACGGTGGCGTCCGTGAGCACCGCGCCGACGTCGATGAACGCTCCGCGGGCGATCCGGGTCGTCCCCCGGAGCCGCGCGCCGTCCTCGATCACGACGTCCTCGGCCAGCTCCACCGTGTCGTCGATGAGCGGGCGCCCCCGGACGGTGACGCCGAGGCTGCCCCAGCGCCGCGCGATGCGCTCGAACAGCGTCTCCTCCGCGGCCCGGAGCTGGGCGCGGTCGTTCACGCCCGCCAAGGCCGCCGCGGAGCAGGGCACGCCCTCCACGACGCCTTGCTCGGCGAGCAGCGCGACCACGTCCGTGAGGTAGTACTCCCCCTGGGCGTTGTTCGGGCTGAGCCGACCGAGCGCGCTCCGCAGCTCCGCGCTGCGTCCCGCGTACACTCCCCCGTTGATCTCCCGCACGCGGCGCTGCTCGTCGGACGTCAGATCGCGGTGCTCGCGGATCTCGAGGACGCGCCCGTCCTCCCCGCGGAGCACCCTGCCGTAGCCCGTGGGATCCTCGAGCTCGCAGGTCGAGAACGCCAGGAGCCCGCCACGCTTCAGCGCCGCGACGAGGGGCTCGAGCTCCGCGCCGGTGAGCACGGGGGTGTCCCCCGACAGGATCAGCACGGCGTCGGAGGTGACCTGCTCGAGCCCCACCCGGGCCGCGTCCCCGGTGCCCCGCGGCGTCTCCTGGACGGCGAGCTCGAAGGGCACGTCGAGGAGGTGACGTCGCAGCGCCTCGGCGACCCCCTCGCGGACGCTCGGGTTCACGACGACCACGACCCGCGTCGCGCCCGCGTCGAGGGCGGCGCGGATCGGGTAGTACACCAGGGGGCGTCCCGCCGCTTCGTGGAGCACCTTGGGTCGAGCGCTCTTCATGCGGGTTCCGTGGCCTGCGGCCATCACCACTGCGGTCAGGTCCATGGGCTTCCTCGTCGTTCGAGCGCTCAGCGCCCCGCGGTGACGGGGAGCGGCGGCAGCGCCTCGGGTAGGGTCGCGATCACCTCGGGCAGGGGCTCCGGCTCGAGGGCGCTCTCCACGCCGGTCACCGGCTTGTCCGTGTAGACGATGAGGGTCTCGCCGGGGACGAGCTTGGAGTTGCGCGATCTGCGGTTCACGCGCTCCATGGATCCCACGCTCATCCCGAAACGCGCGCCGACGCTCGCCAGAGTGTCGCCGTCCTTCACGGCGATCTCGACGCGTCGCTTGCCCTTGAGCCCCTCGAAGTACTCGTGAAACTCCTTGCTCGCCGTGAGCAACACGCGGACGTCGGACTCGGGCAAGTAGCGGACCCCGTCGAGCTTCGCATCCTTCGGCACGAGGATCTGCAGGACCATCCCCTCGGTCAGCCGCGCCCCTTCGTTGATCGCGTTCCAGCTGGCCAGCTCGCGCACGGACACACCGAAGGCGGCCGCGACCTCCGTCAGGTCGTGATCCGACGTCGCTCGGAAGAAGACCCGCCGACTCTGGGGCCCCGGGGGGACGTCCGCCGCGACGACGACCACCTCGGGCTCCGCGGCTGCCGGGCGCTCCTCTCGCGCCTTCGGCACGAGCAAGACGGTGTTCGGTTCGAGCTTCTCGTCGGCGGCCAGCGCGTTGAGGCTGCGCAGGGCGGCCGGCGTCGTCCCCAGCTCCGCGGCCACGTCCGCCAGCTGGTCCCCGAAGCGCACGCGATACGTGGCGAGCTTCCGTGAGCCCGCCTTCGCCAGCTTGGCCAGGGCCTGTTCACCCGCGCCCTTCGGGACACGGACAGGCCAGCGCTTCGTGTCCCCTGCCTCCGCGGGGGGCGTCCGATCCGCGAGGTACTGCATGTTCAGCTCCCGCACGCTCGACATGCTCACTCCGGCGGCCGCCGCGACGTCCTCGAGGGGCGTGGCGGGCTCGACGAGGATCGTGTCGAAGCCGATGGGCGGGTCGGGCTGGATGTTCTTGAGACCGAACGCCTCGCGGTTGTTCATCACGATGGCGATGGCGAAAATCTTGGGGACGTAGAGGGTCGTCTCCCAGGGGATCCCGCTCTCGAGCCGCGACAGCGTCCAGAAGTCGTTGGTGTTGTACTTGCGGATGGAGTTCGACATCCCCGCGTACCCCATGTTGTACGCGGCCATCGCCAGCTCCCAGTTGCCGAAGCGGCGATACAAGTCGCTGAGGAAGCGGATCGCTGCCTGGGTCGAGCGCGCCGGATCGCGCCGCTCGTCGACCCAGCGATCCACGGTCAGCCCGTACATGCGGCCCGAGTGCGGCATGAACTGCCACAGACCCATCGCGCCCGCGGGGGAGACGATGGTCGGGTTGTGACCGCTCTCGATCAGCGACAGCCACACGAGATCCGTGGGCAGCCCGGCGCGCCGCAGCTCCGCCTTCATGGCCGGCACGTAGCGACCGCTCCGGCGCGCCCAGATCGCGGCGATGGCCCGCCCCCGGTCGTTGTCCCGGTAGAACTGCAGATACGTCACCACCCGTCGATCGAGACGCAACGGCAGATCGGGCAGCGTGAGGGACCGCAGCCACTCCGAGTCCTTGGAGTGAGCCACCTCGGAGGAGCGCTCCCCGGGCAGCAGCGGGAGCCCCTGGTGATCCGCCGCCGTCTGCGCGGGATCCGCCTCCGGCAAGTCCCAGGACCACCCGCTCTGCAGCCCGCGCACGACTCGAGGAAACAGCGTCGCCTCGATGTCGCGCAGCTCCATCAAGGTCTCTTCCTCGGGCCCGGCCCGGAGCTGCTCACGGGTGGGGCCCGCGGCCACGATCGCGCGGGCCCGGGCGTTGGGCGCCGGCAACGGCACGTCCTCCGGCAGCGTCGGGTTCGGCGTCTTGGGAGCGGGCCCCTTGCGATGCGTGGGCGCCTTGCTGGCGTCGGCGCGGGCTTCGGAGGCCAACCCCACGCCGATCGCGGCCGACAGCAGCCAAACACACACGCGGCGACCCGTCGGGGCATGGAAGCGACGCACCATAGCGTCCAGTCCTAACGACACGCCCCGAACAGGTCAAATCCCAGGCGTTCTGCGCCGCTTTCTTGATTTTCCGCCTCGGTCCGCAGGGCTGACTCGATCGGGTCATGCGGTCCATCGCTCGACCGGTCCGATCACGTCGGACCGGTCGCAGCGGGACCCAGGGTCACTTCAACGACCCCGGGTCACTTCAACACGGTGAAGAAGGTCGCGCCCTGGCGATACACGAGCACGAGCCGGTCTCCCTTCGCCTTGCCGTAGGCGGCGCGGAACTCCTGCGGAGTGCGCACGGGCGTCCGGTTCACCTCCAACAGGACGTCACCCGGACGCAGCCGCGCACGCGCCGCCGCGGAGTTCGGCTCCACCCGCTCGACGACGACGCCGTGCCTCGGCTGATCACCGAGCCCCAGCCGCTGCCGGGCCTCGGCGTCCAGCGGCCGAACGGAGAGACCGCCGGTGTCGGCCTTGCCCTCGGCGCCCGGGCGAGCGTCCTTCTCCCCGGGGAGCTCCCCGAGGGTCACGGTCACCGTCTGCTCCTTGCCTTGGCGGACGAGCCGCAGCTCCACCTTGGCGTCCGCGCCAGCGGCCGCGATGCGGTTCCGGAAGACCCCGGAGGACCTCACCTCTTGCCCGTCGACGTGGGTGATCACGTCGCCCCGCTGCACCCCGGCCCGCGCGGCCGGCGTGTCGGGCTGCACATCCGCGATCAGCACGCCGCTCGCCACCGGGAGGTTCATCGCCCGCTGGAGGTCCGCGTCCACGTCCTGGATGGCGACCCCGAGCCAGCCCCGGGAGACGCGCCCGTCCGTCCGCAGCGCCTCGATGATCGGCTTGGCCATGTCGGTGGGGATGGCGAAGCCGATGCCCACGTTCCCGCCGCTCCGGGAGAGGATCGCCGTGTTGATGCCGACGAGCTCTCCCTGCATGTTCACCAGAGCGCCTCCCGAGTTGCCCGGGTTGATGGCGGCGTCCGTCTGGATGAAGTCCTCGTAGTCGACGATGCCCATGTTTGCGCGCCCCTTGGCGGACACGATCCCCATCGTCACCGTCTGCCCGACCCCGAAGGGGTTCCCGATGGCGAGGACGACGTCACCCAGGCGCAGCGCGCTCGAGCTGCCCATCCGGAGGGGGACCAGCCCCTTGACCTCCCCCTCCAGCTGCAGGACCGCCAGGTCGCTCTTCGGGTCCGTGCCTACGGTCTTGGCCTTGAACTGCCGCCCGTCGTTGGTGGTGACCTGGATCTCCTCCGCGTCCGCCACCACGTGGTTGTTCGTCACCACGACCCCGGAGGCGTCCACGATGACGCCGGAGCCGAGGCCCTCCTGGCGCCGCTCGATGGGCGGGCCGCCGAAGAAGAACTGCATCGGCGACTGCATCCGGGCCATGCGCGTTGAAGACACGCTGACCACCGACGGCAGCACCTTCTCCACCACGTCGGCGATCGCCGCGTCGCCCCCGCGCGCCCAGGTGGGGGTCGGAGCGGGGGCGGCGGTCTGGGGAGCCGCCACTTGCGCCTCTGCCCGGACGTCCCCCTCGGGGCCCGGATGGGTGCCGTTCTGGCGCGCGCAACCGGGAACGACCGCGAGGGCCAGGCACGAGACGGCGAGGGGCTTATAGTAATTCTTCAATTTCATCGGTGGTCCTCTGGGTGACGTCCCCGGTGCCAACCGTCCACCGGGGCAGCTCATTCCGGCTCGGTGCGATGAAAAATCACACCCGGAGGGGCCCCGAGGATACGGCCACCGCCCCTCCGCGGCGAGCACCGGGGCACCAGCACGCCCCCGGGCACCGGCACGCCCCCGGGCACGGGTCGCCGCGAGCACCCGGCCCAGCACGGGGACCTCGAACACCAGCCGCCGCGAGCACCAGCCGCCGCGAGCACCAGGCCGACGCCCGCGCTCAGCCGAGGGTGGCCAACAGATCGGCGATCCCGCGGATGGTCAGGCTGCGCTCGACACATCCGGTCCGCACCGCCGCCCGGGGCATGCCGTACACGACCGCCGACGACTCGTGCTCGGCGATGACCCGCCCGCCGCGCCCATGGACCTGCACGGTGCCCCGAGCGCCGTCGTCGCCCATGCCCGTCAAGACCACGCCGAGCACCTTGTCTGCGAGCACGTCGGCGGCGCTGTGGAAGAGCCGATCGGCGCTCGGCACGTAGCGATCTTCCGGACCGGGCTGCACCACACGCAGCCGCAGCTCGCTCCCCACCCGCGTCAGCTCCATGCAGTGCCGCCCCGGGCAGAGGTACACGTGCCCCGCGAGCACGGGGTCGTCGTTCTGGGCCTCGCGGACGGTCACCTGACAGCGCTTGTCGAGGCGCTCGGCGAAGGTCCGCGTGAACTTGTCGGGCATGTGTTGAGCGATGAGCACCGCCGCCCGGGACTCCTTGGGCAACGCGCTGAGGATCTCCATCAGCGCGCTGGGGCCCCCCGTCGACGAGCCGATGACCACCACCTGGTTCGGAGCGCCCGCCTTGTCGGCCACGAGCCGCGCCGACGAGGTCGCCTCCACGACGGGTCGCGCCACCTGCCGGGTCCGCGCGCGGATCTGGCGCGCCAGGCCGATCTTGGCGAGCAGCTCCTGGCGCACGGCCGTGACGTCGGTCGTCATCGTGTCCGGCTTGGCGACGAAGTCGAGGGCACCGAGCTCGAGCGCCTTGAAGACGTTCTCCTTCTGCGAGTAGCTCGACACCACGATGACGGGCATCGGCGTCCGGCTCATGAGGATGCGCAGGAAGGTGAAGCCGTCCATCTTCGGCATCTCGAGATCGAGGGTGACCACGTCCGGCTCCATGACGTGCACCAGCCGCAGCGCCTCTTCGCCGTCCGCCGCCTTGCCCACGACGCGCACGCCGGGCGAGTCGGAGATCATGTCGCTGATGCTCCGCCGGTTGAAGGCCGAGTCGTCCACCACCAGGACGCGCAGCTCGGAGGGGGCCCCGGGCGACGTCATGAACGCCCTCGCTGGGGGGCGCTGTTACCGCGAGGCTGCGAGACGGGCTTTCGGTACACGAGATCTTCCTTGAGGTGAACCAGCTCGAACGCCGTGGAGACGTGCAGCAGGGATTCTGAATGACCCAGGAGCAAGTAGCCACCGGGGACCAGTCGATCGTAGAGGGTGTCGATGACCTTCCTGCGGGAGCGCTCGTCGAAGTAGATGAGCACGTTCCGACAAAACACGACGTCGACGCGCCCCACGGTCCGCGCTCGCTCCGCGTCGAGGAGGTTGACCTGCCCGAAGTGGCAGAAGCGCTTGAGGCGCTCGACCACGTGGGTGCCGTCGCTGCGCTCCTCGAAGTACCGCTGTCGCATGAGCGGGGTCGTGGTGCGAAACGAGCTGGGGCGGTACACGCCGCGACGCCCGGCCGCCACGTTGGAGCGGCACAGGTCGCTCCCGATCACGTGGACGTCCCAGCCCTCGAAGAGCCCGGACTCCAGGATGAGGATGGCCAGCGTATACACCTCCTCACCCGTGGAGCAGCCGGCGCTCCACACGTTGAGGCGACGCTGCGAGGCGTTGGCCTCCGCCAGCCGCGGCAGCAGCTCCTGCTGGAACGACCTGAGCTGGTACTCCTGGCGGAAGAAGTACGTCTCCTTCGTCGTCAGCACCTCGAGGGCGAGCTCGAGCTCCTCGGCGCCCTGGGGTGAGAAACGCAGGTGCTTGTAGTAGGCGGCGAACCCGTCGAGCCCCAGGGCGGACGCTCGATCTCCGAGGCGACGCTCGAACACGAACATCGAGTCGTCGCCGAAGTGGAGCCCTGCCCGCTCGTTGATGAGATCACGCAGCAGACGAAACTCCTCGGGCATCAGCCGAAAGCGTGCCCCGAATCCCCCCAACTTCATCGAATTCGATGGCTCCCAGGCTGAGGGTGGGTCGGGGTGCGCTTGAGCGCACCGAGCTCCTCGAGAGCACGTTGCAGCGCTTCCCGTACCAGCGGCTCCTGCTCCGCCTCGAGGCGAGCCCGCAAGAGCTGCACCTCGGCTTCTCCCCCCAGCCGGCCGAGCATGTCCGCCGCCTGGCGGCGCACGTCCCAGGATTCGTGGTCGAGGCAGCGTCCCACTTGCACGAGCACGCGCGGATCCCGCTCGTCCCCGAGGGCCCGCAGGGTGGCCTTGACCACCTCCGCGTCTCGATGATCGAGCACGGGGCGGAGCACCTCCAGGCGCCGCGGCATCGGGAGGCGCGCGATGGCCTCCACGGCGGCGACCGCCACCCGGGGATCGGAGCCGCGGGCCAAGGGCGCCAGACCTTGCAGCATGTCTGGCGGGCCGAGATCCCCCAGCGCTTCGGCGGCCATGGCCATGAGCTCCGTGTCACGCCCGCTGTCGAGGATCGCGAGCAGCTGCTCGAGGCCGACGGCGGTGCCGTCCGGGGCGCGGAGCCGTCCGAGCGCCTGCACGGCAGCGGTGCGCACTTCGGGCTCCTCGTCGGTGAGGGCGAAGACGACCTCCTCCGCGCAGGTGTGATCGCCGAGAGCGGCGAGCCCCTCGAGGGCCACGCGGCGGATCGCGGCCCGAGCGTGGCTGAGACCGCCGCAGAGGCGCGGCACGCAGCGCTCGACCGACAGGGGCGCGTCCTCGGTGACGCGGGCCAGCTGCCCCAACGCGCTGACCATCACCAGAGCGGGGTACGGGTCCGTCCCCGGCGCCTCGATCACCGCGAGGGCCTCGCGGGGCCAGCGCTGGGCCAACGCCGCGAGCGCTCCCTCCCCGGGCCGGTGCACCAACGGATCGGTGCCTTCGGACAGCAAGGCGCCCACCGCGTGCAGGCAGCTCGCGTCACCCATGTCTCCGAGGACGTCGAGGGCTGCGCGGACCACCTCCAGGGACTCGTCCTGCAAGCTCCCCCGGATGACCCGCACCGCCTCGGCGCGGGCGCGCTCGTCGAGGTCCGCCGCCACGCGCCCCAGGAGCTCCACCGCCGCGGCGCGCTCGCTCCCCTCGGAGGCCTGGACGGCACGTGCCAACACGGCCGTCGCCGCCTCGCCCAGATCGCAGACGGCCACCTCGGCCTCCTCGAGCACCCGATCGTCCCCCAAGGCCGCCACGGCGACGCGGGCGGCATCTTCTCCTCCCAGCAGCCCCAAGAGGGAGACCGCGCAGCGACGGTTGACCAGCTCCTCGCCGTCGGAGGCCGCGAGGTCCAGGAGCCGCTTGCGGGCCAGCGCGGGCAGGTGGGCCAGCTTCGCGGCGAGGGCGGCGCGCCCCTCCCCTCCGCGCTGAGCCAGGCTCGCCGTCGCGCGCAGGGTGGCGACGAACTCGGGTCCCGAGCCCCGCTGGGCGCTCAGCTGCTCCGCGAGCACCTCCGCCGCCTGGGGGGCGCCGGAGCGCCCCGCCGCCTCGAGGGCCGCGCGCCGCAGCACCGTGTGCCGGAAGCAAGGCTCGATGCGGCTCCAGGGCAGAGAAGCGCCCAGCTGGTTCAACCCGTTCAGGGCAATCAGCCGCACGAACTGATCGGGATCGTCGAGGCATGCCTCGAGCACACCGACGGCCTCGTCGACGGAGACCGAGCCGAGGTTCGCCACCGCCTCGAGGGCCGCCGCCCGCACGTTGGCGTCCTCGTCGTCGAGCATCGAGCGCAGGACGGCCAGGGCGCTCGGGTGCGCGGTCGCCGCCAAGGCCTCCACCGCCAGCTTGCGGCCGTCGGCGTCCAGATCCGGGATGCGCTGCGCGAGCGCCCCCACGGCGGCTTCCCCGAAGGCGCCCAGCGCGTCCACCGCGGCGTTGCGGAGCCCGACGCTCTCCACGCCCATCTCCTCGGGCGCGGACATGGCCTCGATCAGCGCCGCCAACAGCTCCGGATCGGGGGCACGGAAACGCGCCACCTGCCGCGCCTCCTCCCGCACGCGCCAGTCCGGATCGCGCAGGGCGCGCAAAATCAGGTGGACGGTGCCGGCACCGGCGTCCACCAGGCGGCCCGCGGCGACGCGGCGCTCCTCCGGGTCCTCCGAGCCGAGCGCTTGGGCGATCTCCGTGAGGGTCAAGCTCCCCCTCCCGCCGCTCCCAGCAGGTTCGGCTCCTGGAGCCCCCGCGTCAGGGTTTCGATGCGGTCCAGATCGAGGACGAACTTCATGCGACCTTCGTGGGTGATGACGCCCGCGAGCCCGCGCACGTCGTCGCCGGCGCCGAGCTCGGGTGCGGGGCGCAGGGGCGCGCCGGCCTGCCCGAAGACCTCCGTCACGTTGTCGACGCGGAGGCCCACCGTCCGTCCCTGGAGATCCACGAGGACCCACTTCGTCCGGCGCTGATCCTCCTGGCGCGGCAGGCCGAAGCGCGCCCGCAGGTCCACGACGGGCACCACCTCGCCCCGGTGATCGGCGACCCCCGCGACGGCGGCGGGCGCGTGCGGCAACTCGGTGAGCGGGAGCGGATTGACGATCTCGCGCACGCGCCCGATGGGCACCGCGTAGTGCACGTCGCCGAGGGAGAACCCCACGAAGCCGCGCTCGTCGTGCATGTCGTGACCCTTGCTCATCACCTTGCCTCGAATGCCCGTCCGCTCACCTGTGCTCGCTCGCCACGATGGTCGACAGATCCAAGAGCACCATGATCTCACGCCCCCCGGGGCGCGCGATGCCCCGCACGTGCTCGGAGAGCTCGCCGCCCAGCGCGTGGCTCGCGACCTCGATCTGGGAGTCGCTGAGCCGCAGCACGTGACGCACCTCGTCCACCAGCAGTCCGATCATCTCGCCGTCGTCCACCTGAGTGAGCAGGATACGTGCTCTCTTCGTGAGGGGCGAATCCGCCACCCGCAGCCGCAGTCGCAGATCCACCACCGTGGTGAGCAACCCGCGCACGCTACAGATCCCGAGCACGTCCCGCGGCGCTCGTGGCACGTAGGTGATGGGCGGCGGCGTCACGATCTGACGCACCTTGTTGAGGGAGACCCCATAGAGCTCCCCCGCCAGGGTGAACGCCAGGAACTCCTGCACCGGACCGTCCGCGCCGCGCCGAATGGCGCTCCGCGACATCGCCCGCGCCAGATCAGCCATGGCGCACCTCGTGTCGTCGCATCTCGGTGGGCGTCAACACCTCCTCGATGATGGCCGCCGTGTCGAGCACCAGGCCCACGCGCTGATCGCCGAGCTCCGAGGCCCCGGCGAAGCCGCGCACCGAGCCCAAGGAAGCACCCAGGGGCTTGATGACGATGTCCTGCTGGCCCACCAGGTAGTCGACGATGAGCCCGAGGCGGCGGTCGCCCATGGTGGTGACCACGACGAACTCTCGCGCGGGTCTCGGGTATTCGGGGATCATGAGCAGATCGGCGAGCCGGCACAGGGGCAACGTGCTGCCGCGCAGCGTCATCACCTCGCGTCCCTCGACCTGGCGGGTGCCCGTGCCGTCGAAGGTCAGCGCCTCGGAGACCGTGGACAGTGGCACGGCGAACACCTGGGGGCCGCACTGCACGAGCAGCGAGCGCACGATGGCCAGCGTGATCGGGAGCGTGATCGTCACCTTGGTGCCGATCCCCGCCTCGCTGTGCAGGTCGATGACGCCACCGAGCTTGGCGATGTTCGTCTTCACGACGTCCATGCCCACGCCGCGCCCCGAAAGATCGCCGACCTCCTGCCGCGTGCTCACCCCGGGCAAGAACACCAGACTGAGGATCTCCTCCCGAGTCAGCTCGGCCGCCGCCCCCTTGTCCACCGCCCCGAAGGACACCGCCCGCCGGATCAGGGCGGCCTCGTCGATGCCGCGCCCGTCGTCCTCCACCTCGAGCATCACGTGGTTGCCCTTCTGGTAGGCGTTCAGGGCGATCGTGCCGGCCGCGGGCTTGCCGACGGCCTCGCGCTCCTCCACGGGCTCGATGCCGTGGTCGATGGCGTTGCGGATCATGTGCATGAGCGGATCGCTCAGCTCCTCGACGATGAGCTTGTCGATCTCCGTCTCGGCGCCCGTGATCACGAGCCGGATCTCCTTGCCCAGCTCTCGGCTCATCTGCCGAACCGCCCGCGCCAAGCGCTCGAAGACCTGGCCCAGCGGCACCATGCGCATCTCCAGGATGCCGTCCTGGATCTCCGTCAGGCGTCGGGCGTAGTTGCGCTGGAGGCGATGGAGTTCCATGGCCACCTGCCGACTGCCCTCGGCGCGCACGCGTTCGCTGAGCTGCGCCAACGTGTTGCCGACGATCGAGAGCTCACCGACCACGTTCATCAGGTGGTCCAGCTTGCGGATGTCCACCCGCACCGTCTGCGTGATCGAGCGGAGGCTGCCCGTGCGCTCGATGTTCTGCCCGTCCTCGTCGAGTCGATCCGCCTCGAGGCCGTCCTCGGACACGGCGAGCTCGTCCCCCTCCCCACCCTCCGAGGCGCTCGCGCCGCCGACCTGCCGCCGGGGGATCTCCTCGAGGATGGCGTTGTCCCCCGCCAGGGCAGCCGCGACCGTCGCATAGTCGGCGGGGGAAGCCATCAGGAGATCGAGCTCGATGGAGTCGGCGCTGCTCGCTTCCCCGGTGGGGAGATAGGTGATGATCTCACCGAACTCCCGGGCCTTGTCCTTCGTGCTCTCGAGCTCCTTGTCGATGCTCGACAACTCGAAGCGCACACGGAGACGATAGAGGTTGACGTTGTTCTCGATGTTGACCCGGAGCCGGTGCTCCTCGTACTCCGTGAGCACCGCCAACATCCCGGGGTCCAGGTCGTAGGTGGCCGCGAGTCCGCCGCGCTTCTTCTGCTCCGAGGAGATCGCCTGGATGGCCTCGAGCAGGTCGCGCAGGGCCGCCGGTGGCTCCACCTCCCCCGCCTGCTCCGCCTCGAGCAGGCGCGTGAACACCGTCACCGAGGTGAAGAGCACGTCGAGCACGTCGAGCGTGAGCTCCACGCGCCCGAGTCTGAGCGCGTCCAGCAGGTCCTCGAGGCGGTGGGACAGCGATCCGAGGCGCGTCGCCCCGAACAGCCCAGCCAACCCCTTGAGCGTGTGGACGGCACGAAACGCTTCGTTGATGAGCTCCGGATCCGGGTGGCCCTTCCGCTGAGACGCGTCCAGCGACAGGAGATTGCGAGAGAAGGCCTCGACGATCTCCTGCGCCTCGGAGAAGAACTCCTCGCGCGCCTTGTCGGTCATCTCAACCATCGCGCCTCTGGGCGGGCGCGTCCGACGGCAAATGCTGCCCCACCGCGCTCCACAGCTCCTCGGGCGTGAAGGGCTTGGGGAGGTAACCGTCGGCGCCGAGGGAGAGCCCCCGTTCGCGGTCCCGCTCCGAGGCCTGGGTCGAGATGAGGAGCACCCGCGTCTCGCGGTGCTGGTCACTCTGCCGAATGAAGCGCACCAGCTCCAGCCCGTTGATGTGAGGCATGTTGATGTCGCTGATCACCAGCTGGTAGGGCCCCCGCGGGAGCAGGCGCAGGGCGTCGAAGCCCGTCGCCGCCTCCACGACGTCGACGGGGCCCAACCCCGCGGCGGGGTCCTCCAGAGCCGCGCGCACGAACGCCCGCATGCTGAACGAGTCTTCTACGACCAGAATTCGCTGCACCGACAGATCCTCTGCTCTCAATCTAGCAGGATTGCGATCCCTCAAGGAAGTGCGACGCTCGCCCCCATGGCTCCCCGCCTCGGGCTCCTTCCGCGCGTCTGTGTGATCGGTGCTGGCTGCTCGGGCTTGACCGCCGTCAAGGCGCTGCGGGAGGTGGGTGTTCCACACACCTGCTTCGAGATGAGCGATCGGGTGGGCGGGAACTGGGTCTTCGGAAACAAGAACGGGCGCAGCGGCGCCTACCGGTCACTCCACATCAACACCTCCCGCCAGTGCATGGAGTTCCGGGATTTCCCGATGCCGGATCACCTGCCGGACTTCCCCCACCACCGCCACGTGGCGGCGTACTTCGAGAGCTACGCACGCCATTTCGGACTGCACGAGTCCATCCGCTTCGAACACGAAGTGCTCTCCTGCCGCCCCCTCGCGGGCAGCCCGCCAGGGGGCGCCGGCGCCCTCGACGCGGGCGGCTGGGCCGTGACGGTCCGCGATCTGAAGACGGGGAAGACCCAAGAGCATCTCTTCGACGGGGTCTTGGTAGCCAACGGGCACCACTGGGATCCGGCCTGGCCGGATCCGCCCCCCCCGGGTTCCTTCCACGGCGAGGTGCTCCACTCCCACGGCTACGTCGATCCGACCACACCGCTGGATCTGCGCGGCAAGCGGGTCGTCGTCGTCGGGATGGGCAACAGCGCGATGGACATCGCCGCCGAGCTCTGCCGTCCCGGCGTGGCCGAGCGGCTCTTCCTCTCGTCCCGCCGCGGCGCCTGGATCCTCCCCAAGTACATCCGCGGCAAACCGCTGGATCAGGGCTCCCTCTTCCCCCACTGGCTGCCCGGCAAGCTGCGTCGCCGCCTCGTGACCCGCGGCTTCACGCTGCTCTTCGGGCGCATGAGCGACTACGGGTTGCCAGAGCCGGACCACCTCCTCGGCGAGGCCCACCCCACCGTGTCCAGCGAGGTGCCGAGCCTCACGGGCAGCGGAGACATCGTGCCCAAGCCCGCCATCGAGCGCCTCGACGGCCACGAGGTCCAGTTCACCGACGGGAGCCGGGAGAGGATCGACGCCATCGTCTACTGCACCGGTTACCACGTGAGCTTCCCCTTCTTCGCCCCGGAGGTGCTCTCGGCGCCCGGCAACGAGCTGCCCCTGTTCTTCCGCGTGTTCGAGCGGCGCTACCAGGGGCTGGGGCTCATCGGCTTCGCGCAGCCTCTCGGGGCCATCATGCCCATCGCGGAGCAGCAGGCGCGGTGGGCCGCGGCGTACTTCGCGGGCAGCTACGCCTTGCCGTCGCTAGCCGAAATGGACGCCGCCATCGAAGCGGAGGCCGCGGCCATCCGAGAGCGCTTCGTCGCCTCGCGCCGGCACACCTTCCAGCTCGAGCCGGCCCACTATCTCCCGCGCCTCCAGCGGGAGTGGGAGCGGGGGCGCGCGCGGGCTCGCAGGGGCACGGGACGCGCCTTTCGCTTCGGCGCCGCCAGCGGGACCGGGACCGTCTCCCCGACAGAGCCCGCCCCCCGTGGCCAGCCCCACCGGGCCGGCCCACCCGCAGCGCCCACCACAGGGCTCACCACAGCGCTCACCACAGCGCTCACCACAGAGCCCAGCGAGAAACCCTGAGCGGCTCGCGAGGGATGGGCACGACCCGCGCGGCTCGGGATGTGCTGCCCTCGCCGCTCCCTTGATCTATGCTTGGCGCGATGACCGTCACAGGGGGCCGACCGCCGCTCCAGAGGCCGCGGCCTCCTTCCACGGCTTCCGAGCCGACGCCGCGCTCGGGGGTGAATCGCGCTGGAGTCAATCCCGCCGGGGGGAACCCCGCGTCCGTCCCGGCGCAGGATACAAGCACGCGCGCCCAGCCGAGTTCGGCGGCGCCGCCGGAGGCCGCGCCGAGCGGCGCCGCCGCCCGGCGCTCGAGCGCACCACCCGACAGCCTCGATCCCATCCGTGATGCGGTGGTGAGCACCCGTCGCTACGGCGCCACGTTGAACGGGCTGCTGAGCGCCATCGACAACTTCGCGCGCGGGGTGGAGGCAGCGCGAAACGCCAACGACGTCCTCGGGCAGAAGCTCGACCGAGTGCAGGAGCTGCTCAGCGCCACCGAGCGCGACGCCACCGCGACGCGACGCGAGCTCGAGGAGCGTGTGCTCGAGCTCGAGCAGAAACTGCGGAGCCAGCGGAAGACCTTCGAGGCGGAGCGTCGTTTCCTCACGGAAGAGCAGGATGTTTTTCTCCGGGCCCTCCTCGAGGAGCACGAAGAGGAGCTCGCCCGTCTGCGCGAGGAGCGGGACGCAGCCCTCGCGATGAGCCAGGGAGCGTCGTCCCCCGGCGACGCGGGCGCGGGGGAGGACGAGGAGGCCATCGTGGCGTTGCGCCGGGAGATCGCCCAGCTCCGGGAGGAGCGGGAGAAATCCCGCGCCCTGGTGCAGCGGATGCGCTCCCAGCGGGACGAGGCGCAGGCGGCGCTCCGACGCCTGGGCGCTCCCTTCGACGCGCCCCTCGACGAAGAGATCGCGCATCCGACCACGCCGGCTCCGCCGCCCTTCTCCGTCGCTTCGCCGCCGCAAGTGCCGTCGGCGCCGACCCCGCCGGCAGAGCTGCGCGCCGCCCCGACCGCGGCCCCGCCGCGGCCAACGTCCACCCAGGCAGCGCCCACCCAGGCAGCGCCCACCCAGGCAGCGCCCGCCGCTCCCGCCTCCACCGCGGCCCAGTCGACGCCCACCGCGGCTCCGCCGCGCGCGCGCAAGCAAGAGTCCGCGGGGAGCTCGGAGCCGAAGCTGAAGGGGGCCTCGCCGATCTCGGAGCTCCACGTCGCTGCCGACGGGTCCCGCACTGCGCCGCGCGAAGGCTCGGGCTAGAACCCGCCCACGGTGTCCGACCTCTCCCCCTCAGCTCACCCGACGACGTCTCCCACCTCCGCTCGCGACCGCGCCACCCCGGTGCTCCTCGTCGGCGCGGCCCTGCTCGGCCCCGCGGCGTTGTGGGAGCCCCGCCTGGCGGTGTTCTCCGTGCTGCTGCTCGTCGTGGCCTCCGCGGCCCTGACGCGCCACCGCGGACCTCACCGGCGGGCCCTCCGGATCGCGTTGGGCGTGGGCTTCGTCACCGCGCTGCTGGGGATGGGGCGCTTCGTCCTCCAGGAAGCCCTGCCGGGCATCGTCGCGGCGAGCACCCGCGCCTCGGGGGAGCGGGCCGTGTCCCGGCTCCGGGAGATCCTGTTCGCCCAGGACGCCTCCCGGCGCCTCGCGCTCATCGATCCGGACGGGAACGGGGTGGGAGGAGCCGGCCGCCTCGGCGAGCTCGCGGGGACCGACCCGGTGCGTCCGGGACCGTCGAGCTCCGGGCCCCTGGACTCACCGCCCTTGGGGCACCGCCTGCGCCCCTCCGTGCCGACCCGAGAGGGCGCGGCGGCCCTGGAAGGAGACTATCTGTACATGGCGTGCGTGCCCGGAGCGGACGGCCGACTCACGGCCCACCCCGAGGCTCCCGTCGACGAAGCCGCCGCCGAACGACGCTTCGTCGCCTACGCGTGGCCCGCCCGGCCGGAGGCACCGCCCACCGCCTTCTTCATCGACGAGCACGAGCGCATTCTGCAGACGGACAACGAGCGCACCGAGCCAGGGCCGCGCCTCCTCGGCCCGGAGCGCCCGCCCTCCTGCGACGACGCCCTCGTCCCTCCCTACGACCAGACCTGGACTCCCTGGCGCGGCAAACGTCCCCGAGAGAGCTTGCCGGGGCTCTGAGGGCCTCTGAGGGGCCTCGGCACCTCCCGGCGTGTGCTATCCCTGGCCAGTGTCCAACGCCGACAGGCCTCGCCGGTTCCTCCTGACTCGCGAGCCCACGACCGCCCTCGCCGACGATGACCTGCCGCCCGTCGTGGCACGCATGGTCGTGGAGATCCGCTCGGACGGCTCCCGGACCGTCGCGCGGGGCGCTATCGAGGATCTCCAGAGCGGCGAGCGTGTGGCCCTCCGCGCGGACGCCTCGACGCCGATGGCCCTCGCCAGCGAGCTCGCCAAGGGGTTGCTGCGCACCCCTGCCCTCGCGCGGGAGGCGGTCAGGGCAGTGCTCCCGGGCATCCTCCGACGCAAACGCTGAGCGCCAGGGCGCCAAAGGCTGAGCGCCACCGACGCCCAAACGCTGAACGTCACCGGCGCCAAAGGCTGAGCGCCCGTCGCCGACGTCTGCTGGTTCGTTCCCTCCCGGCGCGCGATCTTTGCCGAGGATCGCTGCGCCCGCTATGTGTCCGCCACCGAGCCGCTGCCCGCGTGCTTCGAGGAGCGACTCGCCGATCGCCGCGCGGAGTGTCCGTGGATCCCCGTTATCAGAGCCCCATCAATCGAGACGTACCTCCCGCCGCGGAGGGGGAGTTCGCCGCCCTGCAGCTCGGCCCGCTCCGCGTCTGGCCGCCCGTCGTGCTCGCCCCGATGGCGGGCGTCACGAACTACCCGTTCCGCGCCCTGTGCCGTCGCTTCGGGGCGGGGCTGTACGTCAGTGAGATGATCACCGCCCGCCCCCTGGTGGAGGGCAACCAGAAGACCCTGCGCCTGGCAGACTTCGGCCCCGACGAGACGCCCCGGAGCCTCCAGCTCTACGGGGTGGATCCCCACTACGTGGACGGCGCCGTCCGGCGCCTGGTCGGCGAAGGGCGCGTCGACCACATCGACATGAACTTCGGCTGCCCCGTCCCCAAGGTGACCCGGCGCGGCGGAGGCTCGGCGATCCCCGTCAAGCCACGACTGCTCGCCGCCATCGTCCGCGCAGCCGTCCAGGCCGCGGGCAGCAACGGGCAGCAGGTGCCCGTCACCATCAAGTTCCGCCTCGGCATCGACGATGAGCTCATCACCTTCCGCGACGCTGGCCGCGTGGGGGAAGAGGAGGGCTGCGCGGCGGTCGGGCTGCACGCGCGCACCGCCGCCCAGCTGTACGACGGCGTCGCCCGCTGGGAGCACATCGCCGAGCTGAAGAGCCTCGTGCGGATCCCGGTGCTCGGGAACGGAGACATTTGGGAGGCCCAGGACGCCCTGCGCATGATGCGCACGACGGGCTGCGACGGCGTGATCGTCGGGCGCGGCTGCCTCGGCCGGCCCTGGCTCTTCCGGGACTTGGCGGACGTGTTCCAGGGACGAACTCCGAGCGATCCGCCGACCCTGGGCGAGGTGATCGACACGATGCTCGAGCACGCGCGCTTGCTCTGCAGCTGGATGGGTGAAGAGCACGCCATCCCCGCCTTCCGACGGCACACCACCTGGTACACGAAGGGCTTCCGCGGCAGCGCCCGCCTGCGCCAGAGCTTCATGCAAGCCAGGACCCTGGCGGAGCTGGAGGCCCTGGTGGCGGACGTCGACCGAAGCGAGCCGTTCCCCCCGGGCGCGATGCGGGTCCCCCGCGGGAAGACCGCCGGGACCCAAAAGGTCAGCCTCCCGGCGGGGTACCTCGAGGATCGAGAGGACGCCACACCTCCCGACCCCTCGGCCGAAGACGCCTTCTCGGGGGGCTGAGATCCCCGCCCGTCCACGGCTCCGCCCCCGCCCAGGCGGCGCCGGACCCGGCGCAGGCGCGCCCTGAACGGGCCCCCCTCGAGGAGGCGACGCTGGCGCCCCGGCGGAGATGCGCCCCCCGCTCCCCTCTTTCCCTTCGCGCGGGTCCGGGTCAAGCTTTGGCGCACACATGTCGGCGGTGGAACGACTCCTGGCGATCGCTCGATGGCGATGGACTCCGCTCGCGGGGCTCACGGGAGGCACCGCCACGCTCGTCATCGGCATGGCCACCCTGGTGCCCGAGCGCTTCGGCGACGTCCTCGAGCCGCCCGCGCGGCGGACGCCGTCGCTGACGACCACGGTCGCGCCCTCTCCGGACACCGACGTCGAGCCCGCCGCGGAGAACGACGAGCCGGCGGCGCGCCCCACGCGTTCCTCCGCACCCGCGCCGCGCGCGCCCCGTGCGGAACGACGTCGCGGGTTCTCTCCCGTGATCCGCGCGGACGCACCGCCCGCGCGACCGACCCCGCCCGAGACCGAAGACGAGGCCGTCGCGCAGGTCGAGATGGTGCAGCGCACGGAAGAGGAGGAGCGTCGTTGGAGCGAAGGGCAGGCCGCCGCCGCACGCGCCGCGACGCGCGCGGCCCGGCACGCCTCCGCGGTGGCGGGGCGCCCCTTCGGTCCGAATCGACGTGGCCTCGCGGCGCCGGCGGAAGCGAACACCGAACCTCCCGAGGCGGCCGCCGCGAGCGAGGCCCCCGAGCAGCCCGCGGACGACTCCGCGCAGCCGGCGCGCCCCCCCGAAGACGACGGGCAGAACGCCAACGCGCCGCCCCTCGACGTCCCCGACGAAGAGGTCGAGTAGAGCCCTCGGGGTGACCATCCCAGCTCACCCCCCCATCCCAGCTCACCCACCCCGCAGCCGCTCGAGCTGGCGGCGGTCCGCCTTCGTCGGGCGCCCCGCGCCTCGATCGCGCACGCCGATCTTCGGCTCCGGGGGAGGCGGGGGCGGCGAGTGATCCTCGTAGAGGAGTCGCGCCGCGGGTGGGGACAGGCGTTTGTCGGCGAGCGCCACCACGATCAGCACCACGCGACCGCGCGGAGCCGACGCTTCGACGCGATCGCCCACCCGGAGCAGATGGCTCGCCCGCACCGCATGTTGGTTGACGCGGACGTGGCCGCCCACGCAGGCGTCCTGGGCGGCCGTCCTCGACTTGAAGATGCGCGCCGCGCACAGCCAACGATCCACCCGGACGGCGTCCATGCGGGCAGCTTATCCGCGAACTCCCGGCTCTTCCAACGCCCAGGCGACGGGGCCGGTTCGCTCCGCGGGTGATGGAGTGGCCCGCCAGGTCCATACTCTCCCGTGATGGTGGGTGGAGATCACGGGCGCTCCGCGGCGCCCCGGGAGGAGTTCGAGCCCTACGATCTGGCCGACGCGAGCTGGACGTTCCGCGCGTTCCCGCACCGCTCGGGGGAACGTCGGGCAGCCGAAGTGAGCCTGCGCGGCACCTCGCCCGCCGGATGGCTGCCCGCCACCGTGCCTGGCCTCGTCACCGAGGACTTGCTGCGCGCCGGGCGCATCCCGGATCCCTACTTCGCCGATCGGGCAGCCGCGGCGCGCTTCATCGAAGAGCAGGACTTCGTCTACGTCCGGCGCGTGATCCTCCGGCCCGAAGATCTCGACGGAGCCACCCGGGCGCGCATCGTCTTCGACTCCCTCGACACCTTCGCGACCGTGTTCGTCAACGGTCGGTGTGTGGCGCGCCACGAGAACCAGTTCCGCCGCCTGTTCGTCGACGTCTCCGACGTCCTGCGGCCGGGAGACAACTGGATCGCCATCGCCTTCGACGCGAGCTGGCCTGCCACCCTACGGCGCGCCGGACCCGAGCTGCCCCACTGGAACGCGCCGGGGGAGCGCCTCTACGTGCGCAAGTCCGCGATGAGCTTCGGCTGGGATTGGGCCCCCCGCGTGCCCACCGTCGGCATCGCCGGCCCCGTCAGGTTGGAACTGAGCCGCGGGGTGTTCGCGGACGATCTCTGGCTGTCGGGACAACCCATCGCCGAGACGGGCGGCACGATCACGGCGCGAGCCGAGTACATGCCCCACGAGAGCTTCGAAGGGGAGGTCGCCCTGTTCCTGGATGGTGAGGAGCAGGTCCGCGAACACGCCGTGTTCCACGCCGGACACTCCCAGACGCTGACCCTGACCAGCACCTTGCCCGCCGCGCGGCGCTGGCACCCCCGCGAGCGAGGCCCCGCGCATCTGTACACGGGGGAGCTCCGTGTCAGGCGAGACGGCCGGATCGTCCACGTGCTCCAGGGGCGCGTCGGCATCCGCAGCGTCGCCCTCGATCTCGGAACGAGCGCCGCACCCGCCTTCCGCCTGGTCGTGAACGGCGAGCCGCTGTTCGTCCGCGGCGAGAACTGGATCCCGATGGATCTTCTCCACACGCGCACCAGCGACGCGGAGCTCCGGGCGTATCTGGAGCTGTTGATCGCGGGCGGGGTCAACCTCGTGCGCGTCTGGGGGGGCGGCATCGTCGAGCGCCGCGCCTTCTACGACGCCTGCGACGAGCTCGGGCTCCTGGTCTGGCAGGACTTCCCCTACGCGTGCGGGGTGTACCCGACCGACGAGCGCTTCCTGGACGAGGCCCGCCTCGAGGCCGAGGACGTGATCCGGCGCCTGCGCAGCCACCCCAGCGTCGCCCTCTGGTGTGGGAACAACGAGGGGGAAGTGTTGGCGGTTCGTGAGCACCCCGAGCTGCGTCGCCACCCGCTCTTCTACGAAATTCTGCCGGACGTGCTCGCGCGCCTCGACCCCGAGCGGCCCTACTGGCCCAGCAGCCCCGCCAGCGTGTCCCCCGAGGAGCCGCCGAACGGTCCACGCGAGGGCGATCGGCACGACTGGGACGTGTGGTACGGGTGGCGAGAGGTGGACCGTCCCGGAGACGGGGCGCTCTTCTGCTCCGAGTGCGGCGCCCAGTCGCTCCCCCAGCGCGAGAGCCTGGAGACGTTCCTCCCCGTCGAGGATCTCTGGTCGCCCGGCGCCGTCGGCGCGCCCCACGGCCCGAGCCCCGGCGCCCTGCTCGCGCGCCACGGCGCCCAGCTGGACAAGCTCCTGTCGCGCAGCGCGGACTACGCCTTCCCGCGCAACCTCGACGCCTTCATCGCCGCGTCCCAGGCCCTGCAGGCCGACACCGTCGCGAGCGTGATCCGACGGCACCGCGTCCAGGGCTCCGGTGGGGTGATCCTCTGGAACTACACCAGCGCCTGGCCAAGCGTGTGCTGGGCGCTCGTGGACTGGTATCGACGCCCGAAGCAGGCCTTCTATGCGGCGCGCCGCGCCTTCGCGGACGTCCTCCTCGCCATCGAGCCCGTCGACGGGTCGGAGCAGAGCTTCGCGCTGCACGTCAGCCTGGATCGCGCCGGCGAGCTCGAGGGCTCCGTGACCCTCTCCCTGCGCGATCTCGCCACCGGCGCGTCCGTCGGTGAGCGCACCGAAACGATCCAGCTGCGCGGGCCCGGGGCCATCGCAGCGGTCACGCTCTCCCTCCCCGAGATCCCGGCCCTCGCCGAGATCCCGGCCCTCGCCGAGATCCCGGAGCTGGACGAGCGCTGGGATCGCCGGCGGTACGCGCTGGTCGCCACGTCGACGCACCGCGTGCGAGACGACGTACGTCCCGAGACGTCGACGCGATCCCTGACCGAAGAGGGCCAGCCGCGAGAGCTGCGCGAGATCCGCTATCTGGCCCCGCGACGCCTCCTCCGGCTCACGGGAGACGCGCCCGACGCGGCGCGTGCCGGCACCCTCCGGGCGATCTGGCGGAACGATCGCGTCCACCTGGTGTCCAAGGCGTGGCGCCTCCGCGTCGGGCTGGAGTCCTACGAAGCGCCGGTACTCTGGGACGACAACTACGTCGATCTCGTGCCGGGGGAGGAGCGCACCCTCGAGCTCGTCCATGGGCAGCCGGAGCACCTGTGGCTCGTCGCGGATTTCGGCGCGCGGACCGTGCTGCGCCGCAACGAGGCCGCGTTTCTCTGAAGGCGCTTCTCTGAAGACGCTTCTCTGAAGACGCTCCTGTCCGTCTCTACCTACCCACGCACGAGGTGTGCGCGTGGCGGGCCCGCGCGGCCGGTGTCATGGTGTATCGGAACATGGGTGTCGCCCTCCTTCGCCCGCGACTCACCGCCGGTGGACACGTCCTCCGCGCGGCCGAGCGCGGCGCACCCATCGCTTCCTCACGAGAACCGAGATGAACGACTACCTCGAGGACCATCGCCCCTCCGAATGGCTCCGGCACCTGCTGGAGACCGCCGACGGTTATCACCAACTGCTCGAGCACTCGGGCTGCTTGACCCGCGCGGCTTACCGCCTGGCTCGCGCACGCTGCCGTGTGCACTCCCTTCCTTCGAACCTGCCCACCGCCCGCGAGCTCGGCGCCGCGGCGGCGGAGCTGTGCGAGCTGCTCGATCGCGAGCGACCGAGCGCGACGACCCTCGCCAGCGAGTGCGAGCGCCTGGGCCTGCACGTCATCGTGCCCCTGAGTCGCAGCGCAGCCTGAACGCAGCGCAGCCTGAACGGAGCCTGGACGGAGCCGGAGCGTGAACGAAGCGCGCCCCGGCTCCGAACCCGGCGCGATCAGTAGCTCTCGATGAGGAGGCGTTCCTCGGCCACGCCCAGCTGTCGGAGCCGGTCGCTCACCTCGGAGACCATATCCCGGGAGCCACACACGAACACGTCCGCATCGCGCACCGCGCTCTCGAGCTCGTCGACGTGCGCCTGCACGTAACCTCGACGCCCCCGCCACTCCGGGCCGGGGCGCGAGAGCGTGGGCATGAACACGAAGCGCGGATCCTGCGCCAGCTCCGTCAGCTCCTCGCCCCAGAGCAGATCGGCCTCCGAGCGACAGCCGAACAACAACAGCAGCCTGGCGGTCCCGGCATGGGCGAACGCGCTCTGGATCATCGCGCGCATCGGGGCCACCCCCGTGCCGTTGGCCACGAGCACCGCTGGCGCCAGCGTGTCCCCGGGCCGCACGAACGCTCCCCGAGGTTCCGCCACGCCGATCCGATCCTCGGGGCGGAGCTCCTCGATGATCGACGCGGCCCCGCCACGGCGCACCGCGAGCTCGAACCGCCCCGGCGACGACGGACGCTCCGCGCTCGCCACCGAGTAGGCGAAGCGTCGCTCCGGGGCCTCCAAGTCGAAGAGCTCCACGTACTGCCCGGGGAGCCAGTGGAACCCGCGGGGGGCGTCCACCTCGAAGCTCAAGTGGCGCACGGAGGGCGCGAGGGGGGCGTCCGTCCTGAGCCGAGCGGTCCAAGTACGTTCCTCCAGCATGCCCGTCCGAAGTAATCACCTTCGAGGCCACAACGCCACTGCCCTGCTACAAGGGGATCGGGTGAACTACTTCGGACACGCCGCCATCGCCTCCGAGCGCCGCCGGGGCGCCGATTTCGTGCTGGGCGCGATGCTCCCGGATTTCGCGGCGATGCTCCGCACCGTCTGCCCCGACGCCGCGAGCGAGCCTCTGCGGGCGGGGTTGAGCTTTCATCACGACACGGACGCCGTCTTCCACGACTGCCCCACCTTCGGCGCGCTCAACTTGACGGGCTTACGTGAGCTGCGCGCAGGCGGTGTGGGACGTGGGCCCGCCCGCGCCGCGGCCCACCTCGGCACGGAGCTGCTGCTGGACGCCGTGCTCGCCGACCAGGACGCCTACCGCCGCTGCTACCTCGCCGCCCTCGAGCACGCCCGAGACGCGGCGCGCGAGCTATCCTGGAGAGATACCAGGGCAGCGGAAGGTTTCCTCTGGCTCACTGCGCGCCTGCACGGGCGTGGCGTCTCCCTCCACGAGGGAGATCCCGAGCGCATCGCCCAGCGGCTCGCCCGCGCCCTGGAGGGACGCCCTCGGCTCGAACCCAACCCGACCGAGCTCGCCGCCATCACCCGGTGGCTCGACCAGCAGCGCCCGAGGGTCGTCCGCGCGGCCGAATCACTGCTGACGGAGTTGCGTCACGGCCTCGCCCTTCGGGAGCAGGAGAGGGCTCGAGACTTTTTCCCGACACATGGGTGAGTTAGGGAGAAAGTATGACTACCCACACGGTCGTGCTGATTCCCGGGGATGGCATTGGTCCAGAGGTGAGCGATGCCGTGCTGAGCATCCTGCGGGCGGCGGAGGCGCCCCTCGAGTTCGTCGTGCGCCAAGCGGGCCTCGCGGCGTTGGAGCAAGGCAGCGAGGACGTGCTCCCCGAGGAGACGCTCGCCACCATCCGTGAGCACCACGTCGCCCTCAAGGGGCCGTGCACGACCCCGGTGGGACACGGCTTCAGCTCCGTGAACGTCGCGCTGCGCCGCGAGCTCAATCTTTACGCCGCCCTGCGCCCCGTGCACTCGGTGGAGGGCATCCACACGCGGTTCGAGGACGTCGACCTCGTGGTGGTCCGCGAGAACACCGAGGGCCTGTACAGCGGCATCGAGAACTTGATCACCGACGGCGTGGTCGTGTCGATGAAGGTCGCGACGCGCGCCGCCTGCGAGCGCATCGCCCGGTGGACCTTCCGCTACGCCACCCAGAGCAAGCGCAAGAAGGTCTCGGTGTTCCACAAGGCGAACATCATGAAGCTGAGCGACGGCATGCTCCTGGAGGCGGCCCGCCAGGTGCACACGCGGGACTATCGGAACATCGCCTACGAAGAGGTGATCATCGACGCCGCGCACATGCGCATCGTCCAGGACCCCTCCCAGTTCGACATCATCCTCTGCGAGAACCTCTACGGGGACATCGTGTCCGATCTGTGCGCGGGGCTCGTGGGCGGCCTCGGTGTCGCCCCAGGCGCGAACATCGGGGACGACGACGCGGTCTTCGAAGCCGTGCACGGCTCGGCCCCGGACATCGCCGGGAAGAACCTCGCCAACCCGACGTCGCTGCTCATGAGCAGCACCATGATGCTCCAGCACCTGGCAGAGAGGCGGCAGGACCCGCGGTGCCAGGAGGCCGCCACCCGCATCCGACGCGCCTACACCCGCGCCTTCGCCGAGGGGCAGAAGACCCGGGATCTGGGGGGCGACCTCGGGACGCGCGAGTTCACCCAGGCGGTCATCGACCGCCTCGGGGATTGATCAGCCCCAACGCCGGATCTGCGTCGCCAGCTCGGCGGGAAACTCCGTGAAGAGGGGGCCGCCCCGCTCGAGCGCCATCAGGTTCAGCTCTGCCTCCCGCGCCCGGAGCAGCGCGTTCCAGCGCGGCGCCTCGGCTTCCTGCGCCGGCAGCAGCTGCCTCACCTCGGCGAGATCGTGCGCGTCGCCGAGGAGCTCGCCGAGCTCCTTCAGCTCTCGGATGCGGGCCTCGTGGTCGTGGCCCTTCCGCCGCAGGAGCTGGACGTGGTGGAGGTGATACTTGACGTGTTTACGCCACTCGTGGAGCACGTCGGCGTCCGGACGACGCAGGGACGCGTGGTAGCCGCGCTGCGCGCGGCGCCACTCGGCGCGCACGCCCCGAGCAAAGGTCTCGGGAAGATCCGAGACGTCGAACCAGGTGTGCACCTCCTCCCGACTGCGCTCGAGCAGGCTCGCCGCGGCACGGCGCGCGACGGCGCTGTCGAGCTCCAGGGCGGCCGCGTTCTCCGCTGCCGCGGCGCTCGCCCACTCCTCGGGGGTGCGAGGCTCGGGGAGACCGAAGTGCGCGGCGAGCCGACGCAGCGCTCCCGCCTGGGCGATCTGCGCCCGCCAGGAGGAGAGGAGCCGAGCGGCGTCCCGGAGCAGCCGATCTTGCTCGGTGTACCTGCGCTTGCGCAGACCCGGGCGGCAGCCCCGGAGGATCCCCCGCAAGCGCTTGAGACGCTTGCGACACTCGTGCAAGGTGACCGGGAACTCCGGGTGTCCATCCTCCAGGAACGCCAGGCACTCGTCCAAGAGGGTGAGCGATAGCTGATGAAGCTCCGCGGCGAGCGGGCCTCGTCCAAGTCGCGGGGCCATGGAGCAAGCCTAGCAGCCCCATTTTCGAATGCCGGCCGAGCACCGGAACGCCGCACCCGAGCGCCGCACCCGGACCTCGAAACGCGCTCGTTCGGAGGGCGCCTGGGGGCGCCCGGGACGGCCGCGCTCACTCAGCGCGGCAGCGCGCGCCGGGGCGTCCGCGCCGTCACGGTGGGCGTGGCGACGCGCAACGTCTCGACGGACGGGGACGACACGCTCCACGTCCGCGCCGCGGCACGGCGCCGCGCGGGCACCTCTGCTGCTGGCGACTGCGCCGCCGACGTTGGCGGCTCCGCGCCCTTCCTCACGGCGCTTCGCGCTCCTTCGCTGACGCGCGCCCCAGCGGCGCACACGTCGCAGCGGCCACAGGGGGTCGCCTCCGCCGCACCCAGGTAGGTCTCCAGGAAGGCCCGACGACACGCGCTCGTGCTCAGCAGCTCCGCGACCGCGTCGAGCCGCCGAGCGTCCTCGTCCCGCATCTGCCCCAGGGCGCTGCTCAGCAGACTGGCCACCTGACGCAGCGCGTCCTCGGCGACCCGCCGGAACACCGTGGCCCCCTCGTCGCTCTCCTCGGTGACCCCGGCGTCCTTCAGGAGCCGCAGCACCCGGCGCACCCCCTTACGCCCGAGGCCGCTCGCCCGCTCGATCTCCGCGAGCTCCAGGGGCGCCTCCGCCACGCTCAGCAGCTCCGCCACAGTCTCCACCTGCTCGGGAGTCGTTCGCACCAGCTCGAGGTGGGCGGCCGCTCGACGCAGATCGGCGGGCCCGACGAACAGGACCGCCTCGGTCTCCTCCTCGGTGCCGAGGAGCGCGAGCTCCAGGGCGTACTGCTCGAGGGAAGCAGGGACACACAGGTGGAGCAGGGAGCGGGCGCGCTGCTTGCCGTAGCCGAGGCCCAAGCCCTCGGGGGTGGCCGCCTCGCCGCCGTCGACACCCGCGAGCCCCGACCCCGGCCGGAAGGCGCTGGTGGCGACCATCACGGCGCGCCGACCCGGGAGGATGAAGTGGAGCATCTCCGTCGCGCGCTCGGAGGCGGACATGGCGCCGTGGTAGCGGTGCACCGGGACCTGGGCGGCGGTCAGCTGCGCGAACACCGTGTCGGCTTCCTGCGGGGTGTCGCAGAAGACGATGGTTGGACGCGGCAGGCGCTCCACCAGCTCCACGAGGGTGCGCTCGTCGGGCCGCACCGTCGCGCGCGCCATCACGGAGAGACGGGTGGGCGCTCCCAGGGCGACCTGGTGCACCTCGAGCTCCGTGATCCCGAGGCGTGCCGCGGCGTCACGGCGCACCGCCTCCGGAACGGCGCGGGAGATCGCGACGACGGGTGGGTTGCCGCAGGCAGCGCGCAGGGCGGGAACCAACGCGAGAGACGGACGCGTCTCGTAGGCCAGCGGGGAAGCGGCGTGGGCCGACTCGATGAAGATCGCGGCGAAGCGGCGCGCGGCCAGCTGGCTGCGGAGTTCCGGATCGCCCAGGGCGTCCAGGGAGCACCACAGCACGTCGTCGGCGCCGTCGGAGCATCCGTGCTCGATGAGCCGGGTGCGCGCGCGTGCGCCGAACCGCACCTGACGGGCCCGGAGCAGCTCCGTCTCCGGCGACAGGAAGAGGAGAGGACCGACGGCCGCCTCTGCCGGCGTCGCCGCGCCCAGCGCGACGGCGAGCACCGGGAGGCTCTCGGGGTCGAACCCGCTCGCCCAAACGTCACGGCCCGCGAGCACAGCCTCTGCGAGCCGGCGTTCGCCCGGCGTGAGGTCACGCTGAGCCAGGCGAGCGAACTCCCTGTCGAGCTGCCCGCCTCGATCACCGCCGAGGTCGGCCCCCACCGTGGCAGACGCCAGCTCCGAGCCCTCCGACGCCTGGCCGAGCTCCGAGCCCGACAGGTCCGAGCCCGACGGGTCCGAGCCCGACAGGGGGGCGTCTGCGGGCTCCTCCGCGGTCGCGCTCACGCGTTCAGGGGAGCCCCCGTTCGTCCTCTTCGTCTGCGCAGGGGTCGCCGGGACGGACGCTCGTCGCCGGGGGCCCTCGTTTTCGCCTGCCCGAGTCACCGCCATGGAGTCCGCAGGGAGTACCATCGGTGATCCGGAATGGGAACAGAAAATCAGTGGACGGACGCTCTCCCTGCACTCCTGGTCAGGGGTGGGACGTGGGCTCCGCCTTCCCTGACGTCCTCCCGGGACGCCCGCGGCGGAGGTCTTCCGACGCCCCCGGGTGGGCGGTGTAGGGTGTGAGCGATGCAAGACTTGCCCATCCCGCGCATCGGGCGCCGCGACCTGTTCCCCCGGCTGCAAGCACGCGCGTACCTGAGCCACGCGGCGATCTCGCCGCCGAGCCTGCTCGTCGAGCGCGCGGTGCAGGAGGCCCTGTCCGACTACGCCACCCTCGGCGTCGGCGCGTTCCCGCTCTGGGCCGAGCGACGCGAGCAGCTCCGGGGGGCGCTCGGCCGCCTCCTCCAGGTGGACCCGTCTCTCGTCGCCGTCACCCCGGGCACCACCCACTCCATCACTCAGCTCGCCTTCGGTCTGCCCTGGCGGCGCGGGGAGCGCGTCGTGCTCTTTCGAGGGGAGTTCCCGGCCAACGTCACGCCCTGGCAGCGCGCCGCGGAGCACTTCGACCTCGAGCTCGACTGGCTCCCCCTGCCCCCCTGCCGACGCGAAGAAGGTGCGTCCCCCGAGGATCCCTCCGGGTTCGTCCTCGAGCACCTGGAGCGATGCCTGCGCAGGGGCGCGCGTTTGGTCGCCGTGAGCGCCGTCCAGTTCCAGACGGGGCTGCGCATGCCCCTGACCGCGATGGCGGAGCTCTGCCATCGGTACGGCGCGGAGCTCGCCGTCGACGGGATCCAGGCGTGCGGAGCCGTGCCCCTCGCGGTGGGGGACGCGAAGATCGATTACCTGGCGTGCGGCGCGCACAAGTGGCTGCTCGGCGTCGAGGGCGTCGGCTTCACCTACGTGCGCAAGGAGCGCGCCGCCGCCCTCGTGCCGCGCCTCGCGGGCTGGCTCAGCCACGAGGCGGGCGAGGCCTTCCTCGTGGAAGGCAGCGGTCACCTCCGCTACGACCGCCCGTTCAAGCCCGCGCCCGCGTGCTTCGAGGGGAGCTCGAGCAACGTGCTGGGCTTGGCCGCGCTCCAGGCGTCCGTGGGCATGCTGCTCGAGCTCGGCGTGGAGTCGATCTTCGACCACATCCAGGGTTACCTGGACCTCCTCGAGGCAGGGCTGACGGAGCTCGGCTGCCACTCCGTGCGGGCGCGTCACCCGGAGAGCCGCTCCTGCATCCTGTCGGTGCAGCTCCCCGAGGGAGCCTCCGGCGGCGCGGTGATCGCCCGGCTCCGCCAGGCGGGAGTCGCCGTCAGCCACCCCGACGGGCTCGTGCGCTTCGCGCCCCATTTCTCCAACGACCTCGACGAGATCCCCTTCGTGTTGGAGCAGACGAGGCGAGCGCTGCGCCCGTGATCGATCGTCCCCTGCTCCGGCGGTTCGAGCTGCGCCTGCCCTGGTGCGCGCTGGCGACGTACCCGACGCCGACGGAGCGTCTGCCCTCCTCCCTGCTCGAGCGAGCGGGTCGGCCCGCAGGGGTCGCGTTCACGAAGCGCGACGATCTCGGCTCCAGCGTCTACGCCGGCAACAAGGTCCGCGCCCTCGAGCCCCTGCTGGGACGCGCCCGAGCCCGCGGCGCCGAGCTCTTGCTCACCTCGGGGGCGAGCGGCTCCAACCACGTGCTGGCCACGGTGCTGCACGGCAAGACCCAGGGGTTCCGCAGCCGCGCGGTGCTCTTTCGCCAACCGGCGGGAGCGAGCGTCGACGAGAACCTGCCCGTCATTCGCGCCGGCAGCGAGCGGGCGCTGCTCCTGCCTCACTGGTCGCTCATCCCCGCCGGTCTGGCGCTGGAGCTCCACCAGCAGCGCCACCGCTCCGTCGAGATCCTGCCGCCGGGCGGCGCGAGCCCCCTCGGGGCCCTGGGCCACGCCTCGGCCGCCCTCGAGCTCGCCGAGCAGGTCGAAGCCGGCGAGCTGCCGGCGCCGAGCACGGTGTTCGTGGGGCTCGGCTCCGGGGGAACCGCCGCGGGGCTCCTGCTCGGCTTCTGGCTCGCGGCGCAGCTCCGCGTCGGCTTCGTGGAGCCCCCGCGCCTCGTCGCGGTGCGCGTGGTCCCCGGGCCCCTGGCGAGCCGGGCGCGGGTCGTCGGGCTCGCGGAGCGCGCGGCCCACCTGCTGCGCGAGCTGTCGGGGCGCGACGATCTCCGCCCCCCTGGGGGGGCGCTCGGGCGACACCTGGTGGTCGACGGCAGCGAGCTCGGTGGCGGCTACGGACACGCCACGCCGGCGGGGCGCGCCGCCGCGCGCCTCTGGCAGGAAGAGCGCTTGCCTCCTTTGGATCTCACCTACACCGCGAAGGTCGCGGCGGCCTTCTTGCGTCATCGGATCGCGCCGGGCGAGGTCGCGCTCTTTTGGTCGACGAAGTCGACGACGCCGTTACCCGCGCTGTGACGGGCAGAGCTGGACCGCGGGAGCGGCCGCGCGGCGCGCGCAGCGTCGAGAAGAAAACGGATCGTGGCGAAACCGACGGCGTCGAGGAGAACGGGAGGGGTCGTCTCCTGCGAGGTCAGGGGGAGGGCGCGTCGGCGAGGATCGCTGCGTAGCCTTCGCGGAAGGTCGGGTAGCGGAACGTGTAGCCTGCCTCGAGGAGACGGCGCGGCACACAGCGCTTGCTCGCGCGATGGCGCGCTCGGGACGACTCACCCGAGCCGACCGGCGGCGCCGGAACACCGAGCCGCTCCGCGAGCCACTCGTGGAGCTGCCGGAGATCGACGGGCTCCGTGTCCGTCGCCAGGTAGACGCCCTCCGACTCGGGGCGCTCGGCGAGAAACAGCAGCACCCCCGCCAGGTCGTCACGATGGATCCGATTGGTGAAGATCGGCCGCTCGGGGCTCTCCGCCTGGCCCGAGCGCACCCGCTGCAGGAGCCCCACGCGTCCCGGTCCGTAGATGCCGCTGGGGCGCACGACGATCGCCCCGGCGCAGGCGCCGCGGGCCAGCTCCTCGGCGGCGACGATGTGCTCCCCGGTGAAGCTCCTCGGCGCCGACGGCGTGGCGTCGTCCACCCACCCGCCGTCGATCTCTCCGTACACGGACGTGCTGGACACCAGGACGAAGCGGCGCGGCGTGAGGCGCTCGATCACCGTTCGTACGCCTTCGGGGTACGCGGCGCGGTAGGCCTCGTCACTCCTGCCATCCGGGGAGACCGCGTACAGCACCACGTCGACGTCGCGCGGCAGCGCCTCGAGGCCCGCCCCGCTGCGCACGTCCGCCTGCACCATGTGCACGCCGTGCGCGGGGGCGCTCGCCGAGGTCCGCCGCACCGCCCACACGTCGTGCCGACGCGCCTTCGCGCGCGCCGCCAGCGCGCTCCCCACGTAGCCACACCCGACGATGACGACCCGCATGGGGAGGAGCAGCTACCGTCTCAAGCCGCGCGCGGCAACTCCAGCCGCCGGGCGACGTGCACCGCGAGGGCCATGATCGTCAGCTGGGGGTTCACCCCGATGGCGGAGGGAAACAGGCTCGCGTCGGCGACGTAGCACCCCGGCACGTCCCAGAGCTGCCCGGACTCGTCCACCACCGACGTCGCCGGATCGACGCCCATCCGGGCCGTGCCCATCAGGTGCACCGTGAACAGCTCGAGGGCCGCCCGGTCGCTGTGAGAGCGGGTCACGGCCCGCAGCTCGTCCACGCTCCGCACGGCGGGCGTGCCGTCGAGGGGGAGCCACACCTCCGTGGCGCCCATCTCGAAGTGAAGCTCCCCGAGGAGCTCCACCCCCCGCAACATGCGCCGGTGATCGGCGTCGGTGACCTCGTAACGCGCGAAGGGCACGCCCAGGCGCCGCCCCACGGTGCCCGTCGTCGAGTCCTCCATGAGCACGCCCGACACGATCATGCGGTTGTAGTGCCGCATGAGCTGCCACAGGGCGTTGCCGAGCACCGGCACGTGGGCGGCCAGCACCGCGGGGGGCACGAAGTTCTCGGCGAAGACGAGCCCCTCCTCCTCGAACTCCTTGATCTGCGAGTTCTGGCTCACGCCCTTCCACGCCTCGACGTCGAAGGGATAGACGGCGATGACCTTGGCGTTCGGGTGCACCGTCAGGTTCTTGCCCAGGCTCTTCGCGCCGCGGGTGGCCCGCTGCCCTTGGAGCAGAAACGGCGTCTGGATCGCACCGCAGGCGAGCACCACCGCCTGCGCGCGCACCTCGATGACTCGGTCCGCGCGCCGCGTCACGGGGTCGACCGCGCGCCCCCGCACACCCACGCAGCGCCCCTTCTCCACCAGCAAGCTCTCCACGCGCACCTCCGTGAGGCAGCGTGCTCCAGCCGCCAGCGCGCGGGGCATGTAGCTCACCAGGGTGGACTGCTTCGCCCCGGTCGGGCACCCGAGCACGCAGTTGTTCGCGCCGACGCAGGCCTCCTGGTTGCGCTGGTTCATCGTGTACCGCCACCCCTTGCGGCGCGCGCCCTCGGTCATCAGGCGGTTGTCCTCGCCCACGCTGAGCTCGGGCTGGTAGGCGGCGCTCACCACCTCCTCCACGGACTCGTAGATGGGCTCGAGCGCCTTCGGTCCCAGCCCCGTCAGCCCATGGCGCTCCCACTCGGCGAGCACCCGCTCGGGGGCGCGATAGATCATGCCGCCGTTCACCACCGTCGAGCCGCCGACGCAGCGCCCCTCGACGAAGGGGATCAACGGGCGCCCCACGATGGCGCTGGCGCCGGTGTCCCGATACAGGCGCGGCACGCTCTCGCTCGAGTAGGGGTTGAAGCTCGAGGTGGGGGTGTGGCTCCCCTCCTCGATGAACAGGACGTCCAGGCCCCGCGCCGCCAGCTCCGCGCCAGCGGCCGCGCCGCCCGCTCCGGTGCCCACGACGACGACGTCTGCGTCGTAGCGTCGCTCCCGCTCGTAGTCTCGATAGCTCAGGTACATCCGTCAGACCGTCTCTGAAGGTCGCCCGAGCAGCTCCCGGCGTAAGGCGATGCGTTCTTTCATGAAGGGAACGGGCGCGTACCGCAGGGCTCGGTGGACGCGCACGCTGTCGAAATAGGCGCTCATGAACAGGGAGTTCAGCACCATCACCAGGCGGCGCACGGGATAAAAGCGGCTGCGCGCCAGGCGCGCGATCACCCGCGCGCGTCGCCGCGGGGGCAGCGAGCTCAGGCGGCGAGCGGCCTGCCCGAGCCACAGGGGCGACCACTCCATGAGGAACAGCGCGCACCAGATCCCCCGCGCCATCCAGCGCGGCATGTAACACATGAAGAAGCGCACATAGACCTCGACGTGGTGCTCGATCGAGGCCCCTTGGGGCGCGTCCAGGGACGTGGGGCAGAGCCCGAGGATGAGTCCTTTGAGAGCCCGGCGCGCGCCCCGCCCCATCGGGAAGAGCCGCGCACGCTGCCAGCCGTCGCGGGGGCGGCGCTCCAACGTGCCCGTCGCCTGGGGCCCCACCACCGACAAGCGTCGCCGTGGTCGCGGACCGCTCGCCTCGTCGGTGTCCCGTCGCTCGGGGAGCTCCTGTCCCGCCGGAGGGTGCGCCGTCGGGAGGTGCGCCGCGGGGGGGGGAAATGAGTGACGAACGGACATGGAAACGACCCGGGCCGACTGGCCCTCTCTGGCTAGGTGCGCGACGAGGCGCGGAGCTCCGCGAGCGTGCGCAGCACGGCTTCATCGATGTTGGAGTAGTAGCTCCTTACAGCAGCGACGGTGGCCTCTTCATTCCCGTCTTCGAGCGCTTTCAGGAACTCGCGCAGATGGCTCGGGAAGCTGGCGTCCAGCACCCAGAGCACGGGGAACCGATCCAGGAGATCGCGGTATGCCTCGAGGAACGGATTGGCGATCCAGCGGATCGCCACGGAGTGACCTGCGTCGATGAGCGCGTCGAGCCAGCGCTGGAAGCCGTGCGCCATCACGGTGGGATCGCGCCCCTCGAAGGCCGAGACGAGCAGGTCGGTGATGTCTCGGAGCCGCTCGATGTCCGACTTGTCCGCGCGCTGCACCGCCAGGCGCGCCGCGAACTCGAGCACGAGAACGCGCGCGGGCAGGATGTCCTGGAGGATGTGAGCGACCTCCGAGAGGTTCGTGGACGCCTCGAGCAGCGGCGAGAGCAGGTCCATCGTGCCGGTGCGGCGATAGTTGGCGACCGTGACCCCCTGGCCGTGGCGTACGGTCACGAGGCGCGTCTGCTCGAGGCGTCGCACGGCCTCCCGCAGCGTGTTGCGGTTCGTCCCGTAGGTGGCCGCGAGCTCTCGCTCTCCTGGCAGACGCTCCCCCGGAGCCAGCTGACCGCTCAGGATTTGCCGGCGCAGGTCATGGAAGACCGTGGCGGCGATGTTGTGGTTTCCGTTGTCGGGGGAGGACATGGAGCAGCTCCAGTACAGGGCCGCTGAAGACGCCTGGTTGAACCAATTCTGACCCGGCGGTCCCAAGCGGTCAAAATCAAAGGCCTATCGCACATGAGGCGACGCGCTGAAACCCGACCGGGTCAGCCCACCGTGGGCTGGTCCGCGCGCGCGGGTGGCGGCCACTGTCTTCCGCCGTGGCCGCCGCGCGCCCGCGGCGCTCGCTCCCGCTGTTTTTCTGCGGTGACCTCGTCGGCACGGCTCGTGCTCCAGGGGGAGACATGCAGACTTCTCCCCTCGCCATCACCGGACAGCACCTGGGCCTGTGCACGGTGCGCGCGTTCTCCCTGTGCGGCTTGGAGTCGACGCCGATCCACGTCGAGGTGGCGAGCCGACGCGGTCCGTCGAGCTTTCAGCTGGTCGGGCTCGCAGAGGCCGCGGTGCGCGAGTCCAGGGTGCGCACCGCGAGCGCCCTGGCGCGGCTCGGGGTGGCCGTGGACGAGTACGCGCTCACCGTGAGCCTCGCGCCGGCGGATCTGCGCAAGAGCGGCGCCGGGCTCGATCTGGCCATCGCCGTCGCGATCCTCGGCGCCGTCGGCCGCCTGCCGGCGGCGAGCCTCGACGGCTTCGTCGTCGCCGGAGAGCTGTCCATCGACGGCGTCGTCCGCCCGGTGCGCGGGGTGCTGCCGCTCCTCGAGGGCGCGCGGCGCGCGGGGTTGCGTCGGGCGATCGTGCCGCGAGGCAACGCGGCGGAGGCTGGGTTCGCCCTGGATCTGCAGGTCTTCTCGGCGGCCACCCTCGAGGAGGTCGTGGCCCACTTCACGGGCGGACAGCCGCTCCCGACGGTGCCTCCCGGCTCCTTCGTGCCGAGCGCCCGGCCCCTCGCGGAGATCTCCGAGATCCGGGGACAGGCCTCCGCGAAGCGCGCCCTGGAGATCGCCGCCGCCGGGGAGCACAACCTGATCCTCACGGGGCCACCGGGATCGGGCAAGACGCTGCTGGCGCGTTGTCTGCCGGCGCTGCTGCCTCCCCTCGACTGGGAGACGGCCCTCGAGACCACGGCGATCCACAGCGTCGCCGGCCTGATCGACCCGGCGCGCGGCATCGTCGACTCGCCGCCGTTCCGGGCCCCCCATCACACCGTGAGCACGCCGGGGCTCGTGGGCGGCGGCTCCCACCCGCGACCGGGAGAGGTCAGCCTGGCGCACAACGGCGTGCTCTTCCTCGACGAGCTCACCGAGTTCCGGCGCAGCGTGCTCGAGTGCCTGCGTCAGCCGCTGGAGGAAGGTTGCGTCCGCATCGCCCGGGCGCAGGCGCGCGCCACCTTCCCGGCGCGCCCGTTGGTGGTGGCCGCGATGAACCCGTGCCCCTGCGGGAACTGGGCGAACCCGCGCCGCTCCTGTGAATGCACCGCCAACGAGCGCCGCCGCTACCTGGGGCGCATCTCGGGGCCTCTGCTGGATCGCATGGACCTGCACGTGCACGTCCCGCCCGTCGACGTCGGCGCGCTGAACAGCGATGGGCCCTCTCCAGAGCGGGCTCGAGCGGAGGCCGCGCGTCTGAAGGAGCGGGTGCTGCGGGCGCGGGCGGTGCAGCGCCGCCGCATGACGCAGGGCCTCGTGCAGGCGAACAGCAACGCGCGCCTGACCCTGAGCGAGCTGCGGCGGGTGGGGCGCCCCGCGCCCGATGGTGAGCGGATGTTGAGCGCGGCCGTCGAGGCGATGGGGCTCAGCGCCCGGGCCTACGTGCGGATCCTGCGGGTGGCCCGGACGATCGCCGACCTCGACGGCGCCGAGCGGATCGAGAGCGTGCACGTGAGCGAGGCCGTGCGCTGCCGCCTGCTCGATCGAGCCCTCCTCCCCGGCGGCCCGCTCCCTGGCAGCGCGCACTGAGCAGCTCGCACCGAGCACCGAGCACCGCGTCCCCCCCCCAGGACCTCCCGCGCGCAGCGGCCCCCCGCTCCGGGCACGTCGACCAGCGCGCTCGAGCTTCGCCACACCAAGACAGGAGAAAACCCATGAAGACCGAACCCACGAGTAAGATCCGAAACGACAAGAGAAACGACGCCGCGGGCATCGCGCGCATCGACGAGCTCGCCCTCAAGATCAACAAGGACATCGGAGAAGGCGCCATCCTCCGCCTCGGTCAGCAGGCGACGGCGCCCCCCGACGTGGTGCCCAGCGGATCGCTGGCCCTCGACCGCGCCCTCGGCATCGGCGGCTACCCTCGCGGTCGCATCACGGAGGTCTTCGGCCCCGAGTCGAGCGGCAAGACGACGCTCACCCTGCACGCCATCGCCGAGGTGCAGGCGCGGGGCGGCACCGCCGCCTTCATCGACGCGGAGCACGCCTTCGACGCGAGCTACGCCCGGGCCCTCGGCGTGGACCTCGAGCGGCTGCTCGTCTCCCAGCCAGACTGCGGCGAGCAGGGGCTCGACATCGCCGTCGCCCTCGTCGAGTCGGGCGCGGTGGACCTGATCGTCATCGACTCCGTCGCGGCGCTCGTCCCGAAGGCGGAGATCGACGGGGAGATGGGAGATCAGCACATGGGCTTGCACGCGCGCCTCATGAGCCGCGGCGTGCGCAAGATCACCGCGGAGGCCAACCGGACGCAGACGACCGTGATCTTCATCAACCAGCTGCGCCAGCGCATCGGGGTGGTGTTCGGGAACCCGGAGACGACCACCGGCGGTCACGCGCTGCGCTTCTTCGCCAGCGTGCGCCTCGACGTCCGTCGCATCGGCAAGGTGACGAGCGGCGATGCGGTGATCGGCAACCGCACTCGCGTGAAGGTCGTCAAGAACAAGTGCGCTCCTCCCTTCCAGGAGGCGGAGTTCGACATCCGCTGGGGCACCGGCATCGACGCCGTCGGCGAGCTGCTCGACCTCGCGGTGACCGAAGGGGTGCTCAGCAAGAGCGGCGCGCACCTGTCCTTCGGCGGCAAGAGCATCGGCCAGGGCCGCGAGAAGGCCCGGGACACCCTGCTCACGAACCCGGAGCTGAAGGCCCTGGTGCAGCGGGGCGTGCTCGGTCCCCAGCACGCAGAAGCCCAGAACGCAGAACCCCGGCCCGCAGAGCCCCAGAACGCAGCGACCGCCGCCGCCAAGACCAAGGAGAAGCCCAAGCCGATCGTCTCCACGAACGGCGCCACGCCCGCCTCGAAGGGCGGAGCGTCGGCGGTCGCTTGAGCCGCGTCCGGTGCCCCTCGCGCGAGCCGGCCTCGCGCGAGGGGCGCCGGTGAGGGGGCCTGGGTGCTCACGCCGCGCCGCAACCCGGCGCCGCTGGCGCCGTACACTCCCGTATGGGTCCCCGCCTGCGCAGCCTCGGACGTTGGGCTCTGGGGACCTTGCTGTTCGGGTCCGCCTTCCTGCTCGTCGACATTTCTCTCCATCACTTCCTGCACCTGCGCCGGCCCCACACCGACCTCGCCGCGTGGCACCTCCGCGTCGCCCTGGTGACCGGCGCAGCGGGCCTGCTCACGGGGGCGCTCGGGGTGGCGCTGGTGCGGCGCTGGAGCCGCTCCGCGCGCCGCCACGAGGGCTCTCCCCGGCCCGAACACCGATGACGGTCCCACGGGCCAGGACCGCGCGTGGAGAAGCCTGCTCGAAGTTTTCCAGCGACGCTCCGCAAGGCGCCGCAGGCCACCTTCATCTCGGTTGTGAGACCGCCTCGAACCCGGCATAAGGAGCGCCCATGAAGAGCGACGCGTCGACTCGCCGGACTCTGCCTCGCCGGACTCTGCCTCGCCGGACTCTGCCTCGCTGGAGCGCGCTCCTCGCCCTCGTCCCGGCGGCGTGCGGAGGCTCGACCCAGGAGGCGGCGCCCCCCCCGGAGTCCCCCGCGCGGGCGGCCGTCGTCGAAGAGCTCGCCCCCCTCGAGCCGTCGAAGATCATCTTCGCGATGGGCGGCATCGAGAACGATTTTCGCAAGTGTTTCTTCCGCAACCCGCGGGACCGGGGGACGCTGCGCGTGCGCTGGCAGGCGGACACCGACGGCGTGGCGCACGACGCGACGATCGTCGAGTCCACCCTCGAGACGCCGGCCATCGAGGAGTGCCTGCTCGGTCGCGTGAACGAGCTCCGCTTCGGCCGCCTCGAGCGGCCCGCCCACGGTGAGTGGGTGTTCGTCTTCCGGCTCGCCACGCCCCCGGATCCGAAGCTCTCGAAGACCGGGAAGAAGGCCAGGAAGCGCTCCGCCTCCGACGACGAAGGCGAAGGCATCAGCGTCGACCCCAACTCCCCTGGCTGGATCGAACCCCATCGCGTCGCGGACATCGTCGAAGCCGGCATGGGCCTCTTCGCCCGCTGCTACCGCACCGGCATCAGCCGCCAGGAGGCCCTCGCCGGCAACGTGCGCCTCCAGTTCGTCGTCGGCGAAGACGGCCGCATCCAGACCATCAGCGACCAGGGCTCCGACTTACCGGACCTGTATGCGGTGGATTGCGTCGCCGAGGGCTTCTACGCGCTGAAGTTCCCCAAGCCCGAGCGCGGCGGGCCGGTCACGGTGTCCTATCGGATCCGGTTGAACTGACGGGCGGAGGAGCGCACGCAGGTGACGATCCGCTGACGATCCGCACCGCTGGCGAGCAGCCGGCGGTCTGATTCTACGCCTCAGGCAACCGCGCGGCGGCGCTGCCTTGATCTCGTGCTTCGGCGCAAGCGCAACCGACGCAAGCGCAACCGACGCAAGCGCAACCGACGCAAGCGCAACCGACGCAAGCGCAACCGACGCAAGCGCAACCGACGCAAGCGCAACCGAAAGGAA
>Ga0207873_1000246_pt1 | contig 60416 bp, 53 predicted proteins | sample BGWIniCompost_FD_187373 | JGI IMG/M metagenome (GOLD analysis project Ga0207873, IMG submission 187373) | Cellulose adapted compost microbial communities from Newby Island Compost Facility, Milpitas, CA, USA - BGW Initial Compost (SPAdes)... ...
ATATACTTCCAGACTCAAGGTTATAAATTTAATTTACAAGATTTATAAAATTACTCTTCATCATCCACGATATTTACAAGCAGTCCGGCTAGAATTAAAGACGCACCTCCTAACAATAAAGCATAAATTGCTTCACCTCCAAAAATATCTCTTACAAAAAAACCTAATATAGCTGCTGCAGTAATTTGCGGTATGACTATAAAGAAATTAAATATTCCCATATAAACTCCCATTTTTTCAGCAGGGAGTGAGCCTGTTAAAATTGCATAAGGCATTGCAAGTATTGATGCCCATGCCAAACCAATTCCCAATTCTGAAATAAGCAGAAGCTGCGGGTCTTTTATTACATAAAATGATGCAAATGCCAGTCCGCCGATAATTAAACTTATCATGTGAACTTTTTTTCTGGAGAATTTTTTTGCAAGACCAATTAGTGCAAATGCCATTATTGCTGCAAAGCCATTATAGACTGCCATCAGAACACCAACCCAATCTGCGCCTTCGTTGTAAAGCTCAGAGGTTGGATCTGCTGCACCATAAATGTGATGAGTAACTGCGGGAGTTGTGTAAATCCACATTGCAAACAATGCAAACCAGGAAAAGAACTGAACCATTGCAAGCTGCTTCATTGTTTTTGGCATCCTGTAGAGGTCATGCATTATTGTTACAACACCTTTTTCAACCCCTTTTTTGTTTGAAAGATAGCCAACTAATATTTGAAGCAGTCCAAATAAAAAAGCACCTATGAATAAAACATATAATCCAAAATCATTTTCTTTAAGGACAGCATAAATAATATAAGAACCAACCAGTCCTCCCAATGTCCATGTAACTCCGTTTCTGAAAAACATTTGTGCACGAATAGGAACAACTTCATAAATATTCTTTTTGGATGGATTGTTTTTTAACTCAGTCTCTGAAAATAATTTTAATTCTTCAGGAGAATATTCTTTTGTTTTGAGTATTGTCCACAATACTGCAAGAAAAAAAACAACACCGCCGGCATAAAAAGAAAATTTAACTGAATCAGGAATTTCACCGGCAGGCGCTGTATTAGAAATATTGAACCAGTTTGTCATTATATAAGGAAGGGCAGAAGCAATTACCGCACCTGTACCTATAAAAAAACTCTGCATTGAAAATCCGATAGTGCGCTGTTCATTTGGAAGCATATCACCAACAAAAGCACGGAAAGGTTCCATTGAAATATTAATTGATGCATCCATAATCCAGAGCATTCCTGCTGCAAACCAAAGCACAGGTGAGTTGGGCATAACTATTAATGCAAGCGAAGCAAGTATAGCGCCGCTTAAGAAATATGGTCTTCTTCGGCCAAGCCTGTTCCAGGTTTTGTCACTCATATGTCCTATTATAGGCTGAACTATTAAACCTGTTACTGGTGCGGCAATCCAGAGAATGGGTATGCTGCCTATATCTGCACCAAGTGTTTCAAAAATTCTGCTTACATTTGCATTCTGTAAAGCAAAACCGAATTGAATTCCTAAAAAACCGAAACTCATATTCCATATTTGCCAGAAGCTCAGGCGGGGTTTCTGCATATTCATTCCTTTAAAAAAACTTTTGTCTAAAATAATTGAAATCAAATTAAAAGTCGTCTATTTTATAAAGACGATTTTTAACTCTGTGTAACTCAGTGAATCTCTGTGTCTCTTTGTGAAACCTTAAAGTAATGTTGATATAAATTTGTATGGATATAAATTCAATTCTTACTAAAGTAATTAACCAAAGCGGTTCAGCATTTTTTTACACCCCTTCTTATTATGATGAGAGCAAATCTTATTTATTTCTGAATCCAGATTCGATAATCACTGCAAATAAAAAAAATTATTTTGATGTATTAAAAGAAATTGATGATTCTGTTAAAAATAATCTTTCCTGTTTTGGTTTAATTAATTATGAAGCAGGATATTTAAATGAAAATAAACTTAAAGAATTATTAAAAGATAATGATAAGGATATTCTGAAATTTTTCTTATTTAAAAAAGAAAATGTTGAAGAGATAAATTCTTCCGAAATAGAAATTGCTGAAAATGACGAAGAAAAATTTTCAATTACTAACTTTCATCTTAATACAACAAAAAAAGAATTTAAAGAAGCTGTAAAGAATATTCATTATTACATTTCAGAAGGGGAGACATACCAGGTTAATTACACAATTAAAGGAAGATTTGATTTTGAAGGAAGTCTTACTGCACTATTTAAAAGATTAATTTTCAATCAGTCAGCAAAATATTCAGCATTCATAAATCCAGGTGATTCATTTATTCTTTCACTTTCTCCTGAACTTTTTTTCTCTGTTGAAAATAGATTTCTCAAGACCAGACCAATGAAAGGTACACAGCAGAGAGGTTTTAACAAAGCAGATGATAAACTGGCTGAATATTCTTTAAAGAACAGTGAAAAGAACCGTGCAGAAAATCTTATGATTGTTGACCTTCTGAGAAATGATATGGGAAGAATAAGTGAGTTTGGCTCTGTAAGATTGAGAAAATTATTTCAGGTTGAAAAATATGAATCACTCCTGCAAATGACTTCTGAAATAGAATCTGAATTAAAAGAGAATATTTCTTTTGGTGATATAATAAAAAATATTTTCCCCTGCGGCTCTGTTACTGGTGCGCCAAAAATAAGTACAATGAAAATTATTAATGAACTCGAAAAAGATGAGCGGGGAATTTATACAGGTGCAACAGGATTTATTCACAACAACAAAAAAATATTTAATGTTGCTATAAGATCTATTGATGTTAAAATTGTAAACGGGAAGCAAAAAGGTGAAGTTGGAATTGGAAGCGGGATTGTTTGGGACAGCAATGCCGATCAGGAATATGAAGAAGTTTTGCTGAAAAGTAATTTCCTCCTGAAACCCTTTCCTTATTTTGAATTGATTGAAACAATAAAATATTCGAATGGTGAGATTGACAATTTAGATCTTCATTTAAAAAGATTGAAAGATTCAGCTTCATATTTTTTATTTAAATATGATGAAGAGTTTATAATTAATTCATTAAGTAGTGAGATAGAAAAAAAAGATGCCGCATGTGATTATAAAATCCGTCTTTTATTAAACAAATGGGGAAGAGTTAAAATTGAAATTTCTGATTTACCTTCCTTACCTAATGAAATAAAAATTATTATTTCAGATAAAACAATCTCTTCGGAAAACAGGTTTCAATATTTCAAAACAACAAACAGGGAATTGTATAATTCGGAGTATAAAAAATATTCTGAGCACGGATTTTTTGATGTAATATTTATTAATGAAAAGAACCAGGTTGCAGAGGGAGCAATTACAAATATTTTTATTAATAAAAATGGTTTGCTTTACACTCCGCCGGTAAGCAGCGGTGTACTGCCGGGAGTCTTCCGCAAATTCTGGATGCTAAGAAATATTAATATAAAAGAAGAGAATCTTAATAAAGATGACCTTTTAATTGCAGATGAAATTATTCTTACAAATTCAGTTAGAGGAAAAGTTAAAGTAGATAAGCTTTACCTTAATGAGAATGAATTTGTTGAGTTTGAAAAAGTAGTATGAGGGTCTGGTAATCTTTTAAGCAAATCTTAAAGAAATTTCAAAAAGAATCTTTCCCTGATTTTTAATATTTTGCCTAAAAACTTTCTTTAAATTTTAATGAAAAACGGAAGCACATCAACATCAAAAAGAAAAAAAGAGCATCTCGAATTATGCCTTACCGATGATGTTGCTTTCAAAAATAAAACTACAGGTTTTGAGAAATACGATTTTATTCATAATGCTGTTACGGAAGTTGATATAAATAAAATCTTTTTTGAAACTAAATTCTTAAAGAAAAAAATTAATTATCCTTTCTTAATTTCCTGTATGACGGGTGGTGCAGGTGCTGCTGAAAATATTAATGCACAATTATCTGTCGCTGCAAATGAACTTAACATTGCTCTTGGTGTCGGAAGCCAGCGGCAGGCGCTTGAGAACAGCACTTATCATCAGACGTACAAAGTCATAAGGAAGAATGCTCCGAATATTCCCATACTGGGTAACATTGGTGCTCCCCAAATTGCAGCAATGAAAAATTTTGATGAAGTGCAATTCCTTGTTGACCTTATTGAAGCTGATGCAATGGTAATTCATCTTAATCCTGCACAGGAATTAATGCAGCCCGAAGGAGATTTTCATCAAAAAGGATTGTTAAAGAATATCAAAAAACTTGTAAAATTTCTTAAAGTACCTGTAATTGTAAAAGAAGTCGGTTCAGGTATTTCACGAAATGCAGCAGCTAAACTTTTAAATTGCGGAGTTTCAGGTATTGATACTGCCGGTGCGGGTGGTACTTCCTGGACAGGTGTTGAGTTATTACGCAACAATCAAAGTAAAGAAAACAATTTCTGGGACTGGGGACTTCCAACATCTTACTGTATAAAAGAAATATACAAGTTAAAAAAGAAATATCGTTTTACCTTAATTGGTTCCGGCGGAATAAATTCATCGTTTGATGCTGCAAAAGCTCTGGCACTTGGTGCAGATATGGTTGCCTCGGCAAGAATTATTCTTCAGGAGCTGAATAAAAATGGTGCGGAAGGGGTTATCAATTTAATTAATGAATGGTTCGAAACAATTCGTAAAATAATGTACCTCACCGGCTCATCTACTTTACAGGAATTCAAAAAAAATAAATTAGTTAAAAAGGAAAATCTTTATTGAATAATTCTGATATAAAAAGATTTATTTCTCTTTATGAAAATGAGAGAATAAAAATTGAAAAACGTTTATTAACAGCATTTGAAAAAAGAAAACCGGCTTCACTTTACGAACCGGTAAAATATATTTTGCACAGCGGCGGTAAGAGGTTAAGACCTTTGCTTGTTCTTCTTTCTGCAAAAGCTGCAGGCGGAAGTTTTAGTTCTGTTTACAATGCGGCTGTTGCTGTTGAGCTTCTGCATAATTTTACTCTTGTTCACGATGATATAATGGATAATGCCGATAAAAGAAGAGGCAGAGCAACTCTCCACAAAAAATATGATCAGAATACTGCTATACTTGCAGGCGACAGTTTACTTGCTGTGGCTTATGAATATCTTTTGAAAGATTGTAACGGCAGCGCTAAGAATGTTGTTTCTGCATTTACAAATGGATTAATTGAAGTATGCGAAGGTCAGAGTCTTGACAAAGATTTTGAAACAGCAGAAAATGTTACTCTTGGTGAATATAAAATTATGATAATGAAGAAGACAGCAGCAATGTCTGAAATGTGCTGCAAAGTTGGAGCTATACTTGGCAATGGTTCCGGTAAAGAGATTAAAGCGTTAAGTTTATTTGGAAAAAATATTGGAATTGCTTTTCAGATTCAGGATGATCTTCTTGATATAATGGGTGATGAAGAAAAATTTGGTAAAAAAACCGGCGGCGATTTGATAGAAGGTAAAAAAACTTTTCTTTTTATTAATGCTTTATCAAAAGCCTCAGGCAGTGAAAGAGAAAAACTTTTAAGGGTAATTAAGAATAAAGGAATTAAACCCTCAGAAGTAAACAGCTATAAAAAATTATATAAGAAGCTGAATGTGATTGATGATGCAAGAAAAGAAATTTTATTTTATACTAACCTGGCAATCAAACAATTAAATGTTCTTAAAAAAGAGGAAGACAGAAAAATCTTTAACTGGCTTGCTGATTCACTTATTAAAAGAATTAAATAATGATTGAAACAAAAGTTGAAATAAAAAATAAAGCAGGACTTCATACAAGACCGGCAGCTACAATTGTTAAACTTGCATCCAAGTATAAATGCGATTTTTATCTTACCAAGGATGGGCTTCATATAAATGGTAAAAGTATTATCGGGGTAATGACTCTTGCTGCTGAAATGGGTTCTGAAATTACTCTCACATTTGATGGTCCTGATGAAAAAGAAGCTGCCGAAGAAATAGTTGATTTCTTTAACAGAGGGTTTGATGAACCATGAAAAGTTTTAAACAAATTTATAAAGAAGCTACAAATAAAATTCAGGGGATTGCAGCAGCGCCGGGAATCGTAATAGGTAAGGTTTATCTTTTTACTAAAGATAAGATTGAAGTTACTGATGGTGAAATAACAGATTTTGAAGAAGCAAAACAAAATCTTCATGAAGCAATTAAACAATCAAAAAAAGAACTTAACAAAGTTTTTGCATTTGCCAGAGAAAAAATGGGTGAAGAGCGTGCAGCAATTTTCGAAGCCCAGATGATGATTCTTGATGATCCTATTCTTATAGAAACAATAGAAAAAAGAATTGAACAGGAGAAGAAACTGCCCGAGTATATTGTGTTTGATGAAATATCAAAATACCAGGATATGATGAAGCACTCGACTGAACCCTATATTAAAGAGCGTGCTAATGATATTGAAGATATTAAAAACAGGATAATCAGGAACCTGCAGAAAAAAAGATGGCAGTCAAAAATTACTCACGAATCAATTGTAGTAAGCAATATGCTTACACCTGCAGATACTCTTCTTCTTTCAAGAAGTAATGTAAAAGGTTTTGTTACAGACCACGGTGGTTTAACATCGCATGCAGCAATTATCTCCCGCTCATTAAATATACCTGCTGTTGTTGGTACACATAATATTACAAAGCAGGTTAAAGAAAATGATATAATTATTGTTGATGGTTTTCATGGTTATGTAATTATTAATCCAACGAAAGAGCAATTAAAATTCTTTACTGAAAAATATGAACATCATGTTCAGCTTCAGAAAGGTCTTGAGGAATTTAAAGATAAACCTGCAGTAACAACTGACGGCAGGGTAATTAAACTTTATGCTAATGTTGATGTTACAGGTGAAATTGATTTAGTAATTACAAGTGGTGCAAATGGTATTGGTCTTTACAGAACAGAGCAGATACTTGAAGAGTTAAGTGAATTTCCGACTGAAGAAGAACAGGTTAAATTATATACAAATTTATCTTCAAGAATTTATCCGAACATTCTTACAATACGTGCTTTTGATATAGGCGGAGATAAACTGAGATTATTTGATTACGCCGAATCAAATCCTTTCCTTGGGTTAAGAGGGATACGGCTTCTTTTTGAAAATCCTGTTTTATTTAAAACACAAATAAGGGCTGTTTTAAAAGCCAGTCATAATAAAAATATTCAGTTCATGCTCCCAATGATTTCAACAATGGCTGAGATAAAAAAAGCCCAGTCAATTATTAATGAATGCAAAGCTGAATTAAAAAAGGAGAAGATTCCTTTTGATAATCATTTGAAAGTGGGGATTATGATTGAAGTTCCTGCTGCTGCAGTAATGACTAAAGAATTTGCTGAAGAAGTTGACTTTATTAGTGTCGGTACAAATGATTTAATTCAATACTTAATGGCAGTTGACAGGGGAAATGACCTTGTATCTGATTTATACCAGGAATTTAGTCCTGCCGTTATCCGCACTTTAAAACATATTGTAACCGAAGGAAGCATTCCCGGTAAAGAGATAAGCTTCTGCGGAGAGATGGCAGCCGATACACTTGCAATTCCTCTTCTTATCGGGTTGGGATATACATCATTAAGTATGTCGCCTTCAACTATACCTTATGCAAAAAGAATTATCAGGCATCTTAATTATGAACGAACAGTTAAGCTCGCAGCCGAATGTGTTAACTGCATTAATGAAAAAGATATAGTAAACAAACTTGAAAAGTTCTTTAAAGACCATAATATCACAAGGACAAGACACATTATATAAGTTCAAGTTCAGGTTCAGGTAAAATTTCATTCATACTTTTATTAAAGGAACCAAATGACAATTAAAGAGATTATTGCAAAATACGACCCCTCAAATCAGTTTGAAGTTTTAACAAAAACACATGAACAAATTGAATATGCATGGAATAATAAAATTGATTTAAGCAGAATAAAAGTTAAAGGAATTGAAAATATAATTTTATCAGGTTTAGGCGGCTCAGCAATAAGCGGGGACCTCTTTTCAAATTTCTTTAATGAAGAACTTGAATATCCTTTCTTTGTAAACAGAAATTATACATTGCCGCCTTTTGCTGATAAAAATACACTTGTAATTATTTCATCATATTCCGGTAATACTGAAGAGACAATTTCTGTTCTTAATCATGCATTAAAAAAGAAATGCAGAATTGTCTGTATTACATCAGGCGGTAAAATTGAAAAGATAGCTGAAAAGAATAAAATCCCCGTCGTAAAAATTTTACCAGGCTTTCATCCTAGATATGCATTGGGATTAAGTTTTTTCTCACTTCTAAAAGTAATGAACAAACTGAAAATTGTTGAAGTTAAGAATTCACTGGTAAATTCAATAATAAAATTTTATAAAGAGAAAGCAGCGGAATATTCTAAAGAGAAAAACCCGGCAATTCTTTATGCTGAACAGATTTTAGGATCAATACCTGTAATTTATTCTGCTGAAGGATATACCTCATCTGTTGGATACAGGTTTAAATGCCAGTTTAATGAAAACTCAAAGTTGAATGCATATCATAACGTCCTCCCCGAAATGAACCACAATGAAATAGTAGGATGGGAATCATTTAATGAGAATCAAAAATTAATAGTATTTAATATCATTGATAAAAATTACCCCGCACAGATTAAAAAACGATTCTCAGTTACAAATGAAATTCTTGCAAAAGCAAAAGTTGAGGTAATAAATCTTGAAAGCAATGAAAAATCCTTTAAGGTAAGATTAATGGATTTGATTTATTTATGTGATTGGATAACTTATTACACAGGTATCCTCAGGGGCTTTAACCCTGCAGAGATAGATAATATTGATTTTCTGAAGAACAAATTAAAATGATTCTCTAAAAAATCTCCTTAACTTTCTACAAACTAAATTGGAAAAGTATTTTAAATATTTTTTACTGATTCTCTTTCTCTCAACTCAATCTTTATTTGCCCAGTTCTATTACTTCGGAAGAAATAAAGTTCAGTATGAAAAGTTTGACTGGAAAATACTTAAGACTGAACACTTTGATATTTATTATTACGATGAGATGCTCGATATTGCAGAAATAGGTGCAACTTATGCGGAGGAGATTTATGAAGAATTAAAAGTAAGATTGAATCATGTTGTTACCAGGAGAATACCTCTTATCTTTTATAATACACATCTGCATTTTCAACAAACAAACACAACGCCCGGCTTCATTCCCGAAGGTGTAGGCGGCTTCTTTGAATTTATTAAAGGTAGAGTTGTTATACCTTCAACAGGTTCTTTGAATGATTTCAGGCATGTAATTAGGCATGAGCTTGTTCACGTTTTTATGACAAACAAAGTTTACCGTGTACTTGTTGATCACCGTAAACCTGCGGATGTACTGCCGCCTCTCTGGTTTGTAGAAGGTCTTGCGGAATATATGTCAACCGACCCCGATGCTCAGGCAGAAATGGTTATGCGGGACGCAGTGCTTAATAATTATTTTGTCGGTATTGGTGATATGTTTTCAATTTACGGTACATTTTTAATGTATAAAGAAGGACAGAATTTTCTTGAGTTTGTAGAAGAGAAATACGGAAAAGAAAAAGTTCCTTTGATGCTTGAAAATTTCTGGATGTTTACAAACTTCAATAAAGTAATTGAACATACAATCGGCAAGAGCATAGAAGAAATTGATAATGAATGGCTCTACCACTTAAAGAAAAAATATTATCCTTTGATGGAAAACAGGGCGCCGCTTGAACATGTTTCAAAAAAAATTACAGAAGACGGATTTAATTTTTCTCCTGTTTATTATCAGAAGAGTGATGAAAGATATATTTACTTTGTAGCAAACAGAAACGGATATTCTTCTCTATACAGAATTGAAGTTGATGAGGACTTGAATCCTGTTGATAGCCCTGAGCTTGTTTTACAGGGAGAAAAAACCGAGGAGCTCGAAGCATTTCATTTATTTCAATCTTCAATAGATATTTCTGATGATGGATTACTCGTCTTTGTTACAAAAAGCGGGGCGACAGATGCAATTCATCTCTTTTCTGTTGAAAGAAATGAAATTATAAAATCATACCAATATGATAATCTTATAAATATTACTTCTCCAAAATTTTCACCTTATAACAGCAAGCTTGTTTTTCATGCAATTGATCAGAAAGGATTCAGCGATCTGTTTATTCTTGATTTAGAAACTGACGAAATAACAAGACTCACAAATGATTACTATGACGAACGTGATCCATCTTTTGGTCTAAACGAAAATCAGATCTTTTTTTCATCAGACAGAACCGCAGGTGATTATGAAAAAAAATATAATATCTTCAGCTATGATCTTTCTACAAAAAAAATTGAATATGTAACTTATCTTAATTCAAATAACTCTTCTCCAATACTTTCTCCTGATAAGAAAAAACTTTTTTTTACATCTGATGAAGATGGTGTAAGAAATATATGGTCACTTGATATTAATTCTCCCGACACTATAAAAAAAGTTACAAACTTTATTACAAGTGCATTTTATCCATCATTCATGAATGATTCGACAATAGTCTTTTCTGGATTTGAAAAATTTTCATTCAACTTATACAGGAAGAATATAAATGAAATTGAAGATACAACTGTAATTGCAATGTCATTTCCTCAATCATTTGATCAATGGAAAGCAGGAATGCTTGCAGGTGATATTTACAGGGAGGATCTGAAATATGAAAAAGAATATACTCTTGATTATGCACAAAGCCAGGTATCTACCGATCCTATTTTCGGAACAAGGGGTGGAGCTATCCTTTCTTTAAGTGATCTGCTGGGAAACGATAATTATTTCTTCCTTATATACAATACAGCAGATGTTCAAAGTGAATTTCTTAAAAGCTTTAACATTGCAATACAGAGAGTTGATTTAAGTGAAAGAACAAATTACGGTTATGGTGTTTTTCATTTCAGCGGAAGAAGATATGATATACGTGATTCAGATGAATTCTTTTTTGAAAGAAGCTACGGCGGATTTTTCGCAATGCATTTCCCGCTTTCAAAATTTCACAGGCTCGAAACAGATGTAACTATTGCCAACTCTGATAAACAGGTTATTACAGGTGTTATCGAAAGAAAAGCACTTCTGGTAAGCAACAGTATCTCTTATGTTGTTGATAATTCTTTATGGGGATGGACCGGTCCGCTCGATGGTATCCGCGGAAGATTGTTGTTAGGTTATACAAGCGATATTAAGTACAGCAATGTAAATTATTTTACAGTCATTGCAGATTACAGGCATTACATCAGGCTTGGTTTGCGTTCAGCAATAGCTTTCAGATCAGCTTTATTTTATAATGAAGGAAAAGAAGCACGCCGTTATTTTATGGGGGGAAGCTGGGATTTAAGAGGATGGAGAAGATGGACAATCCGCGGTGAAAAACTCTGGCTTTCGTCTGTTGAATTGCGTTTCCCGTTGATTGATCAGCTTTATATAAAATTTCCAATATTCGGACTTGGTTTTGTGGGCTTCAGAGGTGCATTGTTTTTTGATGCGGGAGGTGCTTGGGATGAAGAGTACAGGCAGACACTCGGAAGTATTGGCGGAGGTTTGAGATTAAATTTATTCGGTGCAATTGTTCTTAGATATGATATTGGCAAAAAAATAGAAAATAATTTTTCACAACTGCAGAATGGATTGTTTTATCAATTCTTTTTTGGTTGGGATTTTTAAAATGATATTTAAACGAAAACATATTCTAATCTCATCTCTGGTAATTTTTTTACTCTATGGATGTACACCATCCTCAATAAAATTAAGTGTAAAAAAAGATATGCCTTCTTATACGATGTTCGGTGAGAATGGTGCACGTAAATTTTTTACTCCGGTAAATGTAGTTGATGATATCCGTCTCAAATGGGAAGCAGAAATAAACGGCAGTTTTCCAAATTCATCTGTTACCTGCTATGATGATTATATTTTTATAAACGACCTCTCAGGCAGAGTTTATTGTTTTAATGCAAATGATGGAAAAGTTATCGGTGCTTTAAAGCCGGATGGTTCGGTTTACACAACGCCAATTATTGATTATAACATTTTAATTTTTGCATCAGCAGAAGATGATGAAAATTTATCATGGCTCTATTATTATAATCTCAACACTGCAAAAATGCTCTATGAAAAAGAAATTCCCGGAAGAGTAATGACTGAGATGATAAAAGCAGATGATAAAATTTTTTTCAATACTGAAAATGGAAAAGTGTTTTGCTATAGCCTGTATGGTGAAGAAATCTGGCAGTTTGATACAAAGACAAAAACTCACAGTTCTCCTGCACTTAGCAATTCAATATTGTTCTTTGGAAATGATAATGGGGAAGTAATCGGAATTAATTCTGATAATGGTAAACAATTATACAGAGTAAAAACAGGTGAATCCTTTTTCTGCGGTGGCGCAATAGAAGGCAATAAAATTTATATTGGAAATGATAACGGTTTCCTTTATTGTATTGAGCTTTCAACAGGAAAGATAATCTGGAAATTCGATACAGGTTCAAGAATAACAATGACTCCGGCTTTAACTGAAACTCATGTTATAATCGGTAATCTTAAAGGTGAACTTTATTCAGTAGATAAATCAACAGGCAAATTAAACTGGCGGACAAACACACGAGGTGTGTTAAATGCTTCACCGCTGGTGACAAATAATATGATTATTCTTCCCGACCTGAATGAAGCATATCATTTTATAGATATTAAAACCGGAGAAATAAAAAGTACACATGTAATGGAAGGAAGAGGGAAATTAACTCCTGTTATTTACAATAATTCTCTTTACATTGGTTTTGATAATGGAATTGTAAGAGCCTATGAATTTGCAAACTAAATTATTAATTCTTTTTCTCCTTACCGGCTTTATCTTTTCATCCTTAGCACAGGACTGTAAAGGATTGTTAATTATTAATTCCGATATTGATGATTCAGAAATTTATATAAATGATAAACCTGCAGGTAAAGGAAATCTTAAGATAGAGCTTGAACCGGGTGTATATAATATTACTGTTAAAGAAGAAAATAAAATCTGGAATGGAAAAAGTTTTTCCGAAAAAGTAATTATTGAAGAATGCAATCACCAGACTCTTAACTTTAATTTTAATGATGAAATTTATCTTGATACAAATCCGCAGGATGCGGCAGTTTTCAGCAATGATTCTTTAATCGGATATACACCACTTTATATTGCAGGCAGCTTGAATAATCTTCAGCTTAAAAAACCGGGGTATGCAAGTAAATCAATCTCCCTTACAAATTATAATGAAGATGTTCCTGTCAGTCTTGACTTTACAGGAACAACTAAAGAATTAAGTTTTTATGAAAAAGATTTATTTAAATATTTACTGGCAGGAATAGTAGTATTAGGAGGAACAACGGCTTACTTCAAACTTAAAGCTGATAAAAAATTTGAAGAATATGAAAATACAGGTGACCCGGCTTTACTTAAAAAAACAGAAGAGTATGATCTTATAAGCGGAATTACTTTTACTGCACTTCAGGTAAACTTCGGGGTGCTGATTTATTTTTTCCTCAATGAATAACAGAAAATAACAAACCCTAACCGGTAATAACATTCAATTTATTAATGATGGCTATCCGGCCCGTGTACATGTCCATGCTGAAGTTCCTGCAGTGTAGCATCTCTTACATCTAAAAGCTCAATATCAAATTCAAGGTCTTTTCCTGCAAGAGGATGATTAAAATCTATAGTAACTTCTTCATTATTAATTTCTTTAACAACAAACGGCATCTGTTCTCCTTCGGGAGAATTTGCAACGAACTCCATCCCTACCTGGAGATCAACACCTTTGGGGAAATTTCTTTTATCAACCTGCTGCACTGCAAGATCATTATATTCTCCATAGGCATCTTTAGCAGCAATTTTAATATTCTTCTTTGAACCAATAATCATTGTATCAATTTCTTTTTCAAGGTTAGGAAGTATCTGATTATTACCGCTCAAATATTGAAAAGGTTCGCGATTATTTGTTGTTTGAATTACATTTCCCTCAGAATCCCTTAAAGTGTAATTCATAGTTACTACTTTATTTTGCCCTATTGCCATTAATTGATCCTCTTTTTATTGATTAAATTTGATAAAGTGAAAAACAAATTACAATATTATATAACCAAAGTGAAATTCTTTTTTTTGATATCAGGCACATAAACTATTTTTACTCTATGCTTACTGTTCTAAATGCAATAAATCTTTCAGTTGAATATTTTGAAAAGAAAAATATTGAATCCCCGCGGATAAATGCCGAACTTCTTTTAGCTCATGCTTTAAATTGCAGAAGAATTGACCTGTATCTTTCATATGACAGACCATTATCGGAAGATGAAATAAATGTTTACAGGGATCTTATAAGAAGAAGAGGAAATGCTGAGCCTCTTCAATACATTATTGGTAAAGTTGAATTTTATGGTTTAACATTTAAAGTTAATCCTTCTGTATTAATTCCCAGACAGGAAACAGAAATTCTTGTTGAAACAATTATTAATAATGCTGATAAAGAAAGCAATTTGAAAATTCTGGATATTGGTACGGGCAGTGGAAATATTTCTGTTTCACTTGCTAAGAATCTTGTTAATTCAGAAATAGTTTCGATTGATGATAGTGAAGATGCACTTAAAACTGCAGAAGAGAATGCTAAACTAAATGATGTTTATGAGCAGATTAAATTCATAAAAGCCGATATTAAATCAGATGAAAAAATAAATGATGAGTTTGATATTATTGTTTCAAATCCTCCTTATATTTCTAAAGAAGAATTTCCAAAACTGAGAGATGAATTAAAAGTTTATGAACCTAAAAATGCACTTACCGATTATGCCGATGGTTTGACTTACTTCAGAATTATTTCTGAAAAAGCTTACACCATGTTAAAAAATGGAGGAAAACTATATTTTGAAATGGGTGCCGGGCAATCCGGTTATGTAAAAAATATTTTAACACAGAATAATTATTCTGATATATTTGTTGTTAAAGATTATTCAAAAACAGACCGAGTAATTTCCGGAATTAAAAAATGAAAGTTCTTGTCCAAAGAGTAACCGAAGGTTCGGTTTCAATTCCCGAAGAAAATTATTATGCCGGGATAAAAAAGGGATTGGTTGTTCTTCTCGGTATTAAGACAGGTGACCAGGAGAAGGATGTAAATTTTCTTGCAGATAAATGCTGCAGTCTCAGAATTTTCCAGGATGAAAATGATAAGATGAATCTATCGGTAAAAGATATAAACGGCGAAATATTAATTATATCACAGTTTACTCTTTATGGGGATGCAAGAAAAGGCAACCGGCCCGGATTTACAGATGCAGCCAGACCCGAAGAGGCAATTCCTCTTTATGAAAAATTTATTGCAAGAGTTAAGGAAAATCTTGGAGAAGAAAAAGTTAAGACAGGTATATTCGGTGCAATGATGCTCGTTAAAATTTTTAATGATGGACCTGTTACAATTATTATTGATTCAAATTAATTTTCTTTGCTTATGAATATTTTAATGATTTTTATAGATGGAATCGGAATTGGCAAAGAAGATTATGAGTATAATCCTTTCTTCAAATATAACTTTAAAACCTTTTCGGATTTATTCGGAGATATTCCTTCTTTAAATAACCAGATTATAAAAAAGAACAACCGTTTTATTTTTCCTTCAGATGCAAGATTGGGAATTGACGGATTGCCGCAAAGTGGAACAGGACAAACTTCAATCTTCTGCGGAATAAATGCTGCAGAGTTTGTAGGAAAACATTTTGGTCCTTATCCATATTCAACATTGATTCCAATTATTAAAAAGAAAAATATTTTTCTTTCTTTCTTAAAAAGAAATAAAAAAGCGTTTTTTGCAAATGCTTATCCTAAAGTTTTTTTTGATTATATAAATTCAGGTAAACAAAGATTAAGTGTAACATCTTTAAGCTGCCGGTTAAGCGGAATGAAACTAAACAGCATAACAGATGTAAGGAAGGGTAATGCTCTTACTGCAGAAATAACAAACGAAAGATGGAATAAAAAACTTGGTTACAATCTTCCTGTTATAAGACCTGAAACTGCTGCAAGAAGATTATTAAAGATTGCATCGAAAAATAAATTTACTTTGTATGAATATTTCTTAACAGACCATATTGGTCACGGCAGGTTTGATGGTGAAGTTGAATCAACAATAAAAACTCTTGATAATTTTCTCTTTACAGTTTTAAATGAAATGGATAATGAAAAACTTTCATTGCTTATCTGTTCCGATCATGGAAATTTCGAAGACCTTTCAGTAAAAACTCATACTTTGAATCCGGCTCTAACATTGTCGGCCGGAAGGGGAGCGGAGAAATTATTTCGACAGATAAAAAATATTTCACAAATAAAGAGGGCAATTTTAAAAATATCTGATGAATAACTACCCTGTAATAAAGGTAGCCATATTCTTTTCCGGGGGCATATTATTCAGTCTTACTGCTGAGCTGGGTGTTACAACAGTATTTATTTGCGGAATAATTTTACTCATTCTTTCATTAGCATCAATTAAAATTAATACATCTTTATCATCTCTCTTTTTATTCTTAACTGTTTTTTTATGCGGATACATTATTAATAAATCACAAAAAGAACCATATATCCTGCCTCAGCATGTTTACAGGATAAAAAATCTTACAGCTTACGGAAGTATTAAAGAAATTCAATTACTTAAAGAGAAGGAATTAACTTTCCTTCTTGAAGCAGATTCAATAAAACAAAGTGATAAACAACTGAAACAGAAAATTAAATTTCTCTGCCGTATTAAAGAAACAAGTAAAAAGAGAATTGATTCACTTTATAATATTCTTCAACCTGGAAATTTTGTTGAACTCAACGGAAATTATTTTAAAGGAAGAGAAATGCGGAATCCCGGTGAGTTCGATTTTAACAAATATCTCAATTCATCAGGTTTAAGCGGTATAATTAATATTTCAGGAACAAAAAATATAAATGTACTTGATGATAACTCAGATGTATTTAAGGCGTCAATATTCTCTGTAAGAAAATATCTCAACAATAAAATCAAAACTCTTCATAATGAACAAACTGCTGCACTTCTAAAAGGTCTTTTATTAGCAGACAGAAGTGAAATTGATTATGTAACCAAAACCCAATTTATAAATGCAGGTGTAATTCATATACTTGCTGTGTCCGGTTTGCATGTCGGTTTTATAGCTGTTGTTTTTATTTTCCTGTTCGGGAGATTTAATGTTTATTTAAGATCATTTCTTACAATAGCAGGACTTTTAACATTTATGTTTTTAACCGGGGTGCCTCCTTCGGTTTTTCGTGCTACTATAATGGCAATTGTTATTATAACAGGATTTATTTTAAACCGCTCGACAAATCTTTTCAACTCACTTGCAATATCTGCGTTAATAATTTTATTGTTAAATCCGAAAGAACTTTTCAACCCGGGTTTTCAATTATCTTTTTCCGCAGTACTTGGAATTGCAATTCTTTATCCTCCGATAAATAAAACAATTAATAAATTTAATCATAAAAGTAAGTTTCTAAAATATCTTCTTTTATTTATGGGAGTTTCGTTAAGTGCACAGATTGGTACAATACCTTTCACACTAGTATTCTTTGGAAAGCTTTCAATTATAGCCCTGCTTGCAAATCTTTTGGTAATACCTCTCTCTGCTGTAATTGTGGGACTTGGAATTATTACTTTAATAACAGCAGTCGTATTTCCTTTTTTATCCATCTATTATGCTGCTGCAAATGATTTTATTACTTCAATATTTTTCTTAATAGTAAAGTACTCCGGCAGTCTTTCATTTTCATATATATCAATAAGAAATTTTTCTTTTTATGATGCGGTTTTATTCTACCTGTTTTTATTTCTTTTATTCTTTTCTTTAAAAAGAATGCAATTCAGATATATGAAATTCATTACTGCATCAATCATAATAATTAATTTTTTCTTCTTCTCATCTTTCGATAACAAAGAAATATTAAGTGAAGATAAACTCTCAGTTGTAATAATTGATGTAGGGCAGGGAGATGCAATTCTTTTAAAATTTCCTAAAGGTACTGCTGCTTTAATTGATGCAGGAGATGTTACACCTTCATTCGATAATGGAGAAAGAGTCATCCTTCCTTTACTCGATTATCTTGGAATTGAAAAAATAGATTATGCTTTTGTTTCTCACATAGATTCAGACCATTACGCTGGATTTGTTTCACTTGTTAATTCAGGAGTAATAAAGAAAATTTATAAACCTTCAATCGATACAGCACTTACAAAAGATGTTAAATTTGAAAAATATCTTTCCGAAAAGAAAATTCCTGTTGAGTATTATAAAAAAGAAAAGTTATTGATTGATGATGTTCCACTCTTCATACTCAATGATGATGATATAATGAACAACCATAATCTTGGCTCTAATGACAGGAGCGGAGTATTGAAATTAGTTTACGGCAAAACTTCATTCTTGTTTACAGGAGATATTGAGAGGAAAGTTGAGAAAATTTATGCTGAAAAATATAATTCTTTTCTCGATTCAGATTTTCTTAAGACAGGTCATCACGGAAGTAAAACCAGCAGCACAGAAATTTTTCTTAATTATGTTACTCCTGAGTTAAGTATTATTAGTGCAGGAATTGAAAATAAATTTAATCATCCTTCACCGGAAGTTTTGGAAAGACTGGAAAATTTTGGCTCTGAAATTTACCGTACAGATAAACAGGGAGCATTAATTTTCGAATCAGACGGGGAAACAATCAGCTTTATTGATTGGAAAAACTGATACTCCTCTCACTCCAATTCTTCCCAAAAGGTGGCATTTAAGTTGTAACCGGAATTTTTTATTATAAACTATTCGAGGTAGAAGTGTTATATATAATTGCTGTTTACGGTTCTTTTACTTTGGTGTCGTTTTTTATTCTTATTTACTTTCTCTTCTTTACGCCTAAAAGTGCTGTTGTAAAAAAGAATAATAAGTTAAAGAAGAAAAAGAATATTCTTGACTGAATTAATATCTTAAAAGAAGAAGTGTCCCTGCAATCATTACCGCAGCGGCAGAAGCTCTTATAATCAAATTTTTTTCTTTGAAAATCCTTCCTCCTATAACAGAACTAAAGAATACTGAAATTCTTTTTATTGAAAGTACTAACGCAACAGGTGCAAGTTTTGTAGCTTCAATTTGTGTGTACCTGTAACCAACTGTGAATATCGCAACTAATAAAATCCAGAACATAATATTTTTATCAGCGACAATCTTTAAAACAGAAGATTTATTTTTTCTGAATAGAAATACAATCAGAAAATTTATTGCAAAGAACATCTGCTGAAATGCCATAAAACTTTCGGGGGGAAGTTTGTAATCCGTCAGCAGAAGCCTGTCTATTACAGCAGAAGCAGTAAACAACAAAAGTGCAATCACAATAAAATAGTAATGATTTGATTTGAAAATAATTCTGAAGGAATTGAAAATATTTTCTTTATCCGATACTTCAAGAATATATGTTCCTGACATTAATAAAATTATTCCTGTAACATCTGTTGCAGAAAGTTCATCTCCCAAAAAAAGAAAAGCAAAAATTGCAACCAGTCCCGGCGTTAAAACCATAAGAGGAAGTGCTTTACTTATCTCAAAATTTTTTATTACGAGCATTACACAGAGAAATGCAAATGTAGCAAGCACCGATTTAATGTAGAGTATAAATAATGATTGAGATGTTACTGCATTAAAATCAGTATTAATAAAAAAGGGAAGTGAAAGGATAAATCCAATTATGGAAACTAAAAGAGAAAAATCAAATGCTTTCGATTTAAATAAAATCTTTTTCTGGGCAAGTGCAGCAGAGGCAGATAGTAAAGCAGATATAAATGCAAATAAAAACCAGTTCATTACAAATCAATCTTTAACTTGATATAATAGTTTCTTGCAGGCTCAACCAGGATTAATCCTCTGTATGCAGAAAGATGATTTCTGTATGATTTATTGGTAATATTGTCTACACCACCCGCAGCCTGAAGTTTTACAAATCCCAAATCAATTGGTGTGGTTACAACCTGGAAATCGTAAACAGTATAACCGGGTGTTTTTAATTCCATTGGTGCGGTTTTATTTTGATCTGCAAAGAATGTCCCGCCTAATGAAAATCTTAAATAATTAACAGGCATAAAAGAAAATATAAGTCTTCCGTTAAGCGGCGGAATCTGGGGAAGATATGAATTCGTTTCAATATCTTCTCCGTTAACATAAGAAAGTATTCCTGAGAGAGAATAATTTTTTATGAAAGCATATTTAAAACTAAAATCATAACCATATAATCTTGCTTTGCCGATATTGGTTTTAACTAATGCGGGTCTGCCTTCAAATGTTCCCGGTACTTCAGAAACAAGATCATCAAGAAAATTAATAAACACATTTCCTGTGAAAGAAAAATTCTCTTTCCATATTCTTAATCCAGTATCAAAGAAATATCCTTTTTCAGGTTCAAGATCAGGATTTCCTATTCTTACAAAACCTGATTGATCAATGTACTGAAATCTTTCTTCCAATGAAGGAGAACGGAATGATCTTGATGCGGTGAATGTTGCATCAACGTCATCAAAAAGAGAATAAAGAAAACTGAAGTTTCCGCTCCATGAAATATCATCTGCTTTTTCATCACTCCAGTATAATTTTTTACCTGGAGGGTTGTAGTTTATAGCTCCATTTGTAATTTCATATATTGGATTATAAACCTCCTCACTTTCAATCTCTATTCTGTCAATTCTTCCACCGAGAATAAATTTTAATTTATCTTTAATAATTGCGATTTCATCCTGCGCATAAAAACCAAGACTAAAATATCTTGAATCGGGAATCGGCTTTTCTCCAAACACTTTATTAACAGTATTTGTTACTGTTTGTGAAGTTGTGTCAATGAATTCAATTAAGACTTTACGTTCTCTTTCGGTGAGTAATTTTCTTTGCCAGATATCAAACCCGGCAATTATGAAATGATTATCAAACAACCAGTCACTTTGAATTAAACCCCCGAGGGTTTTATGATTACCATAGGGGTCTATCCGAAGTACACTTATTCTTTGAGAATTATTGTTTGAATAAGTAACTACATTCGGTTTGTTTTCAACAACCCTGTCAATCTCCTGGTAAAAAATTTTTGTATGAAGCTTTACAAAATATTTAAATGGGTTTTTAAAATCATATTCTATTGATGCTAAGTTTCTTTCAGCGGATAAATATTTTACTTCTGCATTTGGTGTAAAGAGGGAATTGCCTGGTATGCCTACATCTTCAGCAAGATAATTCTGATAATTAATTTTTATTTCATGTTGTTCAGAAAATTTGTATCCACCAAAGAATGAGTAATTTTTATTTCTGAACTGACTATTCTTTAAAATTCCTTCGGGAGTTTCGGTATTATCAGCACTTCTTAAAGTTCCTCTAAGATTTATAAACCATTTTTTGCTTCCTAAGTTTAGAGAGAGAGTGCCGGCGCCATTATTATTCACAGAACCATAAGAGCTGATTGAAGATATATTTAATTTAAATGCATCATTGTAAAATCCTTTTTCAGTAATAATGTTAAGAACACCCCCGAGAGCACCTGAGCCGTATAAAGAAGAAGATGCATTTTTTAACACTTCAATTTTTTTTATATCATTAACTTCAATTAAAGATAAACCCGCAGCAATATCGTTTGCAGTTTCAATTCTGCAGCCATCGATTAAGGCGACAATATTATTCCTGTTAAGTCCGCGGATAGAAGCAAAAGTTCCCCATACACCATCTCTTGTTGTTGCCAGTCCAGCTTCTTTATTAAGAATATCTGAGGGTGTAAAACTGCTTATAGAAAATATCTCTTCCTCATCAGAAATTTCAACAGGGAGGGGAACATCCTTTATTGTAGTTTCATATTTAGTACTGATTATTTCAACTTCTTCAAGATTATAAGATTTTATAGAATCACTCTGTTGTGTACTATCTTGTCCAGATGTAAACGGACAGAAACCAAAAAAAACAAATGTGATTATTATAAAATACTTCATAACATTTTCAGCTTTTTATCTGCCTGAAATATTCAGTAAGTATGCCACTGAAAAGATGTTTTTAAGATTCATTTGGAGGGCAGAAGAGATGAAAGATTCTCATTAGTAAGAAGTAAAAGATTTTTTTATCTGAAATGAAAAGCTGAATGAAGATAAATAGTTGATATTTTATATTGATGAAATCAGCGGAGAGAGAGGGATTCGAACCCTCGGAACCGCAAACGCAGTTCAACGGTTTTCGAGACCGCCCCGTTCAACCACTCCGGCATCTCTCCATCTTTTAATCAATAATTGAATGAACAAGAAATATCAGAGATAATCCTGACAAAACAGATACAGCTACAAGTGTTTTATGGTTCCTCAACATTTCACCCAATACAGCATGGATTGCAAGATAAATAAAACCACCGGCTATATGTGCCATTAAAATACTAATCCAGTAAAATGAAATCCCCTCATTGAAAATAAATATTCCTAATAAAGAACCAATAATTGTTGTTGATTCAACGAATGAAGTATATAAAAATATTTTTAGTTTATTCATTCCTGCTCCAAGCATTAAAGATGCAAGAGCAAGTCCCTCGGGAAATTTGTGAGTCATTATAGCAAGAAAAATCGAACTCTGTTCGTCATTATTCTGAAGATCACCGGTTGAGATTGCAACTCCATCAAGCAGAGAATGAAATGCAAGAGCGGTGAACAATGTAAAAAATATTTCTGAAAATTTTTTGGTGGTTTGTTCATCAAAATGTGAAGCAGAACAGGCAGGACAAATATGTGCATAGTATCTGCTTATAACCCAGAATAACAAGTAACCTGATGCAAGACTTACAACTAATTCAACAAAACCTAATTGAGCAGATGATTCAGGTATAAGTGTGAAAACTGCAGCACCCAGCAAAGCTCCTGCAGATAAAGAAATAAGAATGCAGAGTTTTATATGGTTTAATTTAAAAATGAATGTAAACCCTGCACCAGCAAGTGCAGAAACGAGAGCAAGGAATGATTTGAGAAGAATAAGCAGAATCATAATGACAAAGATAAACTCTTTAAAGAAAAGATTTCTTTTTAAAGAGATAAAAAAATGATAAGTGGCGGAGAGAGAGGGATTCGAACCCTCGGTACGCGTAAACGTACACACGCTCTCCAGGCGTGCCAGTTAAACCACTCCTGCATCTCTCCAAAAAGTAGAGGGGAAATATAAATAATATTTAAATGCCTTACCAAAAATTTATCTCATTTTGCATTCAATGAGCAATAATTTCTTCCTTCAAAGTTAATCTTTTACATAAAAAATAACTTGATCAATAGTTAAATGAATGAAATTATATAATTCCAGTGGCAGGATTATTGAAAATAAAGGATAAAATCAGGTTTATTCATTCAACAATCAGCAGGTAGGTCGTGAGAATTTTTTACAGTTATTTTATTATTACAATATTATTTATTCAATCATCGTTTTTGTTTGCCCAGGAAAAAACATATCCTCCGGTTAATGATTCAAAATTTTTTAACGGGGAATGGCAGCAGGAAAATATTTTCAACGTAACTGGTTATTTAAATTATGAAAACAGTGAACTGACACTGACCGATAGTTTTGTTACACAGGTTTTTACAAGTAATAATCTGGTTGTAATTCCGGATGTTGTTTCTGTTGTTTCAGATTCTTTATTTGTATCAGGACTTGATAATGTTTTAATTGATCTGAATCTTCAGACATTTATTCAACACACTTATTGTTCGGATCTTGACATTACTCTACAATCTCCAACAGGTAAGATTGTTACTGTTACCTCTGATAATGGTGCAAACCTCGAAAATGTTTTTAATGGTACAGTATGGGATGATCAGGCAAATCCAGGTGGACAGGTACCTTACTCAACAAACTCCGGATTGGTTACTGATCATAATTATACAAACCTGGTTACTGCAACACCTCTGGCTCCCGAAGAGAGTTTTGCATTATTTGCTGGTGATAACCCAAACGGCTGGTGGTATTTAACAATTTCCGATGATCAAAATGAAGATGGAGGAATTCTAACAAGCTGGTCTCTGGAAATTACAACCATTCCATCATTACCTTTAATTACCTTTACAGATTTTAGTTTTAATACAGGACTTATAATTCCAACAACTGTTTCTACTGATTCTGTCTTATTGGAAGTAAATGGTTTAAGCGAATATCTCGTTGATTTAAATGTAACAACCTGGTTAAGACATTCATACAACGCTGATTTAGATATAACTTTAAAATCTCCTCAGGGAACGATTGTAACATTAACCTCAGATAATGGTTCGGATAAAGATGATGTTTTTAACGGAACGCTCTGGGATGACCAGGCAGACCCTGGTGGACAATTACCATATCAGAATAATGATTACCTTGTTACAGACAGGGTTTATGAAGATTTTGTAACTGCAACTCCACTTGTGCCCGAAGAGCCTTTTGAAGCTTTTCTGGGTGAAAATCCAAATGGAACCTGGGTATTAAAAATAAGTGATGATACCGGGGGTGATGCCGGTGTTCTTGATTCAGTTCAACTACACTTTGCAACAACAGAAAACATTCTTCCAGTTGAATTAATTTCTTTTGATTTTAAACTGGCTGATGGTGGTATTAATTTATCCTGGGTTACTTCTTCAGAATTAAATAACAAAGGTTTTGAACTTCAGAAATTCAACAAAAATAAATGGGAAGTAGTTTCTTTTATTGAAGGAAGAGGAACAACTGCGGGGAAAAATTATTATTCCTTTTTAGATAAGAAAGTAACATCAGGAAATATTTATCAATACAGGCTTAAACAAATTAATTTTGATGGTACATTCCAGTTTTCAAAAACAATTGAAGTAAATTATTTAACTGAACTTTCTTATCATTTATATCAGAATTATCCTAATCCTTTTAATCCTGTTACATCAATAAGCTTTTCTTTACCTGAAGAGGGTAGAGTTAAACTTACGGTTCATAATCTTATTGGTGAAACAGTTGCAATTATCTTAGATAAGAAAATGGAAAAAGGAATTTATTCATTTAGTTTTGATGCATCATCTCTTACTTCGGGAATTTATTTTTACAGATTAGAGGTGAATGATTTTGTATCTACAAAGAAAATGATTCTCCTGAGATAAATTCAAATCTTTACTTGAAAAAAGACGCTCAACCCCGGGGCGTTTTTTTTTATTTAAAGAATATCATTAAACGATTAACAAAAAAATCATCACTTCTTCATCTTCATTAACCATTCATATAAAAGAAGAAGAAATCTCTTTAAACTTAATTTATTTTTGCATCAGCATAGAGAAAATATTAAACCTCCACCAAATCAGCGGCTTTACTAAATGTAAAGCCGTTGGTTTTTTAAAGTCACATTTTCAATCACATCATTTTTTATATTTGTGCCCTGAATTTTATGGAAACTTATAAAATACATTTTAAAGAAACATTTAAGCTTGCCTATCCTGTTATTATCGGACAGTTGGGATGGGTAATGATGGGTGTAGTTGACAGCGTTATGGTTGGAGATATTGGTGCTGCACCTTTAGCTGCTGCATCTCTGGCTAATAGTTTATTCTTTCTCTTTTTTATAATTGGTCTTGGTGTATCTTATGCAGTTACTCCGCTTGTTGCTATTGCTGTTGGTGCAAAAAATTTTGAAATGTGCGGAATTTATTTCAGGCAGTCGCTTCTTGTAAATTTTATTTTGGGAATAATTTTATGCTCACTGGTATTTTTCTCCACTGAATCGATGCCTTATCTTAATCAGCCTGCGGAGGTTGTTGAACTGGCTGATTCTTATTTAAGAATTATTGCCTTAAGTATTATTACTTCAATGGTATTTCAGACATACAAACAATTTATTGAGGGCTTCTCAGTTATGAAGCCTGCAATGGTAGTAACTATTAGTGCAAATATTATTAACTGGTTTACTAACTGGCTTCTTATTTATGGCAACCTGGGTTTTCCGGCTTTGGGTTTGGATGGTGCAGGAATAGCAACTTTCAGCTCAAGAGTTTTTATGGCAGTTGTTCTTGGTTTTTATGTTATGAGAAATAAATCATTCACTCAGTACGATGTTAATTTTCATTTCAGGAATATTAATTTCTCCGTAATTAAAAAAATACTTTCGATTGGTCTACCAAGCGGCTTTCAATACTTTTTTGAAGTAGGTGCTTTTTCATTTGCCGTAATGATGGTTGGCTGGATTGGAACCAATCAGCTTGCTGCACACCAGATTGCAATAAATCTTGCTTCAATAACTTTTATGGCAGTGCTTGGGATTTCTGCTGCGGGTGCAATTCGTGTTGGTAATGCTGTTGGAAGACAAAATATTCAGGAAGTACGGAGCGCAGGTTTTACTGCACTTTTTTCCGGTGCCTCTGTTATGTTTATTTCAGGAATAATTTTTATCACTTTAAAAAATTTTCTTCCCACTTTATACATTAGTGATGAAGATGTAATTAAAATTGCATCTTCACTTATTGTTATTGCTGCATTATTCCAGGTATCTGATGGAACACAGGGAGTAGGAATCGGCATTCTCAGAGGTTTAACTGATGTTAAGATTCCGCTGCTTATAACTTTTATTGCTTACTGGGTAATTGCTTTACCGCTAGGATATCTTCTGGCTTTCAATTTTAATTTGGGTGTTGAAGGTGTGTGGATTGGCTTGCTGACAGGTTTAACAGCATCAGCTACAATGTTAACAGTAAGATTTAATATAAAAAGCAAAAGTCTTGTTAAGATTTAGTTTTTTCTGTAATTACTTTGGTGATTAACTTCTTTTCAATTACTTCAAAATAATTATTCTTTTTCTTTAACAAAGAATGATTGAATGACCAGATTTCATTCTCATCTTTTCCATCTTGTGTGAAAGAATTTTTCTTGCTTCTTTTCTCTTCAGATGTTAAAACATAAAAAGGTTTATTAAAATATTTTGCAAGAACAGCTAATCCACGGCTTCCCGTTTTATTTATAACATCACCGTTTGATAAAATCATATCTGCTCCGACAATCACAGCATCTGATTCTTCAACAGCTTTTGTTAATTGTGCTTCAGTTACAATTTCAACTTTAATTTTATTCATAATTAATTTTTTTGCTAAGATTCTACCTTCAAGCTGGGGTCGTGATTCACTTACAACAACATTTATTTTATGATGCTCATTCAGTTTAATTAATATTTCAAAAATTGTTTTGCTGTTTGAGATTGTTACAATTCTTTTATGATTTTTAAGATAGGGAAGGGCATTCTCAAAAATAATGTTAGAGTTATTTATAATACTATTTATCTTCTCATCTAGAAAATTCTTTAAAAATTCTGAGTCATTTTTTCTTAAAATATTTTGAAGCTCTTTAATGAAATTCTGTATTGCGGAAAATGATTTTAGTTTTTCAGATACAGGCAATACCATCTGATGCAGCTTGTTAATATTGCGGCTGTTCGCTTTGCACCATTTGAGAAGTTTAAGGTATAATTCTGTTGAGCCGGATTTTTTATCTGAAAGAATTTTGTTAAGAGATTTCTCCATCCAGACTTCCTGCAAAAAGGTCAGGTACAAAATCATTCATATCAATTGTAGATTCGGAATATGTTTCACTACCATTTGATTTGTAAAGATTAATCTTCATAAAAAGTTCATCTTTATTATTGAAATCTTTCAGATAATAAACTTTTACTTTGTTCCTGTTTTTTACAATCCAGTTTAAAATAATTTTCATCTTTTCAAGGTCTTCATCACTCGGCAATGGTTTTGTAAACTGTGTTCCTGAAAAATAATCATCAAGCGCATCATCAAAATCATATTTCTTTTTTACTTTATATTCTTTAATAAATATCTTACCCTCAAGCATAAGAATATAATCTGTTCCGAATCTTTCTCTTATTTCAAATAAAACATTTGCAGAATTAACAGGCTCTTTAAGGATTGATGTTTTATGAGTCTGTGAAAGTATTAAGTCTATCAGTTCCTTAGTTTCTCCTGCTTTTTCATATTTCTCTCTTTCAGAATAAAATTTCATTTTGTTAAGCAGCCTGTTGAGAATATTCTGATTCTTTCCGTAAAGAAATTCGTAAGCTTTATCCAGTTCATCAAAATAAATTTCTTTGTCGTTGTTTTCGCATGGAGCGGTGCATCTTTCAATCTCAGATAGAAAACATCTTTTACCTTTTGCAAATTCTTTCTCGCTGCATTCTCTTAGAGTAAAAGCTTTTTTAATTACTTCAAAAATTGTTTCAGCTTTTCTTTTAGTAACGAAAAGACCAAAATAATCGTTGCCGTCAAAATCAAACTTGTTGCATATTTCAATATCGGGAAAAGGATGAACTCTGTTTATTCTTAAAAAATATTTACTGCCATACTGCTTAAGCATGTAATTATGGCGGGGATTTATCATTTTAATTAATTCTGCTTCTGATAAAAGTGCAGTTAGTTCCGAGTTTGTAATTTCAAATTTAATTCGCCTGGTTTGTTTAATTATTTTTTTTGCTTTGCGGGGAGCATTTAAAAGAAAATATGAACGAACCCTTTTACTTAATGATTTGGCTTTGCCGATATAAATTACTCTTCCCCTTGAATTCAAAAAGTAATAAACTCCTGGTGCTTCCGGCAGAGAATAAACATCTTCTTTAAGATGTTTGCTTATTTTTATTTTAGATTCTCTAACAGCAGGCATTACCTGCAGGCTTAACAGGTCGGCTGTGGTTTCAACTTCATCGTTATTGCTTATGTTTTTTAACATCCTGATTAAAACTTTGGCAGTTGCTTCAGCATCAGGAAGAGCGCGGTGTGCATTTATAAGCTTTACTCTTAAATGCCTGCATAAACTGCTGAGTGATTTGCTTCTTAAATCAGGAAATAATCTTTTGGCTAACCTTACTGTACATAACTCAGGAAGCTTTAATTTATCTCTGCCTGTTAATAAAAATTCTCTGTTTAGAAAACTTTTATCAAAAGATAAATTATGTGCAGTTAAAACTGTCCCTGAAATAAACTGCAATATCTCATCAGCTACTTCTTCAAAGAAGGGTGCATTAAAAATTTCATCATCGGATATGCCTGTGAGTTGTGTAATGTAATATGGAACCGGTCTGCCGGGATTTATGAGAGTAGAGTACCTATCAATTATCTTTAAACCTTTAACTTTTACAATTCCGATTTCAATTATGCTATTTAAGCGGGGAGTGATTCCTGTTGTTTCAACATCAACAACACTAAACTCAGTTTGTTCTACAGGTAATTTGATAATCTCATCATAAATCATAAATCAAATCTATCAACTAAAAATTTTTATTCAAAAGTAAATGAAAAATTTTTTTGAAGTTGGAAACTCCTGTTCACTAAAATTCATTGCAGGAATAAGTTTGGAGAGGCTTTTTATTTTAGATAAATTTGTATCCAATTATGGATAATTTAAACATACTTTTTGTAGGCGATATAATTGGTAAACCGGGAATGGACCTTGTTCAGACCTGGCTGCCGGGATTAATTCAAAAATATAAAGCTGATTTTATCATTGCCAACGGTGAAAATGCTTCCGATGGAAAAGGCTGTACAAGTAAAGAAGGTAAAATACTTTTGGACCTTGGTGTTAATGTAATTACCGGCGGCAACCACACATGGGATAAACATCAGTCCCAGGATTATCTTAAAGAAGAAAGCAGGGTTTTAAGACCACTCAATTACCCAAAAGGTACTTACGGCAATGGTTATTATATAACCGAAACAAAAAAGGGAAAAGTTGCTGTTATAAATCTTCAGGGAAGAACTTTTATGGCAGCAATTGATTGTCCTTTCCGTACTGCCGACTGGATTATTTCCAAAATTAAAGATGAAGCTAAAATAATTATTGTTGATTTTCATGCAGAAGCATCAGCAGAAAAAATTGCTCTTGCAAATTATCTTGACGGCAGAGTAAGTGCTTTTATCGGGACACATACACATGTTCAGACTGCTGATGAGAGAATACTGCCGCAGGGTACAGGTTATATTACCGATGTCGGAATGAGTGGTCCGTACGATTCGGTAATAGGAATGAAAACGCAGGCAGCAATAAACAGATTTTTGTATCAGACACCGCAGAAATATGAAACTGCTCAGAATGATGTTCACCTTTGCGGAATATTTTTAAAGATTGACACTTCATCAGGAAAAACCAAACAGATTGAGCGAATAGTCTTTCCTGATTTCACAACTAAAACTGATTAAATTATGGTAAACTTTCCTCTCCCAAGGATTGATACCGATAATACTTTGCGGAATCTTCTGCTTAAACATTGTAGTTTTAAAGAAGGTGATATTTGGATTGATTCTGAAGGTAAACATAAAATAGCCTGCATAGATGCAACAGATGAAAAAGCTGTTAAGAAACTTTTGAAAAATAAAAAAGCATCTCTCGCTCTTCACGACCCTCCTTATAATTTTGTAGCTTTTGATGAAAGAAAACTCGACACTTTTATTGAATGGAGTAAACAATGGATAAAAAATTCATATAATTTTCTTCTTCCCGATTCATCGCTTTACATCTGGCTTGGTGCTGACCAGAATAATCATTTCCAGCCATTACCTGATTTTATGTTAATGATGAAAGAGAGCGGATTTACTTCAAGAAGTTTTTTAACAATGAGAAACCAGAGAGGTTACGGTACGCAAAAAAACTGGATGGCTGTAAGGCAGGAGCTTCTTTATTATACTAAAGGTAAACCTGTTTTTAATGTTGATGCAGAATATACTGATATACCTAAAGTACTGAGAGGATATTATAAAAAAGTTAATGGCAAACTAACAGAAAATCTTGAACGGAGTAGATCCGAAAATATTCGGGCAGGAAATGTCTGGATAGATATTCAGCAGGTATTTTACAGGATGGAAGAAAATGTAAACGGCTGCTATGCACAAAAACCTCTCAAAGCAATTCTAAGAATTATAAATGCAAGCAGCAGCAAAGATGATATTGTGATTGATTTCTTTTCACATTCCGGTACTACACTTATTGCATCTGAAATGACCGGAAGAAAATGTTATACCTGCGATATTGATCCGGTTTATTGTGAAATAACAAAAAGAAGATTAAAGAATTACAGGAAGAATGGTAAAACCGGGTGGCAGAATTCAAATCCTTTTGCAGAAGAAATTTTAAATGATAAGGAATTAAGAAAATATCTTAAAAAAGAATACGATATTAATTTTGATTTTGAGTTAAATGATATTTCAAAACAAAAAATTACTACATAAATGAAAATTATAGACGGCAAAAAAACAGCAGCAGATATAAGAGCAGAATTAAAATCTGAAATTGATAAACTGAAACAGGCGGGGAAAAAAGTTCCGGGACTTGTAACTATTCTCGTTGGAAATGACCCTGCTTCTGAAATTTATGTCTCAAGTAAAGGAAAAGCCTGCACAGAAATCGGAATGATTTCAAAAAGTGAAAAGCTTCCTGATACTATTTCAGAAAAAGAATTAATTGATGTTGTTGAATCATACAATAACAATCCAGATTATCATGGAATTCTTGTTCAACTGCCTCTGCCAAAACATATTAATGAAGATAAAATAATCGAAACAATCTCACCGCAAAAAGATGTTGATGGTTTTCATCCGATAAGCATTGGAAATCTTGTTATTGGTAAAGATACTTTACTTTCTTGTACACCTGCAGGTATACAGGAATTGCTGATAAGATATGGAATTGAAACTGAAGGAAAGCATGTTGTTGTACTTGGAAGAAGCAATATTGTTGGTAAACCAATTGCCAATATAATGCTTCAGAAAAAAAGATTTGCAAACTCTGTTGTTACGGTTTGTCATTCTGCAGCAAAAGAAGTTGCATATTATACACGGCAGGCTGATATATTAATTGCTGCAATAGGCAGAGCGAATTTTGTTAAAGAAGATATGGTTAAAGATGGTGTGGTTGTAATTGATGTTGGTATAAACAGGATTGAAGATAAAACAAAACCCAAAGGTACAAGAATAGTTGGCGATGTTGATTTTGAAAATGTATCTAAAAAAGCTTCATTTATTACTCCTGTACCCGGCGGAGTTGGACCAATGACCATTGCAATGCTTCTTAAAAATACTTTTAAAGCATATAATAAAATCAATAACTAAATTGATGAGCAGATTTTTTTCTTAATTAGTAGTGATATGGATATCTCTGAAGAACATCTTGAAAGAATACTTAAAGATTTTTACCACAAAGAAAAATCTTTTCAGGATTGGGAAACGAATGTTGTTACAAATCCAAAAAAATCAGCAGAAGTAAGTAAAGCACCAAATAAAAACCTTGCATCCAAAATTGACCACACCTTATTAAAACCTGAAGCAACAGAAGAAGAAATAAAAAAGCTTTGTGAAGAAGCTGTTCAATATAAATTTGCTTCTGTTTGTATTAATCCCTGTTATGTTGCTTTATGCAGAGATTTGCTGAAAGATTCCGGAGTTAAAGTCTGCACTGTAATTGGTTTCCCGCTTGGTGCCACAACTTCAGAAGTAAAGAAATTTGAAGCTGAACAGGCAATTAAAAATGGTGCAGAAGAGATTGATATGGTTATTAATGTGGGGCAACTTAAACAGGGAAATTATGATTATGTTTTCAATGATATAAAAATGGTTGCTGATGCCGCACATAAATCAAATGCTCTCTGCAAAGTAATTATTGAAACTGCTTTGCTTACAGATGATGAAAAAATAAAAGCCTGCCTAATCAGTAAAAAAGCCGGGGCAGATTTTGTAAAAACATCAACAGGATTTAGTAAAGGAGGTGCAACTATTGCTGATGTTGTACTAATGAAATACATAGTTGGCGCAGAAACTGGAGTTAAAGCTTCCGGCGGCATCCGCTCTAAAGAAGATGCTGAAGCAATGATTGCAAACGGAGCCGACAGAATCGGTGCGAGTGCAAGTGTTAAAATTGTAACCGGGGAAAAATCACACAATTTATATTAAAAATATATGAGTTTATTAAGAGCAATAATATGTGTTATACTTCCACCCTTAGCTGTAATCGATAAAGGCTGTGGAAGTTTTTTTATTGTTCTTTTATTGACCCTGGCAGGCTGGATTCCCGGTGTTATTGGTGCACTTATTATTTGTAAAAAAGAAAGATAATGATACTCGATATTTTAATTAAAAAAACAGATGACGGTTTTACAGCAGAAATTCCTTCCTTAAAAGGATGTGAGTGCTGGGCGCACGATGAGGAAACTGCATTAAACAAAATTATTGACCTTGCAGCTTATTATCTTAAAATTAATTCAATTGATAAGTTTAAAATTGATAAAGCGAGAGGTTCAAAGAACAGGACTGTTTATAAACTGGTTTTTAATAAATAAGATTTTCGGGAAATTATTTGCAGAGAACTGAGAGAAGAAAAAATAAAATTGTTTCGGTAATTAATGCCCGCCAGAAATCTCTCCATGTAGTTCTTGAAAATATTCACGACCCCCATAATGTAAGTGCAATTTTCAGAACATGCGATAGTGTTGGTGTGGGTAAAGTTTCACTGCTTTATAACCAGGAACCATTTCCAAAGATTGGGAAAAAATCTTCTGCATCCGCAAATAAATGGATTGAAAAAGAAAAGTACAAAGATGTTAAGAGTTGTTTCAGCAAACTAAAAGAAGAGGGTTTTAAAATTATTGTATCTTCAATCAGTGATGATTCAAAAAATATTTATGAATTTGACCTCACAAAAAAAACGGCAATTGTATTCGGCAATGAACATAGAGGAGTATCAGAAGAAGCAATTAAATTAGCTGATGAAAAATTTATAATACCAATGTATGGTATGGTGCAGAGTCTTAATGTTTCTGTTGCAGCCGCTGTAGTTTTATATGAAGCACAAAGGCAAAGACAATTAAAAGGTATGTATAAAAAATCAGAATTCTCAGAGGAAGAACTTAATATTAAAATCAATGAATGGTTAAACAAAAAATAAAAATTACTTCATCCAACAATTGAGCAATTTAACAATTAAACAATTAAATGACAGAATCCTTTAACCATATTGAAAAAGTAAAAGGTGAATTAAACCTTTCCGGTGATAAATCAATCTCTCACCGTGCTGTGATATTTTCTTCAATGGCTAAAGGAAAATCTGTAATAAAAAATATTTCAACAGGAGAAGATGTCTTATCAACTATAAATTGTTTTAAGAATCTTGGTATTGAAATAGAAAACTCAAATAAAGAATTAATAATTAATGGAAAAGGTTATAAAGGATTTACCAACCCAACTCAAAATTTAAATGCCGGTAACTCAGGTACGACTGCAAGATTATTAACAGGATTATTATGTGCACAAAATTTCGATTCAACTATTATTGGAGATGAATCTTTATCAAAAAGACCAATGGATAGAATTATTATTCCTCTGCAGAAAATGGGAGCAAAAATAAAATCACAAAATAATTTTCTTCCTTTGAATATTTATCATTCTCCTCAATTAAATAATATTAGTTATGAACTGCCGGTTGCGAGTGCACAGGTAAAAAGCTCAATAATTCTTGCAGGACTTCATTGTGAAGATATTACTTCTGTTGTTGAGAAAATTCCTTCCAGGAATCATACTGAAACTATGCTTGGGCTTGATGTAAAAAGAGGTGAATCAGGTAATACAATTTTAGTTTCAAAAAAAAATTATCCTGTAGCATCTGAATATTTTATTCCTTCGGATATTTCCTCTGCTGCTTTTTTTATCGTTCTTGCCTTGATAAATAAAGACTCTTCTTTAAGAATTAAAAATGTTTCACTTAATGAAACAAGAAAAGGTTTTTTGAATTTACTTGAAGAGATGGGAGCAAAAATTAATTATGAAAATATTTCTGTCAGCAGTGGTGAAGTCTATGGTGATGTAATAGTTGAATCCAGCGCCTTAAAAAATATTAATATTCCGGGAAAAATTATTCCTAACATTATTGATGAAATTCCTGCTCTTTCAGTTGCTGGATTATTTGCTGAAGGTGATTTTATAATCAGGAATGCTTCAGAGTTAAGAAAGAAGGAGAGTGATAGAATTAATTCTCTTTGCTACAATTATAAAAAGTTAGGATTAGATGTTGAAGAATTTGATGATGGTTTTAAAATATCAGGTGAAATCAGGAATAAGGAAGTTGTTTTCGAAAGTTTTAATGACCACCGTATTGCAATGGCGTTCGGTATTCTGGCTTTACTGTTGAAAGAGGGGGGAAAAGTTAATAATTTCGTATGTGTAAATATTTCTAATCCTGATTTTATCAATCAGGTTAAACAAATTACAGGATAATTTATGGCTGAAGTGGTTTTGAAAAATGTTACTAAAGTATATGAGGGTGGTAATGTTGCTGCCAAAGATGTAAACATTGAAGTTAAAGATAAAGAGTTTATTGTTCTTGTTGGTCCTTCCGGCTGCGGTAAATCTACAACACTAAGAATGATTGCTGGTCTTGAAGAAATAACCTCGGGCGACCTTTATATCAATAACAAAAGAGTTAATGATGTCTCTCCCAAGGATAGAGATATTGCAATGGTTTTTCAGAACTATGCACTTTATCCTCACATGACTGTTTATGAAAATATGGCTTTTGGCCTGAAGCTGAGAAAATTCAGTAAGCAGGAAATTAAAGAAAGAGTTGATGAAGCAGCAAGAATACTCGGACTTGAACCTTATCTCGACAGAAAACCTAAAGCATTATCAGGCGGACAAAGACAAAGAGTTGCAGTAGGAAGAGCAATCGTTAGAAAACCCAAAGTATTTCTTTTTGATGAACCGCTCAGCAACCTTGATGCAAAACTTCGTGTTCAGATGAGAACTGAAATATCAAAACTGCATCAGCGTCTTGAAGCAACAATGATTTATGTTACACACGACCAGACCGAAGCTATGACGATGGGTGACAGAATTGTAATTATGAAAGATGGTGTAGTTATGCAAACGGATACTCCGCTTAAATTGTATAATTATCCTGCTAATAAATTTGTTGCCGGTTTTATCGGCAGCCCGTCTATGAATTTTGTTGAAGGCACTATTCATCAGAATAATGGTCTGGTTTTCAAAAGCAAGGGGGGAGCAGCTTCAATAAATGTCGGGCAGAATTATAATGACAGGTTAAAAAATTATGTAAATAAGTCTGTCTGGTTGGGAATAAGACCGGAAGATATTTATGATTCTTTGAGCAGTCATTCAGTTATAAACAGTTCAAAAATTAATGTTAAGCTTGAAGTTGTTGAACCGATGGGCAACGAAATATTTTTATATTTTCCGGTTGATGATGAGCAATTTGTAGCAAGAATTCCCGCCAGGGAAGAACCTGAAGCCGGCACCAGTAAAGATTTATTAATTGATACAGATAAACTTCATTTCTTTGATGCCGAAACTGAACAGGCTATTTAGTTAATTCTTACCTTATTAATTTTATGCTTTTTTATAATTTCTTTTTTTACTATGGATTTGTTTTAACACATCTTTCTTTTTTAAGCTGGGTTTGGATAAAAAATAATTAGCTATGGGTGATACTGCTGCAGAGATACCTATCAAAAAAAAATAAATAATTAATACAAGGGTTAGCGTTGGGATAAATTATTTAAATACTCCTGCCAATCTAAAAATATTGGCACGGTATTTAACTCTCTCTCTCTCTCTCTCTCTCTCTCTCATTGGGAGAAGCAATGAGAGTGAATTTCTTTTGCAATTTATTTATTCTTCCGTATGGATTTGTTGAAGAATTCATACAACAATTCCCCGCAAGGAGTCCTTCGGACAAACATTCATTCATACATTCTTTTAATTTCTTTCCTACAGGTTTTACATAGATTTTTGAGAAAAAACTAAAAATTATTTAATTGGAGATAAAGATGAAAAAAATAAATACACTTGCAGCTTTAATAATAATATTAAATTATTCAAATAACTTTGCTCAAGGTTTGGATACTACGCAATGGTTTCCTTATAAAGCAGGAAATATGTGGGAATATTATGTATTAGAAGAAGGTGTTATAGTAGACACAATGCAAATAATAAATGAAAAGGATTCCCTTTTACCTGATGGTACCATTTACCTTACTCAAAGAGATGTAATCTTTCTTAATCCAACAAATGAAGGATTAATTCAAAATTATTTGGTTGACACTTCAAATCAAAAAGTATATGGTTATAATTATTTTATTGATAGTCTTGAATCATATCTTTTAAATGATTTTGAAGCTAAACAAGGGGATCAATGGTTGATTTATAACTATAATTTTGGTGGAGGTTTTGACTATGAAATGGCAAGAGTAAGGTCAATCTATCAGGATATAAATTTTGGTTACAATACAACGCATATGGAAATGCATTATTATTTATCAGAAGACTCAACAGATACTACTGGTTTAGAAAGATATGTAACAATTTTAGCAAAAGGTATTGGTTTAGTTTATAGAGGAGGGGGAGATATTTTTTATGACATTGTATTAAAAGGTTGTGTTATAGATGGAATGTTATATGGTGATACAACCAATGTCATTCTCTCCGCTAGTAGATATGGCAGGAATAATTTACCAAAGGATATAGTTCTAAATCAAAACTATCCAAATCCATTTAACCCAGGTACTTTTATTTCATTTAGTAATAATACGTTTACAAATATTTCATTAATCGTTTATGATGTTTTGGGAAGAGAAGTTAGGAATTTAATCAGTAATCAGAATTATAATCCAGGGACTTATAAAATTTACTGGGATGGATTGGATAATAATGGGAATAATGCTGCAAGTGGAATTTATTTTTTTACTCTTTTTAATAATAAAACAAGGTTAACTCGTTCAATGATTCTAATGAAATAAAAATTTATGGGAATAAAATTGAAAGGTAAAAAAATGAAAAAGCTTTTAATTATAATACTATTTATTTTAAATAATTATACATATTCACAAGATGATTTTCTATGTGGAACTGAACCTCCTATCGGTGAATCAATTTTACGATGAAAACCTTAATTACATTTTTAGCAGTAGTCACTTTTACTTTTGCGCAGGAAGAAGACCCATTAAAATATTTCCCCTATAAAACCGGCCATATGTGGGAATACATTGATTTACAATTTCCAGATACACTCCAGAACTTTAATATTAAAGATTCCATTGATGCAGAAGGAAATATTTATATTACCCAGTTTGCGCGAAGAATTAATCCAATCCAGTCTCCTGGAGTATTTCCCGATACTGCAACATATATGATTGATACAATTTTCAATGTCTATGGACCATATATAACAGGAATAGGTAAAATTGATGCGAAATTATTTAAGCTGGATGCTAATCAAGGTGACCAATGGGTAATTTTCGATTATTCCCAGTTAGGAGGAAATGGATATGAAATGTGCAGAATAAATGATATTTGGGAAGATGAAGTAATTTATGGTTCAGGAATTTATACAACTTTAAAAGCTTTTCAGTATTTCTATGCTTCGGATTCTACAGATACTTTGGGTTTAAATAGATATGGAACTACTTTAGCTTATGGTTTCGGTATACGTAGTAATGGTGGTGGTGATGCATTTATGTCATGGATTTTAAAAGGCTGTGTTATCAATGATACTTTGTATGGAGATACAACAAACATAATCACTTCGGTAAATGATTTATCAGAAAATCTAATTTCAGATTTTAAACTTTATCCTAATTTCCCCAATCCTTTTAATTCTGAAACATCAATAAAATTTACAATAGCCAGTTATAGTTATGTGGAGCTAAAAGTATTTGACATTTTGGGAAGAGAAGTTTCTAATTTATTAAGTGAAGTAAAACCACCAGGGGTTTATGAAATAATTTTTAATCCACACTATCTTTCAAGCGGTACTTATATTTATACACTTAAAGCTGATAACAGAATCATTTCAAAGAAAATGATTTTATTAAAATAATTTATCAAATAATAATTATTGTGGAAATTACGGATTTATATAATGGACAAATAGGTTTCGAAATCTCCTTAAACAGGGAGCTTTACTAATACTTTATAACCTGGTGATTAAATGAATTAATATTTAATTCATTATAAATCCTGTCAATAAACTCTTCACCATACTTATTAAAATAATAAGTGAAATTTAATTCACGCTCCTGCAGATTGTTATTCGGGTAAATAGCATTTGTAAGCTTATCAATTTGTCTTAAAGTTGTTTCATGCTTTTTCTTTTGAGCATCTAATGCTTTAGCTTTTAATTCATCAAGATAATTAAGAATCTTCTGCCTGTATTTTCCTGTTGAATCTGCAATTGTTTTATCAAATTCAAAAAGCTTTTCTTTTAGTTTATCAAGAATTAATTCTACCTGGTTGTTTGCTTCGGCAAAAATATCATCTACAGAATTTTTTGTAAGTGAGTTTATAACTTTTGTTTTTAAATCATCAGCGTTTGTGAAAATATCTTCCACAGAGAGATTATACTTCTCGATTATTTTTTCAAGATTATTCTCAAAAATTGTTGCTGAAGCTCTTGGATAAATTACAGGGGTATTCAGATTGTAAAAATCATATAAAGGTGTTATCTGCGCAAAGTAAGATACTTCTGAGGGACCACCGATATAAAATGCTGTGGGAAGAATGTAATCCTGGCAGATTGGTCTAAGCAGTACATTAGGACTAAAATTTTCAGGATGCATATCTATCTCATTAATTATTTCATCCTGTGTAAACTTTTTTCTTTTTCTTCTCAACCTGAATTCATTTTCAACAGGTTCAATTAAAAATCTTCCATCACCGGTACTGTAGAAGAGATTTACAGGTCTTACTTTAACCTGGGCGTGATACAGTTCTTCAAGAGTCGCACTTACTTTTACAAGTTTTTCTGTATGCTTACGGAAATTTTTAATTTCATTTTTAAAAACAGGTTTAAGAAGATTTTTAATTATTACATCCTGCGGGTCAAAGATTATTAGACCATGTTTATCAAAAAATCTGAACAATAATTCTTTAAATGCTTTTTTAAACGATTTACCGGGAGCATAAATAGTCTTTAGTTCGTTCAGTAAATTATTTTTGAATTCGGTATCTCTGAGATTCTTTTCAAGATTTTCAAAAAAAGTATTAATACTTTCTTTTATTATTAAATAACCTACGCTGTTTCTTGTTTCTTCATCGGGAATTTCATCTTCATAAAAAATATTTGTCAATGAATTTGATTCATTTAAAATCCCAATTGAACGCACTTCTTCAAAATCATGGTCATCACCTTCAAGCCAGAAAACCGGAACAAAATTATAAGCATCATAACGTTCCTTCAAATGTTCCGAAAGTTTTATGGCGGTAATTATTTTGTAAAAAGTGTAAAGCGGTCCGCCTAAAATTCCAAGCTGCTGACCTGTAACAACTGCGAGAGTGTTTTTATCTTTTAAAGAATCAATATTATCTTTTGTTTTTTGTGAAGGGGAGAAGCCATCATATTGAGCAGAAATAATTTTTGGAATGTCGTTCCTGAATTCTCTTGATGTTTCCGAAATTGATTTAAATACTTTTAAATATTCATCTTTATTTCTGAAATTATTTTTATAGAAATTTTTTACATTATCAAATTCATAAAGATAATCGAGAAAGAGATTGTACTGTCCCGGTATATCACCGAAATTAATCTGCATCAGAACTCCGTTTGTTTTTAATTACAAAATGAAAACTATAAAAAAGCGTTATGGTTAACAAGAATATGCTATTCTAATAATTACTTAGAATTTTTTTAATAATTATTTATTGCCCGGGATTAAGCTTACTTTTAATGTTTTTAATAATTATTTCAGAATTTCTTTTAATCTCATCAAGCTGTACTTCAGATTTTTTAAGAAGCTCCTCACCAACAATTCTGTTTGAAAGGGAAGTGCAATTAATCATCACATTAAGAAATGCACCTTCCGCTGCTGTGCTGAGAAGAGAAGCAGCAACACCTGCATCCGATAAAGAATTCTGGTTTCCTTTTTCGGCAACAGCTTCAATATATGGCAATGCAATTCTGCAGGTTTTAATAACACGTGAGGGAACAACAGCAGCTTCAAATGTTGCTTCATCAATTTTTTTGCTTCTTGTTTTTTTCTCTTCATCTGTTTCTTTGGGTAATTTAAAAGCTTCCATTACTTTATTAAATGCCTGGTTATCTTCTTCTGCTAATTTTAAAAAATCACTCTTTACTGTCTCGAGTTTTGTTAATAAATCTTTTATTTCATTTTCTACATCAGCATATTTTTTTTTGCCTATTGTAAGATTGCACACCATAATTCCGAGACTGCCTGCGAGAACCCCGCATAATGCCGAAACATTTCCGCCTCCCGGAGTAGGAGCTGATGATGATAATTCATTTAAGTATTCTTCAATTGTAATTTGTGTATTCATTTTATTCCTGTGTCTATTAAGAATTATTTTTTTAAGCCAAGCCGATTAAATAAACCGTAATTATTAATATCATTCCATTAAAAGATTTCACCGCAGTTTAAACATTTCTCAATCAGGTCATATAATCAATTATTTTTTCATTTTTAACAAAAGGATTTAAAGAACTTAACCCAAGTTTTTCAATTGCAATATCAACGAGAGAATTTTCATCTTTCTCTTCATTCTGTGAATAAAATCTTCCTGCCTGAAGAAGAGCTTCGAGAGGAACGAGTCCTACAATTTCACTTCCGTTTACCTCGGCACCAAGCCTAGCAGCTTCTTTTTTAACTTCTTCAAATGCTACATGCAATGGAGTAACATTATAGTTTGTAAGATTCATAGAAACCTGTGTGATATTATATTTTTCAAGTGCTACTCCCATTCCTTTAACATGCTTTAGTCTGCCGGGTTCTTTTACAGTTTTGCCATCAACTTTAATTATGTTGCCCTGTAAGTCTCTTTTAGCACGGCCAGATTCTCTTAGAATCTCAGCAATCTCTTTTGCAATATTAATATCAGTGGATTTTATATTAACATTGTAAGCAATTAAAAAGAATCTTGCTCCGGTAACAATTGCTCCAAGTTTGGGATTGAATTCAGGTTTACCAAAATCTGGATACCACTCGGGGTCTTTCAATTTTTCTTCGAGTCCTTCATATTCACCTTTTCTTATGTTTGCTAGATTTTTTCTCTCAGGTTTTCTTGCTGCTTCTTCATAAAGATAAACTGGAACATTAAGTTCTTTTGAAATTCTCTCGCCGAACTGCTCAGCTATTTTTACACAATTTTCCATAGTAACATTTTTAACCGGAACAAAAGGAACAACATCAATTGCCCCAAGTCTCGGATGTTCTCCTTTATGTGTAGTCATATCAATATGTTCTGCAGCAGCTTTGCATGCATTTATTGCCCCGTTAAGAATTCCGTTTTCATCTCCTGCGAGAGTAACAACAACACGGTTGTAATCTGCATCAGGCTCTAAGTTAAGAAGTTTAACACCTTCTGTTTTATCTATGGCATCTTTAATTGCATTAAAAGTATTTTCGTTTTTACCTTCACTAAAGTTTGGAACACATTCAATAATTTTCATTTAAATTCTCCTGTTGAATCAAAAATAATTTCACCTTTTTTTATTGTAAGGCAGTTTAAATTTTTGCCCACATTATAAACTATGTCTGAATACTCAGTTGTATCAAACACAGAAAAATCTGCAAACTTATTTATCTCAATGCTTCCTGTTAAATCGTTTAAACCAATTGCTTTTGCTGCATTAATTGTAACTGCATTAATTGTTTCTTCAATTGTCATTTTCATTTTTAAAGAAGCAAAACTCATAATCAAATTCAAATCTGAAATGAACGAAGAGCCGGGATTATAATCAGTTGCGAGTACTACTATCGCATTGTGATCAATTAATTTTCTGGCAGGTGCAAATTGATAATCAAGAAAGAAAGAAACTCCCGGCAGCAAAGTACAAACAATATCAGATTCACCTAAAGATTTTAATTTACTATCTTCAAGAACTTCAAGATGGTCAACACTTGTAATATTATGCTTTAATGCTACATCAATCCCGCCTATGTTGTTAAACTGTTCAGTGTGAAGTTTTAATTTCAATCCTTCCTCTTTTGCTTTTGTAAAGATAATGTCAACTTCTTCGGCTGAAAATGCAGTTGCTTCACAAAAGGCATCGCAGAAACCTGCTAGCTTATGAAGAGCGATATGAGGAATCATTTTATTAATTATTAAATCAATATAACCCTTTCTGTTATTTTTAAATTCAAGCGGAAAAGTATGTGCACCAAGGAAAGTGGGAATTATATCTATTGGAAAAATATCCTTAACATAATTTATTGCCTGAAGAAGTTTAAGTTCATTTTCAAAATCGAGTCCATACCCGCTTTTTATTTCAAGTGAAGTAATTCCTCTTGAGATAAAATAATTTATTCTTTTTGTAAGTAGATTTATCAACTCCTCTACGGAAGAATTTCTTACAGCATTAACTGTTGTATTTATTCCGCCGCCTTTTCCTGCAATCTCTTCATAACTTTCACCCTGCAGTCTTCTCCTGAATTCATCTGACCTTGAACCTGCAAACGCTGTATGAGTATGGGAATCAATTAAACCGGGAAGGACAATTTTATCTTTTACATTAATTACTGCTTCAGTTTTCTTTACAGATGAATTGGGAATGATATCTTTAATTAAACCATCTTCAACTATGATTGAATGATTTTCAACAAAATTAATTTCGTTTAATTCTTTTCCTCTCTTACAATTTTTTCCTTTTGTATCTGCAGTAACTATTCCGGCGGGATTAAGAAGGGTTTTTCTCATTTATCATAAATGTTTATTGTTTCATTAACAACGCGTGCTTCCGGGTATCCAAGCTGATTCATTTTAAAGCTTAAGTCTTTTGCTTCAGAAAATTTCTGAAAATCACCAAGCATTACTTTATAAAACGGAGGATCAAAAACAATATAAACTTCTCTTCTTACAGAACTCGAATCTATTTCTGCGCGGAGAGCGTTTGCTTCTTCAAGATTATCCGTAGTTAAAAGAAGGACCCTGTAACCGGGAACTTTATCAATAATTTTTTTTATATGTAAAGAAGTATCATTTTCACTCTCTTCATATCCATACCATACATCAGAATTTTTTGTAGTAACAGGAATGTTAATTTCCTTTTCAGGTATATCTAATACAGTTCTGTAAGGAGTAAAATCAAAATCTTCAACAATAACATTTGATGGTGTTTCATTTATTATTTCTTCTTCTTCGGAAAGCTCTTCGGCAGTCTTATATCTTGTATCCGTAGAGGCACTGCATGAATAGAAAAGAATTATACTGCAGCATAAGAGGAATAAAAAATTTTTCATCGCAAAAATTTTATTTGTTCTGTTCGCTAATATAAGATTTATAGCTGTTTACTGAAAGATTTTAATATTCAAATACACAACCAGATGAACCGGTGTAAATAATTTAGTTTTGAGAAACTATCGATAATTTAGTAACTTAACACACTAAAAAATTGAGAATACTACAAAATGTCTTCAAAAAAACTTAAAATCCTTTTTGTTACATCCGAGGTAGTTCCATTTATAAAAACCGGCGGTTTAGCCGATGTTTCGTCTGCATTGCCTCAAATGCTGGCTGAAAGCGGACACGAAGTTCGTATTGTTGTACCCAAATATGGTGCAGTTGATGAACGCAAATTTAAAATTCATGAAGTTGTAAGATTAAAAGATTTAACTGTAAAGATTGGTGAAAAAGATGTTGTTTTTTCACTTAAATCATGTTTTTTACCGGGACCCAAAGTAAGGGTACAAATTTATTTTTTGGATAATCATGAATACTTCGGAAGCAGAAATAGTTTATATGTTAATCCAGTTACCGGAAAAGAGTATGAAGACAATGATGAAAGATTTATTCTCCTCAACCTTTCTGTAATAGAACTTATTTCCAAACTTGGCTGGCTGCCCGATATTATTCATTGCAATGACTGGCAGACGAGCCTGGTTCCTGCATATCTAAAAACACTTTATAAAGATGACCCGGTATTCTCAAATTTTAAAACTCTTTTAACTGTTCATAACCTTGCATACCAGGGAGTATTTCCGAAAACTGTTTTTGAGAAGACATCTCTACCGCCTGAAGTTAATACTGAAAAAGGCGGATTGATGAACGGTAAATTTAATTTTCTTAAAGCTGGTCTTGTTTACTCCGATGTTATAAACACTGTAAGTGAGACTTATGCAAAGGAGATAACAACAGATAACCAGTTAAGTGCAGGTTTAAAATCCGTTCTTTCAAAAAGAAAAAATGACCTTTACGGAATAGTAAATGGAATTGATACAAGAGTATGGCATCCTGAAAAAGACAAACATATTCCCAAGAAGTATTCTTTAAAGAATATTGATGCCAAACTTCAGAATAAAGAAGAGCTTGCAAAGAAATTTGGTTTCCAGTTTAATCCTGATATTCCTATAATAGGAATTATTTCAAGATTGTATGATGAAAAGGGAATGGACCTTATTAGCAAAGCTTTCCCTGAACTCATGAAACTAAATCTGCAGCTTGTTCTTTTAGGAACCGGTGAAAAAAAATATCATACATTCTTTGAAAAGATGAGTCAGAAATACAGAGATAAATTTGCATGTTACTTAGGTTTTAATGACGAACTCGCACATCTTATTGAAGCCGGTGCTGATATCTTTTTAATGCCTTCAAGATATGAACCTTGCGGTTTAAACCAGATGTATTCACTTACTTACGGAACTGTTCCTGTTGTAAGAGAAACAGGAGGACTTGCTGATACAGTTACTCAGTACAATGATAAAACGGGTGAAGGTACTGGTTTTCTTTTTAAGAAGTATGATGCTGCATCAATGATGAAAGAACTTAAGAAAGCTCTTAAATTATTTGAGGATAAAAAATCCTGGGCAAAGATTGTTCGTAATGGAATGAAGACAGATTTCAGCTGGCATGCTTCATCCAAAAAATATATTGATCTGTATAAAAAAATATTGAACAATAATTAATGTTCCATCGGGCAGTTTTTCTTGACAGAGATGGTACTATAAACGATGACCCGGGATATTTAGGTGAACCGGATAAAGTAAAACTTTTTCCTGATACCGGTGAAGCCCTGTCAATTCTTAAAAACAAATTAAGGTTTAAATTAATTGTTATTTCAAACCAATCGGGTATAGCAAGAGGATTAATTACGAAAGAAGATGTTGAAGCTGTTAATAAAAGAATAAATGAACTACTCTCAAATTCCAATGTTCAGATAGATGAATTTTACTATTGCCCTTACCATCCCGATTTTAATACTGCCGAAGAATGTTCCTGCAGAAAACCTTCTCCCAAACTGGTTTTTGAAGCTGCAGAAAAACATAATATTAATCTCAGTGAATCATATTTTATAGGTGATGCTGTATCAGATATCGAATGCGGAATGAATGCAGGAACCCAGACTATTCTTGTAAGAACAGGTTATGGCAATGAAAGTTTTTATACATTGCAAAAGCTTAATAAAATACCGACTTTTGTCGCCAATAATATTTTGGATGCTGTAAATTTCATACAAAATGATTACCCGGAGAAAATAAGTGACAATTAAACAGAGTTTATTTTTTTTAATAATTACTTCTATTTTGTTTTTAAATTGTAGTGATGATCCTTCGTCTATAACCGGAAATATCCCGCCTAAAATTTCAATTGTTTTGGAGACTGCGGATTCAAACAGCGATTCATTAGCACAAACAACTTCTTATTTTCATAAAAATAATGTGAGACTTTCTTCTGCAAGCAGAATACTTATTGGTAAAATAAATGATGAGATTAATGCTTCGGCTTTAATAAAATTTCAGATATCGTTACCTGATAGTATTAAAGAAGATATCCTTAATGACAGTATTAATGTAACCAGTGCGGAAATTGTATTAAGGCGTTTTTATACTTTTGGAGATGATGCAGCAGAATTTGATTTTATGGTTTATAAAATTCTCAACAACTGGTCAATAGATATAACCGAGGATAGTACTATTCAAACTGATCCTGTTGATTTAAAATCAGGAACTGTTGCACATGGTGATACAACGGTAATTCCTGTAAGTAATGATCTTCTTAAAGAATGGTTAGATATTACTGCAGATACAAGTCTTGCTAATAATAATTATGGTGTTCAGATTCTTCCGACGGCTAATACAAACAAAGTAAGCGGTTATGCAGCTATTACTACAACCATGGAGAATGTTCCTTATGTTAGAGTTGGAATAGAAAAACTTGGCGGTGCTTACAAAGACACAATTATTTTTACTTCATTTGCAGATCTTACATATATGAAAGGAAGTATACCGCAAACATCAAGCGAAAATATTATTGTACGCTCTGGTTATGTAATTAATTCTCATTTAAAGTTTGATCTTTCAAATCTTCCCGAAAATATTGTTGTAAATAAAGCTGAATTAATTTTAACAGCAGATACACTGCAGACAAAAATAGGGTCAAATACTTTCAATTCACTTCAGGCATATTTTCTTTTAGACAGCACAAATACTGATAGTGTTTCTTCTGCATCGGTAAGATTATCGCGTACAGGAAATAAATACTCAGGAGAAATTACGAATCAGAGTATTAATTTTGTTTCACAATGGTTAAAAGGCAATAATCATGGTATGATTCTAACATCTACTGATCCTTTAAATGGAGTTGAAATATTTGTTCTGAAGGGAAGTAATGCTTCTGAAGCTGAAAGACCATTTTTAAGATTAACATATACAAAGAAAAATTAATGATAAGAATAACAATTATATCTTTTCTTCTTCTTTTAAATTTTCCGGTATTTAGTCAGAGCGGCTCCTTATATACATCAATGGGAATAGGTGATGTGCTTTATTCTTATTCTGCAAGAAGAGCCGGTATGGGAGGGCTTGGAGTATCACTCGCCGATGATAATTTTATAAACACTCTTAATCCTGCCGGATGGCACAAAATTAAAAGTACAAGAATTGAGTTTGGAGCATACTATAACGCAATGTTCATTTCTGATAATAACCAGAGTGGTTTTTACGGTGAGATGGAATTTTCAGGTGTTACTATGGCATTCCCTGTAAGCCAGTTATATGGAATTACCGCTTCGGCAGGATTGGTACCTGTTACAAATGTTAGCTATGAAGTTAAACATGTTTTTACTTCACCTGAGAATTATGAAGTTATTTCTACAGGTTCTGGCGGATTATCAAAAATGTATCTTGGCTCTTCGTACAAACTTCCGTTTGGACTGGTAATCGGTGCAAATATGGATTACTATTTTGGCAACATTATTTATAAAGCAGGAATTGACTTTTCTAATTCTTCATTCTTATCTTCTGAATATGAAACAAGATATAACCCAAAAGGTATTGGGGGAACTTTTGGATTTATTAGTCCGGACTTATCTTCTTTAATAGATACAGCAACAATTACTGAATTTAATATTGGTGCATCAGTATCTTATTTTGGTAATTTAGATTTCGATACAACAATTATTGCAAGCTCAAGCAGAATTGACACATTATCTTTCGGAAGCGGTTCAATAGAAATTCCACTAAGATTTACTGCCGGTGCAAATATTGTTTTAAATAAAAGATATATGTTAAGTTTTGATTATGCATTACAGCCATGGTCTGAATTAAAAATAAATAATGTTGCACAAACAAATCTTCGCAATGCACAGAAATTTAGTTTAGGTTTTGAATACAAACCTGAAGTTGAACTTGGCAGTACATTCTGGGAACAAATAATCTGGCGTACAGGTTTAAGTTTCGAGCAAACTCAATATATGATTAATAATGAAGGGATTAATCAATATACATTTACCGGTGGTTTCTCATTGCCAATAAGTTTTGGTAATACACTTGACATAGCTGTACAATATTCTATGCGTGGTTCATCTGAACCTGGTTTAATTAAAGAAAATACTATAAGGTTAAATGCTGGTATAAGTTTTGGAGAAATCTGGTTTATAAGACAATCATATTAAAAATATTATTAAGAATAATAATTAAGGATAAATTAAGTTGAAAACCGTATTTAAAATATCTGCTCTGGCTCTGTTTCTTTTTGCAGCCTCTTCAGTTTCTTATTCACAGGATCCCTGCGATCCTCAGAAAGTCCTTGAAAACTATAGTCTTTTTTCTGAGTATCATAAGAATAAAGACTATCTAAGTGCTGTACCTTTTGGCTGGCAGGTTCTTGAGTGCGATAAACAAAAATTTGCTAAATGGATCTACTATAAAATGGAAGAATGCCTGTGGGTTCTTCATGATTCAACTGATATTCCTGAAGAGCAGGTTCAATCAATTGAAGATACAATCATGGCTTTCTACGATATGGCAGCCGAAAATTATCCCGAAGAAAGTGGGTATTTCCTGGTTAGAAAAGCTTTTGTCGGAGAAACATGGTTAGGACTTGAACCTGATCAACTCATCTCACTTTATGAAACTGCTTTTCAAAAGGATTCAAGTGTTTCTATATATTACTGGCACAGATTAGGTCAGCTATACAAAGCAAATATGGATGATGCTTCCAATGATTATAAACAAAAAGCTCTCGATCTGTATGGAATGTTGAGTCAAAGAGAACCTGATAATCCTCAGTGGAATGCTGAGCAGGAAGACCTTGTTGAAAACATTGGTGAACTTGTGGATTTATTGAAGAAAGCATGGGATCATGATCCAGACAATCCTGAAAAAGCATGGAAGTATGCATCTACAGCAATCAGAGCAGGTAATTACAAAGATGCAATTGCTGCTCTTGAATTTCTTACAACAAAAAATCCCGAATCAGTTAGTTACTGGAATCAGCTTGCAACAGCATATCATAAAGATGAACAATTAACTAAAGCAGAGGAAGCATATAAAAAGCTGATCCAGCTCGAACCGGACAGGAAAGAACATTACCTTAATCTTGGTATTATAGCTAAAGATAAAGGAAGATTATCAGAAGCAAGAAGTTATTATCAAAAAGCAAGTGAAGTTGGCGGCGGATGGGGACTTCCTATTTACTATGAAGGTCTCCTTTATGAACAGGCAGCAAGAAGTTGCGGTTTTGAATTCAATGATAAACTTGTTTACCTTCTTGCAGTTGAAACTTACAGGAAAGCATATAATATGGATCCGTCAGTAACACAGGCTAAGGAAAGAGTTTCTGCGCTTTCAACTTCAATTCCTACACAAGAGGATTGGTTCTTCCATGGATATAAGTCTGGACAGACAATTCCAATTAAAGGTGAATGTTACGGATGGATTAACAGGAGTGTAACCGTACCATAAAACTCAAAATAAAATTTATTCAAAGGTTTCAGGATTATTTCTGAAACCTTTTTTTATTTATATAAGATTATTTAAATCTTCTTAAAACCTTAATTTGAAACCCGCCTGTATTTCAATTAAATTTCATTTATCATTTACTAATTTTTTTGAGAATTCTGATGTATAATCATATTAAAAAAGATACTGAAGTTTTTTCCGCATTAATGGGAGAATTAAAACGTCAGCAGGAGAAGCTTGAACTTATTGCTTCTGAAAATTTTGTTAGTCCTGCTGTTCTTGAAGCTGCCGGTTCTGTTTTAACAAATAAATATGCAGAAGGTTATCCGGGAAAAAGATATTACGGCGGATGCGAGTTTGTAGATATTGCTGAAGACCTTGCAAGAGAAAGATTAAAAAAATTATTCGGTGCTGAGTATGTTAATGTTCAGCCGCACAGCGGCTCACAGGCAAATATGGCTGTGTTCATGACTTTATTGAAACCGGGTGATAAATTTTTAGGATTAAGTCTTGCTCACGGTGGCCACCTGACACATGGCTCGCCTGTAAATTTTTCGGGACAGTTATACCAGGCAGTTGGTTATACTTTAAATAAAGAAACCAAAACCCTTGACTATGATTTAATTGAGGATCTCGCTAAAAAAGAAAAACCAAAATTAATTATTACGGGTGCAAGTGCTTATCCTCGTGAATGGGATTATAAAAAGTTCAGAGAGATTGCGGACTCTGTAGGAGCATTTCTGATGTGCGATATGGCTCATCCTGCAGGTTTAATTGCAAAAGGATTGCTCAACAATCCTCTCGAATATTGCGATATTGTAACATCAACAACTCATAAAACTTTAAGAGGACCAAGAGCAGGAATTATCTTGATGGGAAAGGATAGAGAAAATCCCTTTGGAATAAAAACACCTAAAGGTGATCGCGTTAAAATGATGTCGGAATTAATTGACAGCCAGGTTATGCCCGGAATTCAGGGCGGTCCTTTAATGCATGTTATTATGGCTAAAGCTGTAGCATTTGGTGAAGCACTGCAGGATTCATTCAGAGTATATGCTGAACAGGTTGTAAAAAATGCTAAAGCTCTTTCTTCAAAATTAATGGAATATGATTTCGATATTATTTCCGGCGGAACAGATAATCATCTTATGCTAATTGATCTGACTAATAAAAATATAACCGGAAAACAGGCAGAGATTTCACTTGAGAAAGCAGGAATTACTGTAAATAAAAATATGGTTCCGTTTGATCAGCGGTCTCCTTTTGTTACCAGCGGAATAAGGATAGGGACTCCCGCAGTATCAACAAGAGGTATGAAAGAGAATGAGATGAATATTATTGCAGGTTTTATAAATGATGCAATAAACAATTACAATGATGATGAAAAACTTGGCAGAATAAAAGATGATGTTAAACAACTCTGCAGTAAATTTCCTCTTTATTCAGAACTAAATGGATAAAGCTTTGGCATCCGAACAGGAAGAAGAATATTCCGAAAAGGAGATGACCTTCCTCGAACACCTTGAGGAATTAAGGTGGAGGATAATTTATGCGCTCGGAGGATTAGTTGCCGGGGCAATTATTTGCTGGTTTTTTATTGATTTTCTTGTTGAAGTTATTTTGTTAAAACCGGCAAGAGATTCAGGTGCTGTACTTCAGAACCTGAGACCATTCGGACAATTATTCCTTTATGTTCAGGTAGCAATTATGTGCGGGATTATTTTAAGTCTTCCCAACATATTCTACCAGTTCTGGAAATTTATTGCACCTGCTTTAAGAAAACATGAAAGAAAGTATATTTTATGGATAGTTATTTTTTCTTCATTTTGTTTTCTTGCAGGTGTAGTATTTGCATATTTTGTTATGCTTCCTCTCTCATTAAAATTTGCAGCAGAATTTGGAACCGAAGCAATACAAAATGAATTTGCAATAGATGAGTATATGTCAATAATAATTAGTGTTATGCTTGCATCAGGTTTTGTTTTTGAATTACCTATGATATCCTTTTTTTTAACAAAGCTTGGTATATTAACACCCGATTTTATGAAAAAATATCGAAGACATGCAATTGTACTAATTCTGGTGCTGGCTGCTTTTTTAACACCAGGGGCGGATCCTGTTTCACAAATTGTTCTTGCAGTTCCATTGGTGCTTTTATATGAGATAAGTATAATGATTTCAAAAATATCTTTGAAGAAAAATTGAGTAAACTATCTGAAATAACTAAACCTATTGAGTCTGAGCTTTCAAAATTTAATGAGCTTTTTAAAGCATCAATGAAATCGAAAGTTGGACTGGTTGATTTGATTGCCCGTTATATAATCAGACAAAAAGGAAAGAAAATTCGTCCGCTGCTTGTTCTACTCTCCGCAAAAGTAACAGGTGGTGTTAATGAAAGAACCTATAGGGGAGCTGTACTTGTGGAACTTCTTCATACTGCAACACTTGTACATGATGATGTTGTTGATAATGCAGATAAGAGAAGAAACTTTTGGTCAGTAAATAAAATCTTTAAAAACAAAGCTGCAGTTTTAATGGGAGATTATCTTCTTTCACGCGGACTAATGATTGCGGTTGATGGAAAAGATTATGATTTCTTAGGTGTTATTACCAATACTGTGAAGCGAATGTCAGAAGGGGAGCTTCTTCAGATTCAGAAAACAAGGAAATTAGATATTGATGAGGAAACATATTTCAAAGTAATTTCAGATAAAACAGCATCGCTGCTTGAGACCTGCTGCCAGATTGGTGCTATGAGTGCAACCGATAATCCTGAATATCTTGAAGCAATGAGAAAATTCGGAGAATCAATCGGAATTGCTTTCCAGATAAGAGATGATATTCTTGATTATGAAGGTAAAGCAAAATTAATTGGCAAGCCTGTTGGCGGAGATATTAAAGAAAAGAAAATTACACTTCCATTAATCTATTCACTTAATCAGGTTTCAAATGGTGAAGCTTCATCTATAAGAAAGATGATTAAGAATGGTCACATCAAACAGAATTTAAATGATATAATGGAATTCGTCCGTAAGAATAAAGGAATAGATTACTCGCTCAGTAAAGCTCACTATTATTCCTCACAGGCAAAAGAAGCATTAAAGGTTATACCTGATTCTCCCGGTAAACTTGCTCTTGAAGCTTTAGTTGATTTTGTAATTGAAAGAAAAAATTAATTTAAATCTTTTTCCTTCAACTACTATTTTATTAATATAAGCTTAGCAGTTTTGTTAAATGATCCTGAATTAAAATTAAGAAAGTAAACTCCGCTGTTAAGATTGCTTCCATCTATCTCAAGTTCATATTTACCGGCAGCTTTATAATCATTTTCAAGAATTTTTATTTCATTCCCAAGAATATTATAAAGCTTAATTGTTACAAGATCATATTTTGGAATTCTGTAATTAATTTTTGTTGAAGGATTAAACGGGTTAGGATAGTTATTGCTTAAATAATATTCTTCAGTCAAATTATCACTATGTTCAACATTTGTCGGCATATTAACCTGGAAAGTGTGCGAGTATTCAAGTCCGTTAAATACAACAGAAAATTTCCAGTTACCTGCTGAAGCACCCTGCGGTATAATCATAGACCATCCCCAGTATGATGCAACATAAAAACTGTCATTAATCGAATGATTCCATTGTGCTATAGTTATGTTTTCAGGATTTACAACAGCATAGGAACTATTCATTCCTTTAAGTTGATCCTGGTAATAGGTTACAAAAAATATTGTATCACCGGAAGAAAAATTATTTTTCAGGTTAAGAATTTCCTGCTGAGGGCAGGGAGGAAATTCGGGCCAGTTTGAGTGAGTTGCTACTTTGTTAATTTTTGGATCAAAATAGGATTTTTGTTCCTCCCACCATGAAGACCCGGTTGTTGGATTACCTGGTCCAACCCATGGATCAATCAAATTATTCTGAGAATCGTATACCTCAAAATGTAAATGGGGACCTGTAGAATTTCCTGAACTTCCAACAACACCAAGGTATTCACCTGCGGTAACAGTTTCGCCAATATTCTTTGTTGTTAAAGAATTCTTCTTCATATGACCATACCAGCTTTTGCTTCCATCTGAATGAGAAAGATAAACTGCATTCCATTGACCACCATTTAAGCCGCAGCTTCTGTCATCATTACCATCAAACTTAGCAATTATAATTCCATCAGCAGCTGCAACAATCTCAACCTGTGAGTTATCCATTTTATACCAGCCGAATGGCCAGGTGAAAATATCAGTTCCCATATGATTATAATTTACCAGGTCATAACTCCTGGTACCGTTATTATAATCCTGTATTTGCTGGTAAACGGGATTATGATCTACAAAATTTGAAATGCCGTAATAACCATAATCATTAAGGTTGTCTGCCATTCGCAAAGGCCATTGAAACTTTACAACCTGAGTCTTTTGAAAAGTCAATTTACCTTCTGAAATTAATTTCTGAATTACTTTATCATTCTCGTTTAAAATCTTTAATCTCTCTTCTTCGGTAAGACAATAACATTCTTTGTTTGGGATGTATTCACCGCCAAATTCAGGTTTTAAAAATTGAGGATAAGCCTTAAATGATATAAATAAAATAATTATAAAAATTGGTAAATTGTTTTTCATAAAAACTCCTTTGGAAATCGGCGGATAATTTACAGAAATAAGTTTATAATACAAGCGGCTTAAAAAGTATTTTACATAAAAGAATTAATTCCACTTTAGCCGGTTAAAAAAAAATGAATACTTAATTCAATATTAAAAAAACAAATGTTTTTAAAAATTGCTTTAAATGGCGCACGCAGTAAATCAGAGTGTGAATATATTCCTCACTCACTTGAAGAGATTGAAAGGGATGTGAGACAGCTTTATAGTTCCGGCTATACTGTTTTTCATATTCATTGTTATGATGATAAAGGTAAAGAAAGTCTGGAACCTGAAGCAGTTAATAACCTGGTGAACAAAGTTAAAAATATATCCCCGAAAATAAAACTCGGCATAAGTTCCGGTGAATGGATTGAACCTGATTTAAATAAGAGAATAAAACTGATTAAAAGCTGGGAAAAAATTCCTGATTTTATTTCAGTAAATATGATTGAGGAAGGTGCAGAAAAAATCTGTAAAGTATTACAAGATAAAAGTGTTTTGATTGAAGCAGGTATAAATGAACCCAAAGCTGCCGAAGTTTTTGTTAACATTGAACATAGTTATAATTTCTGCAGAATATTAATTGAACCGGAAGATGAAGAGATATCACAGGCACTTAAAACTGTTGAATCAATTGAAAAAATTCTGAATGAGAATAATGTGAAAATAAAAAGACTTCTTCATGGATTTAATTCTGTTTCCTGGGAATTAATTACTGAAGCTAAATTAAGAGGATATGATTCACGCATGGGTATGGAGGATACTTTATTATTACCCGATGGAAGAAAAGCTAAAAGTAATTATGAAATAATATCCGAAGCAGAAATAATTTTAGAGGGTTTTTAAATGCAGGTTATACTGCGGTACTGTTATTTTGAATTCTGTTTTACCATCTTCCGAAATTTCCATTTTACCCTGAAGCTGTTCAACAATATTGTTTACCAGTTCAAGTCCTAATGATTTCTTAACTCTCGTTTTAAAATTTGCCGGAAGACCTACACCGTTATCGGAAATATTTAAAAGTAAATTATCGTGGCTGTCTTTTTTAAGTACGATATTAATTATTCCTTCACTCCTGTCTTTAAAAGCATATTTAAGAGAATTGGAAGCAAGTTCGTTTATTATCAATCCGAAATTAATTGATATATCAAGATCCAGTTGAAATTCTTCAATATCAAGATTAATTCTTATATGTTGAACATTATTTTTGTAAGTATTGAGCAAACTCCTCGTAATTGATCTTACATAATCTTTAAAATCAATGTTCGAAAGATTTTTTGATCCATAAAGTTTTTCATGAAGCAGTGCCATTGCGGATATTCTGCTCTGGCTTGATCTGAAAATATTCAGCATCTTATCATCTTTTATATATCCTCTTTGAAGATTTAAAAGACTTGAAATAATCTGAAGATTGTTTTTTACCCTATGATGAATTTCCTTAAGAAGCACTTCTTTTTCTTTTAAAGATTTTTCAATTTTTATCCGGTATTCTTTTGTTTCGGTAATATCCATTGAAAAACCAATATAGCCGATAAAAGTACCATCTTTTAAAAAACGGGGTGCGGCAGATTCAAGAAGCCATCGGTAAACCCCATCCTTTCTTTTCACTCTTATTTCTATTGTGAAAATATCATACTTGCCGGAAGCTTCATTGAATTCCTTTATAAATTTTTCAATGTCATCCGGATGCCTTGTGTTATACCATTCCTGATTTTGTTTTAAATCATCAAAGTCCCTTCCGAGAAAATCAAGTTTTGTGCGGTTCATATATTCAAGCTGGTTATTCTTATCTGTCATCCAGATATAGTTCGGAGATGCATCTGCCATTAATCTGAATCGTTCTTCACTTTCATAAAGAGATTTTTCTATCTTTTCCTGTTCGGAAACATCAGAGATGGAAATTCTGTATGTAAGTTTTTTTGTTTTATCATCTATATAAGGTAATGTTGTAAGCTCAACAACTAAGTGATTGCCATTTTTATTTTTTAATTTAAATTTTTCAACACAGTGCCCGGAAGAATTTTTACACTGATTTAAATACTGCATAAATCTTTTGCAGTCTTCCTCTATAATAAATTGCGTAAAAGGAATACCTTTAATTTTTTTTGCATCGGATAAAAGAATTGATGCTCCTGTAATATTTATTTCCTCGATTATTCCTTTACTATTAAGAGTTGCATAACCGGTAGGTGCATGGTCAAATAAATCAGCATACTTATCTCCTGAAGATTCAAGCTTGTTTCTCTTTTTAAGCTTTTCAATAAGCTTATCTTTTTCTTTAATCTGATGTTTAAGAGATTCAAAATCATTTAAAGAATTCTGATTCCTGTTTTTTTTTACTTCTGATTTAAGTTTTTTAATCTCTTTTATCAGCTCTGCCTTTGTTAATTTCTCGTAATTACTTTTCATAAAGATTATCAAAAATAAAATTTATTAATACTGTTAGATGTTTTGGAAAAATCATTTTAATGTAGATATATAAGATCAGGAAAAAATATGTTATTTGAATAACCTAAAATCCTTGGAGAGTCTATTGTTTGTTCATTTACAGTAATAATCGTATCTATTTACCATTAAGATGTAGTGCTTCTTTTATTGCGTTATCTATATCGGAAATGTTAAACGGTTTCTGAATAATTTTATATGAACTTATATGCTTCACCTTTTTATAAGCTTTTTCAGTTCCATAAGCTGTGAGAAAAATTATGGGTATGCTCGTATTTAACTGAATTGTTTTAGCCGCATCGATACCGTCGACATTGCCCGCTAATTTTATATCCATTAAAATCACATCCGGTTTTAAAGAGAGAGCCATATTAACAATTTCAATCCCGCTTGCAACCGGATCATACACATTATAACCAAGTTCGGTTAAGGATTTTTTTAAATCGATACTGATTATTCTGTCGTCTTCGGCAATAAGGATGTTGGGTTGTTTATCCATCAAATAAATATAATTTCTTAAGATAGAATATAAGGGGAGGGAGGGAATATCGTTGTGATACATCAAACATAAATATTTGTAATATAAATATTTATGAAAAAGATAATTGGAGATGGGTAGTTTTAGTCTCCGGCATTTTAAAACATCGGGAGGCTTTAATTAATTATTCACAATTATTTTTCCTCTCATTCCTGTATGAAAAGAGCAGAAGTAGTCATAACTGTCAGCAGTATTGAATGTGAATTCAAAAGTTTTGCCGGGAGTAATACTGCCACTGTCGAATACACCTGTTGGATTACCGGGGGTGCCGCTTGTTACCGTATGTGGTATGTTGTCATTATTTCTCCAGGTTATTGTTGTCCCCACTGTAACTGTACGTGAACCGGGATTAAATGTTGAGTTTTGAATTAAAACAATATTTGGATCAGATGGAGGAGGTGGCGGAGTATTTGGTGATTCTTCCTCATTGCAGCTAATAAAAGCAAGGGTAAGAATTAATAATCCGGCAATAGGAATTAAATATATCTTTATTAAAGCAAATATAAGTTCTATTGTTTTCATAGGTGTCCTTTACCTTTTTGTATATTAGTTGATAAAACCTGGGTAATGGGACAACCAATTATTTTTACTTACATTAAAAATTTTAATTTGAATATGACTGCTAACCGAAAAAATTATTAAGTTAATGGTATCAAATCATTTAATCTTTGGTTATGAAAAAATTAAAATTTTTTTCTCCGCTTCTAATATTAATTCTTCAGTTATTTATATCTGGCTGCAGTGCAAGCAAAACTACCGAGCTTAGCAAGTTTGTAATTTTAAGAAACAACATTCACAGGACATTTAATGATTCATTGTTTCATCATGCTCATTGGGGTGTTCTAATAAAATCCCTTGAAACAGGAGAAGTATGGTATGAACAAAACCCGGAAAAAATGTTTATGCCTGCTTCAAATGAAAAAATTTTAACATCTGCTGCAACATTATTAAAACTCGGTCCTGATTTCCGTTTTGAAACTCACCTTACACACAATGGAGAGATAAAAGATTCTGTGCTTAACGGTGATATTATTGTTTTCGGCAATGGTGATCCCACTTTGTATAACAGATTTTTTAAGGAACCCACAGATGTTTTTGTTAAATGGGCAGATGATCTTAAATCATTGGGCATTAAAAAAATAAACGGAAATATTATAGGCGATGATAATGCATTTGATGAAGAACATATTGGATATGGCTGGAGTTTCGATGGCCTTGATGCCTGGTATTCTGCTGAAGTTGGTGCACTTCAGTTAAATGAAAATTATGTTGATCTGAGAATTATTCCTCCTGCTACTTCTAAGGATTCTGTTTTAATCATTCCTAATCTCTTAAGCAGATATTATGAAATAAAAAATGAACTTCAGATTACAGATACAGGAAGAACAAGAGTTTATTTTCAGAGACCTTTTGGTACCAACAAAATTTTTATTAAGGGGGTAGTTAAGGCAGGTGATGAATCTTTTGAAGAAACTCCGTCGCTTACAAATCCTACCCTTTTTTATGTAACGGTTCTAAAAGAAGTTTTTGAACAGCAGGGAATTACAGTTTCAGGAATGCCTCTTGATTGCGATGATTTGTTTTACTGGAATCATAAACCGGAAGACTTCACATTAATATCAGTCCATTATTCTCCTCCTCTTATCGATATTCTTTCCGGATTAATGAAACGAAGCCAGAATATGTATGCTGAGACTATGGTGAGGGTTCTGGGCTGGAAAGAATATGGATTAGGCTCATTCAGAAATGGGAAGAAAGTAGTTGAGGAAATTCTTAAAGATAATTTTGGAATTGAACCTGATACTTATGCATTTATGGATGGTTCAGGGTTGTCAAGATATAATTATGTTAGCCCAACCCAGTTAGTTAAGATTATGGAAGGAATGAGCAAACACCAATATGCTGATTTATGGAAAAAAATTCTTCCGATTGCCGGAGTTGATGGAACACTCCGCAGCAGAATGAAAGGAACACCTGCTGAAGGAAATGTCCGTGCAAAGACAGGAACAATTTCAAATGTAAGAGGACTCTCAGGTTATGTTACAACTGCTGATGGTGAAGAGCTTGTATTTTCATTTCTCGTTAATGGTCATCTCCTTACTTCACGAGATACTGAAAATGTAACAGATTCAGTACTGGAAATGATTGCATCATTTTCTAAATAAATTATGAGGCTGCCTGTAATTCATAGACAGCCTCTGAAATGATAATTTATTTTTTATAACCAACTACTGTAATACTAAAAATTCCTTCAACCTTTTCATTGAATTTTTTTATTTCTTCTTCACTTAAATATTTATTAAGAATCTCATCAGGCAGACCTATATTTTTTGTCTGTTTTATTTCAACATTAATAAAACCTGCATCTGAAATAATTTTAAGGTATTCATCCTGAGATACCGCACCTGAAATACAACCTGCATAAAGTTCAGCGGATTTTTTGAATTCAGGACTGAAACTGCCCTTTATTACAATATCTGATACACAAAAATGAGCACCCGGTTTAAGGATTCTATATATTTCACTAAAAGCTTTTTTCTTATCTGGAACAAGATTTAAAACACAATTTGATATTACAACATCTGCAGTATTATCATCGAGAGGAATATTTTC
>Ga0207873_1000251_pt1 | contig 60028 bp, 60 predicted proteins | sample BGWIniCompost_FD_187373 | JGI IMG/M metagenome (GOLD analysis project Ga0207873, IMG submission 187373) | Cellulose adapted compost microbial communities from Newby Island Compost Facility, Milpitas, CA, USA - BGW Initial Compost (SPAdes)... ...
CGGCAGCACCCGCTTGGCCCCTACGTCGTCGATTTCTACTGTCCCAGCCTGCGGCTCATCATCGAAGTCGACGGCGATGTGCACCATGAGCGCCGGGACTACGACACCGCGCGGACGGAGCACCTCGCCCAGTACCACTACCACGTGGTCCGTTTCCGCAATGAGGAGGTCCTGTGCGACCTCGATGGCGTCCTGCAACGCCTCACCGCGCTCATCACAGAGGACCACCCCGCCGCTACGCTCGAGCAGCCTCGGTCCCCAGGCTGAACCACATGCCGACCGGTGACGAGCAGAACACTCCCCCTCTCCCAAAGTTGGGAGAGGGGGTCAGGGGGTGAGGGCCGTCCCCGGCCTACGGCTGGAACTCGACCGGGATCCGGACCTCGTTGATACGCGAGCCGTCCTTGGCCGAGAGTTCATAGGCGACGACTGTGCCCGATCCAGGCTCGGAGACTTCGAAGGGAATGGTGACATCGAACGTGCCGCGCATACCGCTGCCGGATGTCGCCGTCACCACTTGATGGGCCAACTGGTTCCCCGCTTCGTCGAGTATCTCAATCTGGAACGTGGCCTCGAACACGTTGGCGGTGCCGGACGCCTGGAGCGGCCCCGACACCGTGTCGCCGAAGGCGGGGGTCTCGACCAGGATCGCCGGGGTCAGGTCCTCATAGGCTGCGCGGTTGACCGGTTGATCCAGGACGATCCCCTCGCTGCTGAAGACCTCGACCGGCTGCCCGTCGAGTTCGAACCGCACCTGCTCCACGGTCGGGAACTGCGTCAGGGTGTAGACCACCTGCGCCAGCCGCGCCAGCATCGAGAAGCTGCCACCGCCGGACTCGAAATCGCCCGAGAGGTCCACCGTCGCCAGCCCACCCTCGATCGTGATGCCGTTGAGCGTGGTCCCCTCCGGGATCGCCGTCGACATCCCGGCGGCCTGCTCCGCCTCGGTCGGGCCCGCCAGCAGTGCCTGGATCGCCTCCGTGGCCGGGCGCGGTGAGCCCGGGACCAGTCGGTGCGCCGCGGCGATCTTCTCATCGCGGATGAAGTACACGTTGACCTGCCGTTCTGCGGTTGGGGACGGAGACGCTTCCGGAGACGGGGACGCCGGGATCGTGGTCGACTCCGGAGTCGACTCCGGAGTAGCCGCCGGAGACTCTGTGGCGGCTGGCGTACTCGTCGCCGGTGCGCCGCCGGTGGGCGCCGTCGGCTCCTGAGCCGACGGCGTGGGAGTCGTCTCCGCACTCCCACACGCCGCGAGGACGAGTCCCAGCACCATGAACAGGACCAGCACACGTCGCCCCCGCGGCATCGATGCCGTGGCAGAGAACCGAGCCGGTACCATAGTATCCCCTCTCACTGCGCGCCGTGAGCGCATCTGCGCTCACCCCCTTAACGCGCGCCGGACGTGGAGTCATACATGGCTGGCTCGACGCATTCGCGGCGGCTCCTGGCGGCGAACGCCGCTCAGTTCTCGGGCTGCTGGAACAGGGGCGTCGACAGGTAGCGCTCGGCCAGGTCCGGGAAGAGGGTCACGATGTTCAGCCCCGCGCTCTCCGGCCGCTCCGCGATCCGCACTGCCGCCGCGGCCGCGGCGCCGCTGGAGATGCCGACCAGCAGCCCTTCCTCGCGGATGAGCCGGCGGGCCATGGCGAACGCCTCCTCGGTGGAGATCAACACCACCTCGTCGATCACCTCGCGGTCGAGTACCTCCGGCACAAAGCCCGGCGAGATTCCCTGGATGCCGTGCGAGCCACGCCGCCCCTCGGCCAGCACCGGCGACTCGGCCGGCTCAACGACCGCGATCCGCACGCCCGGCTTCTTCTGCTTGAGCACCTGCCCTACGCCCGTGATCGTGCCACCGGTTCCGGCGCCCGCAACGAAGACATCGACCTGCCCGTCGGTGTCCTCCCAGATCTCCAGCGCGGTGGTGCGGCGGTGGATCTCAGGGTTCGCAGGGTTCCAGTGCTGACGGGGCATGAAGGTCTTGGGCAGGCTCGCGGCGATGCGGTTGGCCTCTTCGATCGCGCCAGGAGTGCCCTGATCGGCCGGGGTCAGGATCACCTCGGCCCCGAGCGCCCGCAGCAACGCCACCCGCTCCGGGCTGTTGCGCGCCGACATGGTGATGATCAACCGGTAGCCGCGGATTGCGGCGATCCAGGCGAGACCGATGCCGGTGTTTCCGCTGGTCGCCTCGATGATGACGGTGTCGGGCGTCAGCAACCCGCGCTCCTCAGCGTCCCGGATCATGTTGAGCGCGATCCGGTCCTTCACTGAGAAGCCGGGGTTGAACATCTCCAGCTTCGCCCAGATCGTGGCGCCAGGTGGCGCGACCCGGTTCAACCGTACCAGCGGCGTCCGGCCGACCAGTTCCGTGGCATCGCGGGCAATGCGCATCCTGCGTTCCCTCTCACGTCCCCTCTTGGGCAAGCCACCTACGCTGGTTACAACGGCGCCCCGCTGGTTGCAATTCCTGCAGGATGCGGGCCCCGGAGCGATCAGGCCTCGTCCGCCGGGCCGGTGGCGATCGGCACGTCGTCCCGGTTGCCCCACTCCGCCCACGAGCCGTCGTAGACCCGCACATTGCGGTAGCCGCTCATCCAGAGCGAGAGTGCGGCGTGAGCGGCGCGCACCGCCCCCTGGCAGTAGGTGATGACCGGCGTGTCCGGCGTGACCCCCGCTGCTTCATGTCGTGCCCGGATGCGGTCCACCGGGATGAAGGTGCGATCGCCATCCCAGTTGAGGTTCTCCTGCCAGAACATGTGCAGGGCACCGGGGATGCGCCCACCGTGTTTGGCGCGGACTTCCTCGCCGGTGTACTCGCTCAGCCGGCGCACGTCGAGGATCACCGCGCTCCCGCTCTCCCGCGCCTGCATGACGTCCTCGAGAGTAGCAATGATGTTCGGCCGCTCTGCAGCGGGGTCGATGGTGAAGGTCGCCGGTGCAGGCAACGGGGTCGGCTCCATCGTCACCGGTCGCTCTTCCATCACCCAGCGCGTCCAGCCACCATCGAGGATGCGCATCTGTCCCTCTTTGCCGTACCGAGCCAGGATGAGCCAGAGGCGCGAGGCGTAGTGTCCGCCCTCGTCATCGTAGGCCACGATGAGCGTGTCGTCCCCGACCCCCAGTCGGGACATCACCGCCGCCACCTGCTCGGCCGGCGGCATCATGTAATCCACCGGGTGGTTCGGGTCGCTCAGGTCGGCCACCCAGTCGAGGTAGACCGCCCCCGGAATGTGGGATTCGGCGTACACCTCACGGCCCGAGGGACCCTCGAAATAGTAGCGACAATCGATGATCCGCACCGTCGGGTTGTCCAGGTTCCCGGCAAGCCACGCCGTGCTGACGAGCACCCGGCTCCGGTCTATCGAGAAGGACATGGACCCCTCCCTCTCCACTGCTCGCGCCACCTTTCCGCACGGGGCCGTGATCACGTCCGCAGTATACGGCGCCCCCTAACCGCTGTCCTGTTCCCGGCGCCACCGGAGGTAGCGGGCGAAGCGCGCCACCTCCGCTACGTCCTCCTCCGGCAGGCCTTCCAGCGCCGCTCGGAGCTCCTGGCGGGCCGACATGGCCCCATCCGGGGTGTAGCTCGCGTCAATCGCGCGACCGATTTCGCAGAGCAGTGCACCGAGCGACAGATCCAACGCCTCCGCAAGCTGCGCGAGGACGGCTCCGGACGGATCCTTCCGCCCCCGCTCGATCTCGCTCAGGTAGGGTACGGAGATACCCGACGCCTGGCTGAGGTCGCGCAACGACCAGCCCCGGGCGAGGCGCAGCCCGCGGATCGTCGCGCCAACCGCCTCGCGGTAGGACTCCCCGCGCTCGCCCATCCGCCTACTCGCCCAGCACCTGCACCACGACCTGCCGCGCCCGCGGGTGCGTGTCGAAGTCGATCAGGACGATCCGCTGCCAGATCCCCAGCGCGAGCCGCCCACGGTCGAACGGCACGGTGAGCGACGGCCCGAGCAGCGACGCACGCAGGTGGCTGTGGGCGTTGTCGTCGCGGTTGATCGCGTCGTGGCGGTATCCCTGGTCGGCGGGGATCAAGCGCTCCAGCATAGCCGGGAAGTCTTCGATCAGCCCCGGCTCAAACTCGCTGATCGCCACCGCGGCCGTCGTATGCGCCACGAAGACCGTAACGATGCCGTCCTGGCACCCACTCGCGGCGATCGCCGACTCGACGCGCGGCGTCAGGTCGTGCATTTCCCCGCCGCCACGCGTCTGGATCTCCCAGCGCTCCGTGCGAACCACGCACACCCTCCGCTCTCACCGCGCCGTGAACCCGCCGTCGATGGGGTACGCCGTGCCGGTGGTGAAACTGGCCTCGTCCGACGCGAGGTGCACGACAACCGCCGCGACTTCGGCAGGCGCAATCAGCCGTCCGAGTGGCGTCATGGTCCGCAGTATCGCGTACCCGGCCTCGGCGTCACCTTGCCCGAGCAATCGGGCGACACGCTCCACCATCGGGGTGTCGACCGGCCCCGGACACACGGCGTTCACACGGATGCCGTCCTTCGCGCAGTCGAGCGCAAGCGCCCTTGTGAACCCGACAATGGCGTGCTTGCTCGTGACATACGCGACGCTGCCCGCGACGCCCGTCAGCCCATTGATGGACGCCATATTGACCACTACGCCGCGGCTCTCCCGCAGCAGCGGCAGCGCGGCCCTGGCCCCCAGGTACATGCTCTTGACATTGACGGCCATGACACGGTCCCAAGCATCCTCCGACAGCGTCTCGACCGTGCCCAGCATCTCGATCCCCGCGTTGTTGACCAGGATGTCGAGGCCGCCGAAGCGCTCACGGGCGAGTGAGACCGCCCGTTCCCAGTCCGCAGCCGAGGCGACATCTGCGGGCAGGGTGACGAGTCGCTCACCAGCCTCCAGATCACCACCCAGCGCGTCCAGTCCGTCCGCGTCGATGTCGGTCGCGACGACGCTCGCACCCTCATTAAGGAACGCCTCAACGATCGCGCGGCCGATTCCGGCCGCCCCGCCCGTCACCAGCGCTCGTTTGCCGCCTAGTCGTGTCACCGGGGACCTCCCATCGCGCGTTACCGACCGGGTACCCGCGCCAACGCGCGTCCCGTTGGTGGGTACTCTAACGGAGTTGAGGCGTTGCGCGAAAGCGGTTGCGCGACCGGCTACCGACGCCGGGAGCGCCGCGGATCGACACCGGCCGCCCGGAGCACCTGCTCGACCGCGGCCCGGTCGTCGCAGACAACGAAGACCTCTTGCACCGACGAGCCCCGTCTGGCGATGAGCTTCACCCCGGTCGCCGTGGGCGCGCTGACCCGCACCGTTAGCGCCCCGCCGGGCCGCCCACGGGTGGCGTAGATGCGGCCGGGCACGATCGAGCGCACATCCTCAACCTCAGTCAGCCGGAGGAGAACCTCCTTCAGCCCCGGGAGGATGCCGTGCTCGATCTTCAGGATGCCGTCGCGGTAGCGCATGGCCCGCCCTTGTCCCCCGCAGCCGAGTCAGACCTTGCACGAGCGCGGCCACCCCGCACCCGGTGCCCGGGAATCTCGGATCAGACGCTCGGCAGCGGCCGCATCCTCCCACGCCCCGGCGTCGCTCCAATCGCGGAACCACGCCTCGATCGCAGCCAGGTCGGAGTGCGGTACCTCGGCAAGCCAGCGCACGTCCGCATAGGCTGGATCGTCGATGGCGACTGCGAGGATCTTGTCGTCGCCGTCCGGCCGGCGCAGGAGGCCCACCGGGCGGACCCGGAGGCAGGTACCGGTCGGGAGCGGTGGAGTTGCCAGGATGATCACATCAAGCGGGTCCTGATCGACCGGGTTCCAGGTTTCCTGCAGGAAGCCGTAGCTGGCCGGCCAGGGGCGGGTCGCGTACGGGTGCTGGTAAGTACGCCACGTCCCCGCGACCTCGTCCCACACGTGGCGCTCGGTCGCACCGCGCGGGTCTTCCACCACCGCGTCGCAGATCATCCGCCCGCTCCCTCCGCAAGCGGCGCCACCGGCAGAGCCGGGTCGGCGCCCCACTGCGCCCAGGAGCCATCGTATACCCGCACCGAGGGGTAGCCCAGGAGCTTCAGCGCAACGTAGGTCTGCGCCGCGGAGACACCGTGCAGCCCCGAGACTACCACCGTCTTGTCCGGCGTCACCCCGGCGTCCTCGAACAGCCGCCGCAGTTCGTCCGGCGGGCGGTAGTACGGCACGGGGCCCGGCTCGACGACCGCGGTCCAGGGGATCGACACGGCACCCGGAATGCGTCCCTCCCGCAGGCGCCCGTGCCAGGTCGCCGCCTGCTCCTCCGGGGTACGATTATCGACTACGACGAAGGCTGGGTCGTCCAGGTGCTGCGCGATCTCTTCGGGTCCGATCAGCACGCCATAGTCGATGGTTTGGGGCACCCCGCCCCCAGGCGGTGGGGCGGACTCGGCGCTGACTAGGGGGAGACCTGCCGCCTGCCAGGCCTGTCGCCCCCCGTTCAGCAACGCGACCTGATGGAAGCCGATCGCGTTCAGCGCCCAGAGCAGGCGAGCGGCGTAGCGGTTGCCACTCGCATCGTAGGCAACGACGCGCGTCTCCGGCGTGATGCCGGCCTCGGTGAGCAGCCGATCGATGCCCTCGCGGCCGACCAACATACCGTAGGTGGAATTGTGAACTTCAATGGTATCCTGCCACCATATATGCGTTGCACCAGGGATATGACCTCCGCGATACTCGCGGACCGGACTGAGGTCAATGATGCGCAGGTCCGGGTCTTCGAGGTGCGCGGCGAGCCACTCGACCGAGACCAGCAACTCGCCGCCAGGGTACGATTCCGGCGGGCTTGGCACGGCCGGTGCCTCGGTCAGCGAGGATGGGCCAGCCTCGCCACGGGCGCAGGCGACGGCCATCAGCAGTGTCAGTAGCAGGATGAGCCGGAGGAGCTGCCGGCCCGGCGATCGCGTTTCCACACCGGACGAACGATAGTGGAGGGCCGAGTGCCCGTCAAGGACGTCCAGGATTCAGGTTTCTTTCAGACTTGCTTAACCACCCGCTCAGCAAGGGAGGTCATTATGGGAGCAGACATGGGGAGCACTCCCCGGTCGGAAAGGGACCAGGGTTGATGCGGCGCCGGTACAGCTTCGGAACCCTCGTCGTCACGGCGACGCTGGCCCTGATCCTCGGCGCCATGGCTGGTGCGGCGTCGGGCGGTTTGACCGCCTTCTGGCTCACGGGCGAGGCGGACCCCACCAGGACCACCACGTCGACGGACAGCCCGCCGGCGACGGTCCGGCAGGGTACCGCGCCGACGCCGACCGCCGTCAGCCAGGCACCGCCTGTGAGCACCAGTGACGTGCCGGGTTCGATCGCCGACCTCGTCGAGCGCGTCAGTCCAGCGGTCGTCACGGTGCTGAACAAACAAGCGGTCGGGGGACTCTTCGGGAGCGACGGCGAAATCCAACCGGCCGGCACCGGAACCGGGTTCATCATCGACGACCAGGGTCGGATCGTGACGAACCACCACGTGGTCGAGGGGAGCGAGGAGATCGAGGTGATCTTCGTCGACGGGGAAAAAGCAAACGCCCGCCTCCTCGGCACGGACCGCTTCGCAGACCTCGCGGTGATCCAGGTCGACGTCCCCGTCCCCGCGACGGTGCCCCTGGGCGACTCCGACTCGCTTCGGCCGGGCGACCGCGTGATCGCGATCGGCAGCGCGCTGGGCGACTTCACCAACACCGTGACCGAGGGCATCGTCAGCGGGCTGGGTCGCAGCCTGCAGACGCCCGAAGGCTACAACATGGAGAACATGATCCAGCACGACGCGCCGATCAACCCGGGCAACTCCGGTGGGCCGCTGCTGAACCTGAACGGTGAGGTCGTCGGCGTCAACACGGCCGTCGTGCGCCAGGCCAGCCTGGGAGTGACAGCCGAGGGTCTCGGGTTCGCGATCCCGAGCAACACGGTCAAGGCGCTGACGGAGGAGCTAATCCGCGCCGGGCGGGTCGTGCGGCCCTACCTTGGCATCTTCTACGAACCGCTGACACCGCGCCTGGCACAGGCCAACGATCTACCGGTCGACCACGGCGTCGTGGTGAACAGCGTCGAACCCAACTCGCCGGCCGGCATGGCAGGCATACAGGCGGACGACATCATTACCAAGATCGACGGGCAGGCGATCGACAGCCATCACCCGCTCGTCAACCAACTGTTCAACTACAAGCCGGGCGACGTTGTTGAACTGGAGATCTACCGACCGAGGACCGACGAAACGCTGACGGTTTCGGTCACGCTCGGCGAAAGACCTGACGACACCTAGACCCCCGGGCAGTGAGTCGCGCCGCTGCCCACCCCTACACTCCCCCTTATCCCTCGAGAGGCCTGGGCCACCAGCCAGGCCTCTCGTCTTGTCAGGTGTGCTGTCACTCTTGCACCACAATTAGGATAGGAAAGCGAACGAATCGAGCGCACGCGGGCACCATGAGGCCCGAGTGGGTGGCACGACGGTTCCAGCACCGCGGCGCGGACACCTCCTGCTACCAAACAGCACGACCCCCGCTCCGAGAACTCGGAGCGGGGGTCGGCCGGATTCTCCGTTTCGGGCGTGCGCCTGCGTCTACTGGATCCCGTAGCTAACGACGACGCTGACGACGATCTCGCTCTCTCCCGGCTGAATGGCCGCTGCACCGGCGGCCATGTCGACTGCTCCGTCCCGTGCCAACGGCATCGGCATCGGCGGCGGCGCCGCGCCCTCGGTGATGCTGACGGGCGGGCCAAGCTGCACTCCGGCCAGTTGCGCCAGGTGCTGGGCCTTCTGCCGAGCGTCGTTGATCGCCTGCTCACGAGCCTGGCGCACGGCGGCATCCCGATCCTCGACGACGAAGCTCACTTCGGACACCGTGTTCGCCCCGGCGGCGACCGCGCTATCAATGATCCCGCTGATCTGATCGATCGGCTTGACCTTGACCTGCACCAGATGCGTCACCGTGTACCCGGTGATCGGCGCTGACGGCTGCTGGTAGTCACGATCGACAGAGATGTTGAACGCCACGGTGCGGATGCGCTCCTCGGGGATGCCCGCATCCCGGAGCGACGCCAGGACCGCGTCCATCTGCCCATTCACGGTCTCCTGCACCGGCCCCAGGTCCGGCCCCTGGCTCATCACACCGAGCACTACCTGCGCGGTGTCCGGTCGCACCAACACGCGGCCCTCGCCGCCAACGGTCACCACCCGCTGCCCTGAGGGCGTCTCTGCCGCTGCCTGCCCGCCAAACGGTCGGCGTCCCACATCCCCCATGGCCGCGATCACCCCACCACCGATAATGAGCAACCCCACGAGCGCGGCCGCCGTCGTCCAGCGGCGCATCCTCGACATACTTCTCCTCCTTGGACTTGGACCTGGAGCGCTCGATCACCCGCGGCGCTCACGCAGCCGAGGGAGCGCGAAGGTCGCAACCAGCAGCCACAGGACGACGAGAGCGAGAACGGCCTCGGCCAGGCGCCAGATGTTCGGTCCATCAGCCTCCTGCGTCGCGGCGAACGGCTCCGCCGCTTGGTCGACCGGCGCATCACGGCTCGCCTCCGCCTCCGATCCGGCGGTAGCAGGCGTGTCAAACGTTTCGACTTGGGCTCCAGCCGCCTCCGGCGACGCCGGCCCTGCCGCCGGAGCCGGAGGCGCCGCGGCCTCGGGCACGGGCGAGGACTGCTCGGCGGTCGTTGCGGCATTCGCTTCGGCGGCCTCGGTTGCCGCGTCCGCGGCGGCCCTCCCGGCAGTGGCCGCTCCGCCTGCCTCGCCATCGGCCATCATGATCTGGACCTCCGACGCGGACTCCTGCCCTCCGGGCTGGTGCAGGGCCAGGTCCGCCCCGAGCACCAGCACAAGGAGCACAGCCGCAGCCGCCGTAGCCCAGCGGAGCGCCGGCTGGAAGCGAACGAACCACGGCCCCGGCACCACGTTCGCCGGCTGGACCATCTCCGGCGTCAACGCGAAGGACCGGGGCACTGCGGGCTCCGGCAGGTCGCCGAGGAGCCGCACCAGCGCGCGGAGTTCTCCCAACGCCTCGCGGCAGTCCCGGCACTGGGCGAGATGCGCGTCGATCCGCACCAGTGTCTGCTCGTCCTCCACGTCTCCGTCGAGGTACGCGGAGAGGAGCTCATCGGGGATATGTTCGCCGTGTCCGGTCACGTACTCCGCCATCATTGGCCCATCCGGCGCCGAGCCGCTGCCGGCTCATGCGCTCTCATCGCCACTATGCTGACGGCTGGCCTCCCCCAAAAGTTCCCGCGAACGTGGATCCTGCCGCAGCAGCTCACGCAGCCGAGCACGTCCTCGGTGGATCCGGGACTTCACGGTCCCCAGGGTGGCACCGGTCAGGTTGGCGATCTCCTCGTAGGAATACCCCTGCACGTCGTAGAGCACGACCGCCACACGCTGGTCGTCCGTCAGCATCGCCAACGCCGCCTCCAGCCGCGCACTCAACTCCTGGCGTGTGGCGAATGCCTCCGGGTCGGCCGGCGGGGTCTCGACGGCCCAAACCGGCTCCTCCTCCACTGGCCGGGCATCCAGCGACTCGGCCGGCCGACGGCGACGGTAGCGCAGGACGTCGTAGCTCCGGTTGGTGGCGATCCGGAGGAGCCAGGACCGGGCCGACCCGCCGACGAACTGGTCGAGGGCAGCATGGGCCCGCACGAAGGTGTCCTGGGTCACGTCCTCTGCTGCCTCCGGGTCGCGGAGCAGGCGAAGCGCCACGCCGTACACGGCCCGCTCGTGGCGCGCCACCAGCGTGTTGAAGGCGGCCAGGTCCCCATTGCGCGCGGCCGCAATCAACTCTTCATCCGGTGGGCAGTCTGTCCGATCCGTGGCTCGACCTCCGCCTGGATACGCGGAACTGGCAATCCGCGCCATAAAACCCGTATCATGTGGCTAGCGATTATCGCAAACCGTCACGACCTTCGATGAGGTCCTTCTTGAATACCGGTCGCACTTGGTTCCTTTGGGCTATCCCCGCTGGCGACGCACCCATATACACTCACACTGGACCGCCGGCCGATGCGCGGACGGAGTAGGAAACATGGCACAAGTGAATCCACTATACGAGCACCAGCGCCCGCGCGCGAGTGCTCGGCCCGCGAAAGCTATTAGCGTACTGTTGGTCGACGACCACGTCCTGTTCCGCCAGGCGTTGCGCCACTTGCTCGAAGCTGAGCCGGACATCCGGGTGATCGGGGAGGCAGGCGACGGCCGCTCGGCGCAGCAGCTCGCCGAACGCTTCCACCCCGACGTCATCCTGATGGATATCAGCATGCCCGGCGTGGACGGCGTCACCGCGACCCGCGACCTCAAGGCCGGCATTCCCAACACTAAGATCATTATCCTCACGATGTTCGCCGAGGACGGTCACGTCATCCGCGCCATTCGAGCGGGCGCCGACGCCTATCTCCTCAAGAACAGCGAGTCGTCCAAGGTCATCGACGCGATCCGGGCGGTGGCGCGCGGCGAGTCGGTGATCGAGCCGCAGTTGGCGACCAAGCTCCTCAACGAGTTCCGCCGCATTAGCGAGTTCCGTGAGGAGGAGACCGTCGCCGGCCTGACCGAGCGCGAAATCCAGCTCCTGCGGCTGGTCGCCAGCGGTATGAGCAACAAGGAGATCGCGGCTGAACTGTCGCTGGCCGAAAGCACGGTCAAGAACCGGCTGTCGCTCCTCTTCGAGAAGCTGGACGTCAAGGACCGCACCCAGGCCGCGATCTACGCACTCTCCCACGGGCTCATCACGCGCAAGGACTGACCCCTCGGCGGCGGTTCCAGCCAACCGCTGGCCGCCGCCCCCCCTCATGAGCTACAACGCCTGTCAAGGGGAAACGTGTCTCCCGGCGATCCGAATGGACCGCGGGCGTCCTCGCCCGTCCCCTGCGTTGGACTCCCCGCTTCCAAGGTGGGAGAGGGGCCGGGGTGAGGGTCGCGCTCCTCTACTGCACCGTCGCCCGGACCTCGCGATACCGCGCCAGCGCGCGGTCGATGAAGGCGTCGGTGCTGCCGAGGTAGCCGGCCGGGTCGAGCGCCTGGTCGATTTCGTCCTCGGTGACCACGGCGCGGATTTGCTCGTCTGCCATGGCAGCCTCGCGCAGCGTGGTGCCCTCTTCTCGCACCCGCGCCACGGCGGCCTGCACGAGGCGGTAGGCCTCGGGCCGCCCTACGCGCCGCGCCAGCGCCATAGTCAGTGACTCGGCCAGGAGCAGGCCACCGCCCATATCCAGGTTGCCACGCATCCGCTCGGCGTCGACCTCGAGACCGCTCAGTGCCTGCCGCACCCGCTCGACGGCGCTCGCGGTTGAGAGGAACAGCTCAGGCAGTGCCTCCCACTCAGCCTGCCAGCCACCGACCGCGCGCTCCTGCTCCTGGGCCATCCCACTCAGCACCACCGGCACCGCACCCATAGCCAGCCGTGCCGCGGCCAGGGCAAAGGTCGCGTCGACCGGGTTCCGTTTCTGCGGCATGGCCGACGATCCGCCCTTGCCCGGCGCGGCGCCCTCGGACACTTCACCGACCTCGGTCTGCGCCAGGAGTACCAGATCGGTGGCGATCTTCGCCATCGCTCCCGCTACGACGCCCAATGCCGAGGCGATCTCGGCCATACGGTCCCGCTCGGCGTGCCACGGCAGGTCCGGTACACCGAGACCCAGACGCTCGGCGAGCAGCTCCACGACACGCGTGCCGTCGGCGCCCAGCGAGGCGAGCGTTCCGGCCGCGCCGCCGAACTGAACGACGAGCACCTCGCGCCGCAGTGCGTCAAGCCGAGCCACCTGCCGAGTGGTCATGCCGAGCCAGCGCGCAGCCTTGAGGCCGAAGGTGATAGGGAGCGCCTGCTGCATGAGCGTTCGGCCCGGCATCAACGTCCGGCGGTGCTGCTCGGCCAACGCAGCACAGGTGTCCCCCACGTCGAGCAGGCGAGCGATGAGGAGGCTGAGCCCGTCCCGCATCTGGAGGACCATCGCGGTGTCGATGACGTCCTGGCTGGTCGCGCCCCAGTGGACGTAGTCGCGCCCCTCCGGCGCGACCTGCTCGGTCAAGGCACGGACGAGGGGGATGGCCAGCGTCCCGGCGGGTACCGCTGCACGGTAGAGCGCCGGGACGTCGTAGCGCTCAACCTGGCACGCCGCGGCGATCGCCTGCGCGGCCTCGGCGGGGATGACCCCCGCGGCCGCCTCGGCCTGGGCCAGCGCCGCCTCGAACTCCAGCATCCGGCCCACATGTGCCCCGGGCGAGAAGATCGCCGCCATCTCCGGCGTGCTGAACATGGGGTTAGCGGGCGCCATCCCCCTACTCCGTCGCCGCGTGCGCCTTGGCGGTCCGGGCCTGGAGATCCCGAAGCGCGGTCAACTCCTCCTCCGTCGGCGGGGGCGTGCGCTCCAGGTTGTCGGCGAAGCGGAGCGGCCACCCGGTCTGCTCCTGGACCTGCTCGGGCTCGACGCCCTCGTGCAGCGAGACGACCGTCAACTCCTTCGTCTCCGGGTCGGGTCGCATGATGCACAGGTCGGTCACGACCAGCGTCGGCCCCGCCGTGGTCACGCCGCGGCGCTGCCGGTCGTCGCCGCCCGACCCGTGGCCGAGCGAGGTCATGAAGTCCACCTTCTCCACGAACGCCCGGAGCGAGTGACGCATGATGACGAAGATCTGCCCACAGTGGGTCGCGATCTCCGTCGCGCCGCCCGCGCCGGGCAGGCGGACCTTGGGTTGCCGGTAGTCCCCGATCACCGTCGAGTTGATATTCCCGAAGCGATCGATCTGCGCTCCACCCAGGAACCCGACCGAGATCCGTCCGCCCTGGAGCCAGTAGCGGAACATCTCGGGGACCGAGACGGTTGTCAGCGCCGTCTCGCACAGCTCGCCGTCGCCGATGGACAGCGGAAGCACGTCCGGCCGGGCGCCGATGGTGCCTGACTCGTAGATCAGCGTCAGGTTCGGCGCGTGGGTGAGGCGCGCCAGGTTACACGCCGCCGACGGCAGGCCGATTCCGACGAAGCAGACGTCGTCGTCTTTGAGCGCCCGCGCCGCGGCGATGGTCATCATCTCGTTTGCCGTGTATTCCACGGGGTCCCTCTCCCTCACACCCGCCATCCCAGAGGACTGCCGGGTTCGGCTTCCAGGACGTGCTCGCGCATCCAGGCGAGGAAGGTGTCACGGTCGCGCGAGATGCTGTCCCATGCGGTGTAGAAGGCGTTGTCCCGCTTGTAGTAGCCGTGTGCGTACGAGGGGCGTGCGCCGCCCGGCACCTCGGCGATGGCCGTGATGGTCCAGTGCGGGAGGATGACCGAGTTCGGGCTGGGTGCCTTCAGGTCGTCGACGATCTCCTCGACCGTGACGAGCGCGCGCTTCGCCGCGAGCACCGCTTCTTTCTGGACGCCGACGATCCCCTCGATCAGGACGTTGCCTTGCCGGTCGGCGCGCTGGGCGTGGATGATCGCGACATCCGGCCGGATCGAGGGGATCGCCGCCAGCCGCTCCCCGGTGAAGGGGCATTCGATAAAGCGGATGTTGGGGTTGTACTCGGGGAGATCGGTCCCCAGGTAGCCGCGGAAGATCGCGCAGGGCATCCCCGCTGCGCCGGCTGCGTAGGCGTTGGCCATTGCCGCGTGGCTGTGTTCCTCCAGCTCGAGCGGCGCGGGCCATCCACGCTCGACCGCGTCACGCAGCCGGTGCAGAGATCCGACGCCGGGGTTCCCGCCCCAGGAGAAGATCAGTTTGCGGGCGCACCCCATGCCGATCATCTGATCGTAGATCAGGTCGGGCGTCATGCGCACCAGCGTCAGATCCCGTCGGCCTTGCCGGATGACCTCGTGCCCGGCCGCGAAGGGGATCAGGTGCGTGAACCCCTCCATCGCCACCGTATCGCCGTCGCGGACGCACTCGGCGACCGCGTCGCGCAGCGAGAGAAATGCGACCATCAACTACCTCTCATCACCAGCCAGCAGCCGGTCCCCCTAGACGTCGAAGAAGACCGTCTCCCCTTCACCCTGCAGGCGGATGTCGAAGCGATAGACGACGTTGCCGTCCACCTCCTCGCGCCGCGCGATCAGCGTCCCCCGCCGCTCCTCCGGCACGCGCAGCAGAATTGGATCCGTCGCGTTGGCCGGCTCATCTTCGAAGTAGATCCTGGTGACGACGTGGTTGAGCAGCCCCCGCGCGAACACCATGACAAGGATGTGCGGCGCCTGATCCTGCTGGTCGTCGAACGGGACGACGCCCGGCTTGATCGTCTCGAACCAGTAGCGCCCTTCCTCGTCCGTACCGGTCCGGCCAAAGCCGATGAAGGTCGGATCGAGCGGCAGCGGGCGCTGGTCTGCCGGGTGGCGGTAGCGCCCGTAGTGGTTCGCCTGCCAGATCTCAACCATGGCGTCATCGACCGGGAGGCCGTCCCCATCCAGCACGCGGCCTTCGATCCGAATCCGCGTCCCCTCGGTCTCGGGCTTGACCAGTGTCGTGATGACCGCGTCTGGTCGCAGCAGGCAAGGATGGAAGAACGGCCCGACCGTCTGCGTCGGGGTTACCGGAGCCTTGCCCATTACTCGTTCTCCTTCCGCTCCCCAAACGGGGTCGCATTGGGTCCGCGCAGCACGATGTCCCAGCGATACCCAAGCGCCCACTCCGGCTCGGTCACGCTGTGATCGTAGGTGGCGATCATGCGCGAGCGATACGGCTCGGGAACGGCGTTCATGATCGGATCGAGCGCGTGCAGCGGGTCACCCGGGAAGTACATCTGGGTGATCAGGCGGGTCCGCGAGGACGGCCCCAGGATCGAGAAGTGAATGTGGGACGGACGCCAGGCGTTCGGGTCGTTCTTCCACGGATACGCACCCGGATGGATGGTCAGGAACCGGTAGACCCCCTCCTCATTGGTGAGGCACCGGCCGATACCCAGGAAGTTGGGATCCAGCGGACCCGGCCAGTTGTCGCGCTTGTGGAGGTAACGCCCGGCGGCGTTTGCCTGCCAGACCTCGACCAGCGTATTCGGCACCGGATCGCCGTTGTCGTCGAGCACCCGCCCCGTGACGATGATCCGCTGGCCAATCGCCTCCCCGCCGGTTCCTGCGTTGCGGGTCAGGTCCGCATCCTCCGGCGTGATCTCGCTGATCGCCGGACCGGGCCCCGTCAGCTCCGTCAACGTCAGCGGAACCTCCAGCAACGGGAGATTCGGTGAGCGCTTGATCGTCGCCCGGTACGCGGAGTACAGGTACGGAGGGAATACCTCCTTGTCCCCGCGGATAATCTCACCGATCGTCGTGGTGTCCATGATCACTCCTCTCCTGCACCTCAGCACTCCCATGCTCAGCCCGCCCGGGCTCGTGCGGGTCAAACTCCGCTTTCAGTAGCGCGAAGGCTGAGTTGGCCGCGGGGATCCCTGCGTAGGCGGCCACGTGCAGCAGAACCTCTGCCACATCCGCCGGATCGGCGCCGGTGTTGCGGGTGGCCCGCAGGTGCATCGCCAGTTCGGCCTCACGGCCGAGCGCCGCGAGGATGGCGATGGTGACCAGGCTGCGCGTGCGCCGGTCAAGCCCCGGCCGCGCCCAGATCGAGCCCCAGGCCACCTCGGTGATGAAGCGCTGAAAGTCCGCGTCGAGAGCGGTTTGCCGCGCAGTGGCCCGCGCCACGTGCTCCTCGCCGAGAACCTCCCGGCGCACGGCCATGCCGACGTCGTAGCGCGAGTCACTCACCGGCTGCACCTCCACTTCCCTAGCGTGCCCTTATGAAAACCTCCCCCGTGGAGGATGTCAACCGAACCGACACGGCGCCCCTCACACCAGCGCGAACCCGACATAGTTCTCCGCCAGGCTCGTTGCCGCTGCTCGAGAGGAGCAGACGTACCGCAGTTGGGCAAGCTGTAGCCGCCGCTCGAACGGATCGGCGTCCCAGTTCTGATGCAGCATCGACGTCATCCACCACGAGAAGTACTCCGCCCGCCACACGCGCCGCAGGCAGGTATCGGAGTACCGCTCCAGCAAGTCGGTGCTGCCGGTCCGGAACCAGCTCACCAGCGCCTCCGCCAGAACCTTCACGTCCGCGACCGCGAGATTCAGCCCTTTCGCTCCGGTCGCGGGCACGATGTGCGCCGCGTCGCCCGCCAGGAAGAGCCGGCCATACTGCATCGGCTCGACGAGGAAGCTGCGCATCGTGGTGATGCCCTTCTCCAGCACCGGCCCCTCGGTGAGTGACCACCCATCCCGGGCCAGGCGGATGTGCAGCTCCTCCCAGATCCGCTCGTCCGGCCAGCGCGCGATGTCCTCGTCCGGGCGCACCTGGATGTAAAGGCGGCTGATCTGCGGGGACCGCAGGCTGTGCAGCGCGAAGCCCCGCTCGTGGTAGGCATAGATCAGTTCGTCGGTGGAAGGCGGCGCCGCCGCGAGGATCCCGAGCCAGGCGAACGGATACACCCGCTCGTACGTCGTCAGCACCCCGGCGGGAATGCTTGGCCGACTCACGCCGTGCGAGCCGTCGCAGCCGGCGATCACGTCGCAGCGCAACTCGTGCTGCTTGCCCCCGTGGCGGAAGCGCACTACCGGCTCCGAGGTGTTGATGTCGTGCAGGCTGACATCCTCTACCTCGAAGAGGATCTGCCCACCGGTCTCGAGCCGGGCCTTGATCAGGTCCTTGACCACCTCCTGCTGGCCGTAGACCGTGATCACCCCGCCGCCGGTCAGGTCGCTCAGCGCGATGCGATGGTCCTCACCCTCGACGCGCAGGATGATGCCGCGGTGGACAAGCCCCTCGCGGTCGAGACGCTCGGCCACGCCCATCTTGCGCAGCAGGTCAACGGTCCCCTGCTCCAGCACCCCGGCCCGCACCCGTCGCTCGACGTACTCGCGGTCCCGGCGCTCGAGCACCACCGAATCGATCCCCTCGAGATAGAGCAGGTGGGAGAGGACCAGCCCGGCGGGACCCGCGCCGATGATCGCGACCTGCGTCCGCATCCGAGAGCCTCCTCCCTCCAGCGGCAACCGCGGCCCGGCTCTGGAGCCCGCGACCCTTACGTCAACTCACCTCTCACGACCGCTGTTACTGCTATATCGCCGTCACTCCGTGCTGTCAACACAATCAGGCGAAACAGGGCGCAGCGCGTGTCAGCCGGAGCCGATAGGTCCAGGTTGCACGCCCATCGCTGTGCCCCGTATGCTCTCCCCCACGAAGACGGCACGACCGGCGCGACACCGCAACGCGGAACCTGCACCACTGGGATTGATCCATCCGGGGACGGTGTTCGGGTGCAACGAGACGTGACAAACCATCAGGGCCTGGACCTCGCCGGCGACGGAGGACGCCACCTTGCGTCGATCACCGGCTGCCTCCTCGGCGGCGCGGTCGGCGACGCGCTCGGGGCAGCGGTCGAGTTCTTGTCGACCGAGCAGATCCGCATCCGCTTCGGTCCGCACGGGGTCCAGGACTTGGCGCCCGCCTACGGCCGCCTGGGCGCCATCACCGACGACACCCAGATGACCCTCTTCACCGCGGAGGGACTGATCCGGGCCGACAACCGCTACCGTGAGAAGGGCATCTGCCACTCACCGACGGTCGTCTACCACGCCTACCTGCGCTGGCTAGAGACGCAGGGAATACACCCTCCCTACCCATTTCCGGAGATCCGGAGCGGCTGGTTGCTCGACCTCCCCGACCTCTGGCAACGGCGCGCCCCAGGCACCACCTGTTTGACGGCCCTTCAGTCGGGAGTGATGGGCACGGTCGACCGTCCGCTCAATGACCGGAAGGGGTGTGGCGGAGTGATGCGCGTCGCCCCGGTCGGGCTGATCGGCCCAGGAGACCCCTTCCAGCTCGGCTGCGAACTGGCAGCGATCACCCACGGGCACCCGAGCGGGTACCTCGCCGCGGGATTCCTGGCTCTGGTGATCGACGCCATCGTCGCAGGCCATGACCTGGAGACTGCCATCACCCTCGCACGCGACGAGCTGCGCCGCTGGCCCGACCACGAGGAGTGCCTCGCCGCGGTCGAGTCCGCGCTGCGCCTCGCCGACGAGGGCCCGCCGACCCCGGAGCGGGTCGCGCGTCTCGGCGAGGGCTGGGTTGCCGAGGAGGCCCTGGCCATCGCCCTCTACTGCGCGCTCACGGCTGGCGATTCGTTCGAGCGAGGAGTCCTCGCGGCGGTCAACCACTCCGGTGACAGTGACAGTACCGGCGCGATTACCGGCAACATCCTGGGTGCCCTGCTCGGCCCCCAGGCCATCCCCCAGCGCTGGCTTGAACCACTCGAGCTGCGCCCGGAGATCGAACAGCTCGCCCTCGACCTCTACCACCACTTCGGCAACCCTGGCGAAATCCCTGACCCCACCGCAGACTGGGAGCGCTACCCCGGCTGGTGATGACGGCTTTCTATAAGGAGGAGTCCGCCCATGAACGACGGCCTGGTCGACGCATTCCGCCACAACGCCTGGGCTACGGGCGAGCTGCTCGCCGTGGCACAGAACCTCACGGAGGACCAGTTGCACGCGACGGTGCCGGGCACGTACGGGAGCATCATCGACACGCTGTGGCACATCCTGTCGAGTGAAGCGAGCTACTATACACGCCTCACAGGCAATCGCCCGCCCTGGTACCAGCGGGGCAGGGAGACGCCGAGCCTCGCCGAACTGGCGACGTACCTGGATGACATGGCGCAACGCTGGGACCGTTTCCTCGAAGAGCCGTTCGACGCGGAGCGGACGCTGGTTGTCGCATGGGAGGACGGGTTCGATCGCGATGTGCCCGCCGGCGTCATCCTGGCCCAGGCTCTCCACCACGGCAACGAACACCGCGCCCACATCTGCACCGTGCTGACATCGCTCGGCATCCCGACACCCGACCTCGGCGTTTGGGACTACGCCGAAGCGACCGGCCGCGCAAAGCGGAGAACCTCTTAACGTCTGACTCGCCGCTGGGTCGCAATCCACCACCGGCCGCGTGTGTTACCACTGCGGCGTTTCACACGCAGCCGGATGCTGCGTTGCCACCGCGGGACCGTGATCAGCCACCCTGCGCAATCACGGCGACTGCCGACTCGGTGAAGCGGGAGCGCAGGCTGGGGTCGGAGATTTCGGACGCCAGGTCGGCCACCAACCCGCTCGCAGCGGCCGCCCGTCGATCCGGATCGCCCGGCTCTGGTCGATCGGGAGCGATAGCGCTCCGCACAGCCAGCGCCCGCCAGAGCAAGGGACGCCACCCATAGCGGCGCGCCCCGGCCGTCGCCTGGTCCAGGGCCACGCGCGCATCCGGCAGTTGCCCCTGTGCCGCCAGTGCCCGCGCCCGCAGCAGTGCCAGGTGCGGCACCGCGTCGAGCGACACCGGAGGCTGGATGGCCTGATGCAGCACGTCGACGATCTCGACACAGCGTGCCGGGTCGCCCTCGGCCAACGCGATGCGAGCCCGGCGGAGCCAGCACTCGCGACGGGCGAGCGCATCGAGTCGATCGTTGTCGCGCAGGACGTCGTCGAGCTCGCGTCTGGCCTCGTCGATCCGACCCAGGCTCAGCAGGGTATCCGTGACACCGGCCGTCGATGTCCGGCGCCAGAACTCGGACCCGGTCTGGTTCGCGTTCGCCTGCGCCGCGCAGTAGTGCTCGTAGGCTTCCTCGAACTGCAGCAGATCCATCATCGTGCAGCCGAGGAGGCACAGCGCCGCGATGCTCCATTGGCGGTGACCGATCTCCACCGCGCGGTCATGGCCGGCCGACGCGTACTCCAGCGCCGCCTGATAGTGGCCCCGCAGCATCGACTGCCCGGCGAGGGTCACCAGCGCGTAGACCTCACCGGCCTGCCAGCCCATCTCCCGGGATAACTCCAGGGATTCGAGCGCGTAGCGTGTGCGCCGGTCCGGATCTCCGTCAGCCGGGGGCACGGTGGTCGCGAGCGGCGAGCCTCCGGCCGCCGTCCGCATCGCCAGGCTCGACGCCAGACCACGCCGCTCGTTGATGCCGCGGAACTCCGCGATGGCGTGCTCATACAGCGCATCGCTCCCGCGCAGGTCACCGGCCATGAAGCGCGCCAGCGCAAGGAGGTCCAGGCTCTCCGCGCGTCCGGCTTGCGCCCCGGCGGCCTCAAAGACGGCGAGCGCCTCTTCATGGGCCCGTACGGCGGCCGCTGGTTGGCCGATGTTGCTGTACCAGTTGCCAATCCGATTGAGACTGTGAGCCACCGCGAGCGGATGCCCCAGCGTCTGCGCCCGCTCGAGCGCCTGGTGCAGGAAATCGCCTGCCACGCGGTAGTCTCGCGAGGTCCACGCAAGGCCGAGCCCCAGCAGCGCACGCCACTCTGCCTCACCATCGCCGATCGCCCTGGCAGCCTCGATCGCATCGGCGAAGTCCCGGCTCGCAGCAGGAAAGTCACCTACCAGCTCGGCGGCCTCCGCCCGGAGCTGATACGCACGGGGCAACGGTTGCAGCCCAAGACGCTGGGTCAGCTCGATCGCCGTGGTGGTGTAGTTGATCGCCGCGTGGGGCTCACCAACGCTGCCCGCGCGCTCCGCCGCCTTGATCAACCACCCGACGGCGCGCTCGTCGCCGGCTTGCGAGTAGTGCCAGCCGATCTCCCCCGCTCGCTCGTCCAGTCGACCGGCATACAGCCGCTCGATCGCGTCGCCGATCCTCCGGTGCACCTCGCTCCGGAAGCGCCGGATGAGGGTGCCGTACACCACCTCTTGGATCAGCGGATGGCGGAACGAGTACGCGCCCACGCCGAGGTCGGCATCCGGGGTGATGAGGTCGAGCTTTGTCAGGACCGCGAGGTGATCCGCCACGGTGCCGGGCGCATCCGAGATCGCCTCCAGCAAGCTTCGGGAGAACGACCGTCCGATCACCGAAGCAAGTTGGAGATGCTGTCGAACCTCGGGGGCCAGCCGGTCGACGCGCTCGAGGATCAGGGCGTGCAGCGTGCTCGGGATCGTGACCTGGGACAGGTCTGCGTGCGGAGCGACCCGCCACTGCTGCTCAAGGCAGTCGTCGCACGGCTCCAGGTACCCCTGGTCGATGAGCGACCGCACGATCTCTTCGATGAAGAGCGGGTTCCCGCCCGCCTTCTCCAGCACCCGCTCTCGGAGGCGCTGTCCATCGTCTGACCGGACCAGTGAGTCGAACAGAGCCATGCGCTCGTCGGCGGCCAGTGGGGCGAGCCAGATCTCGCTGTAGCCACTCTCGTACCGCTCTCGGCACGTCTCGATGATCTTCCAGACCGGGCTCCCCAGTTCGGGTCGGAACGCAAGCACGAACAGCACCGGAGCGTCATCGATCAGTTGCAGGAGGTCGACGACGAGTTCCTCCGATGCCAGATCGATCAGGTGGTGGTCGTCGCTCACGAAGACCACCGGCTTCCCGCGATTCCAGCCGCGGAGGAGCTCCCTCATCACCGAGGCCAGCTCGCGCCGGAACGCGTCTGCGGCGATCCCCTCGCTGATCGCCTGCGCCGGGGACGCCTCATCGCCCACACCGAGGACCGCGGTGATGATCCGCGTCGCCCGCTCCCTGGTGGCCGGTGGGAAGTGCTGCGTGGCGCGCATCACCTTGGCGTGCACCGACTCGGCGGTGTCGTGCCGTGCGATGCCGAACACGCGGCGCAGGCGCTGCCGGAGCGCACCGTACGGCTCCAGCCCGGCGAACGAGACGACCCGATGCTCAAGCCAGGCAACGTCGCCGCCCCGGCCGCGGTCGGCCTCCCAGTAGCCCCGCAGGTGGGAGATCAGCCGGCTCTTGCCCATGCCCGCATCGCCGATGAGGCAGGCAACGTGCCCCTTGCCCGCGCTCAGCCCTTCATAGGCACGGCACAACAGGTCCATCTCGGCCGCCCGCCCGACCAGGGGCGCATCCAGCCCGGCGATGTCCCAGAGACGGCCGCTGACATCGGTGGACTGCAGGACACGATAGGCGTTCTCCGCTCGCGCCTTGCCACGCAGCGCGAGCCGGCCGACCGGCTCGAAGCGGAAGAACGGGGCTGTAGCGCGGTACGTGCTCTCGCCGACCAGGATGCTCCCCGGTTCTGCCTGTTGCTGCAGCCGAGCGGCGAGGTTGATGGCATCACCCATCGCCGTGTACTCGTTCATCGCGGCCGAGCCGAATTCTCCCACCACGACGTCGCCGGTATTGATGCCGATCCGGACGTTGAACTCCAGCCCGTACGTCTGGCGCACGAGGTCGCGCAGGGGCGCCACCTCGGCGACGATATCGAGCGCGGCCAGGATCGCACGACGTGGGTCGTCCTCGTGCGCCCGGGGGGCGCCGAAGAACGCCAGAACGGCGTCGCCCATCAGACGCGCGATGGTGCCTCCGTACCGCTCAATCGGCCGCATGAGCGCGTCGAAGGCCATGTGCATGATCTCGGCCCACTCCTCGGGGTCGAGTTGTTCGGCGATGCTGGTGGAACCGGCGACGTCACAGAAGAGAATCGTGACGACGCGGCGCTCACGGGCACCGCCGTCACGCTGGGCAGACGTCATGCCCTGCCGCACCATCGGGTTCACGCGCAGCCTCCCCCACTGGAATGCTGACAACGAATCGGGTCTGGCCGGGACGCGAGTCGACCGTGATTTCTCCATGGTGCTTGCGGACGATGTTGTAGCTGATGTTCAGACCGAGCCCGGTTCCCTTCCCGGGCTCTTTCGTTGTGAAGAATGGCTCGAACAGCCGCGCCTGCGCACCGGGCGAGATGCCTGGGCCGGTGTCGCTGATCTCGACGACCACCGTGCCGCGCTCGAGCGCGGTACGGATGCGCAGGTGCCCCTCGCCGTCCATCGCGTCAGCCGCGTTGTCGATCAGGTTCGTCCAGACCTGGTTCAGCTCGCTGGCCAAGGCCATGATCGGCGGCACGCAGCAGTCGTACTCTCGCGACACCTTGATCCCGCGGAGCTTGTAGCGGAGGATCGTCAGCGACTGGTCGATCCCCTCGTGGATGTCCACCTCCTGGACCGGCGCCTCGTCGAGCCGTGTGTAGGACTTCACCGCCGCGACGATCTCGGAGATCGTCCTGGCACTCGCCGTCATCTCATGGAGCAGCCGGTAGACGCTCTGCCCGGCCGCAAGCCATCGGAGGACGGCCGGAAGCCGGTCGGTAGGCACGAAGTCCTGCAACTGGCCGAGGAGTTCGAGGTCCCACCCGACATCCACGAGCTGCGGTGCGAGCTTCCAGCTTTCGGCGATGTGCCGCTCGTCGAGCCACTCCTGAACGGCCTCCTCACGGTCGCTCCGGGTCACGGCATCGAGCCAGACCGCATCGCCCGCGTGCGACTCAATGTCCTGCTGGAGCGCTGCCAGGATCGGCAGCATGTCGCCGTGCAGCCCGCTCGCGCCGAGATCGCCCGCGCGTCGCTCCCACTCGCCGATGATGTCATGGAGCTGCTGGACGCTGCGCACCAGCGCGGAAGCCGGGTTGTTCAGCTCATGCGCCAGACCGGCGGCCAGCGTGCCGAGCGCGGCCATCTTCTGGTGCTGTACCAGCCGGCTTTCGGCGCCCTGCAGGCGCCGGATAACCGTTCGCAGCAGCGCGAGCATCGCCGTCGGGTTGGCGACGAGCGTTCGCTCGAACACCTCGCGCGAGATCGGGAGGACCGTGCTGGGCACGCGCGCCCGAACCGTGGCCGTGCGCCCGGAGCCACTGAGCATTCCCATCTCGCCGACGATTTCACCCGCGCCCCGCACGCCGATCGGCACATCGATCTCGCCGGACCGTCGGAGGATCTCAACCTCGCCCGTCAGGATGACGAAGGCGTTCTCCGCCTCATCCCCCTCCGCGATCAGCGTTGCTCCCTCTTCAAGCGCCACCGGCTCTATCATGCCGATGAGTTCGTCGAGGGCCGCATCCGGGAGCTGGGCGAAGAAGTCTCCCCTGCGGAGGGTCTCGCGCAGCCGTGTCGTCGTGGTGGCGTCGTCAGTCGACCTCTGCCGCTGCATGGCCGTCCCTACAGGCTACTCAGGTAGCGATGGACGAAATGGACGGCCATCGCCCCCTCGCCCGTCGCCGACGCGATCCGCTTGATTGACTGGTGCCGGATATCCCCAGCGGCGAACACGCCCGGTACATTGGTCTCCAGCAGGTACGGCTGCCGCTTCAGCGGCCAGCGCGCAGCGCCGTTGCGTGCCCGGGCGAGGTCCGGGCCGGTCAGGACAAACCCGGCATCGTCGAGCGCCACCAGCCCGTCCATCCAATCGGTGAATGGTTTGGCGCCGATGAAGACAAACAGATCGTCCGCCGGAACCGTCCGCTCCTGGCCTGTTTTCGCGTCCGCGATACGCAGTGCTGTGAGGCGCGTCTCGCCGAGCGCCTCGACCACGGTGGTGTGGAACCACACCTGGATGTTCGGGATCTCCGCGATGCGATCGACCAGGTACTGGGACATGCCCGACTTCGGCAGCGAGTCGCCGCGCACGAGCAGCGTCACGCAGCGGGCGAACCGTGCGAAGTGCACGGCCGCCTGGCCGGCCGAGTTGCCGCCTCCGACAATGAAGACTTCCTCGCCCTTGGCCGCCATCGCCTCCGACAGCGCGCCGCCGTAGTAGACGCCCTTTCCGTGCAACCGTTCGACGCCGGGCGCCTCCAGACGCCGGTACGACACCCCGGCCGCGATCAGGAGCGCGTGGCAACTGATCTCACCACCGCTCGCGGTCTGCACGATGCGGTACTGCCCCTCCAGCCGGATGCCGGTCACCTCGGCATTCAGAATCTCGGCCCCGAAGCGCCGTGCCTGGGCGACGGCCCGGCGTGCCAGATCGGACCCGCTCAGGCCCGCCGGGAAACCGAGGTAGTTCTCGATCCGCGAGCTGGTCCCGGCCTGCCCGCCGGGAGCGTGCCGTTCGATCAGGAGGATGCGTAACCCTTCCGAGGCGCCGTAGACCGCCGCCGCCAGCCCGGCCGGCCCACCGCCGACGATGATGAGGTCGTAGAACGGCAAGGCCGCCTGCACCGGCAGGCCGATCCTCGCTGCCAGTTGCTGCTGGCTCGGCTGTTCGAGCGCGGTGCCGTCCGGCAGGATGACGACCGGCAGGCGAGTCAGGTCGAGCCGGGCTTGGCTGGCCAGCTCCTGCGCCTCCGGGTTGGTCTCGACGTCGAGCCACCGGTAGGGCACTAGATTCCGCGCCAGGAAGTCCTTGAGCTGGAACGTCTCGACCGACCAGCGGTGGCCAATGAGTCGCACTCCCTCGAACGGCGGCGACCAGTTCGCCATCCAGTCGTCCAGCACCTCATCGACAACCGGGTAGAGCCGCTCGTCCGGCGGATCCCACGGCTTGAGCAGGTAGTGGTCGATCTGCACGTCATTGATCGCACGGATCGCCGCCTCGGTGTCGGCGTACGCCGTGAGGAGGACACGCTTGACATCGGGGTAGACCTGGATCGCCTCGGTGAGGAACTCGATCCCGGTCATGCCGGGCATGCGCTGGTCGACGATCAGCAACGCCAGCGGCGCGTTACGCAAGCGGAGTCGTCGCACCGCGTCGAGTGCCTCCGCGCCTGACTCCGCGCGCAGAATCCGAAAGCGATCGCCATAGCGCGCCCGGAGGTCACGCGCGACCGCGGCGAGCACGCTCGGCTCATCATCGACGATGAGTATGGCGGGTTTGTCGGCCATCCTGGTCCTCCGTGGTCCGCACGGGTCTCGCATCCCAGCCGGGACGCCTCGGACGACTCCGGGAGCGTCCTCACCCCTCAGGCGAGGCGCCCATCGTCCGCTGCCGGACATCACGCCGAGGCGCTTCCCTGTACCCGACAATAGACCAGACGGCCTCTCCCGCCACCGTGAGCATTACCTGTTTCCCCCCTGCGCAGGGGTCAGTGCGCGGCCCGCCGCGTGCTGATCATGCGGCGGGCTGAGACCGAACGCGGGCGAACGCAAGGCGGGTGGGCTGTCATCCTTCGCTCCTCTCGGGATGGCATCTGCAGGACCGCGCAGGCGGGACACGCAACCCGCCACGAGGGCCTGGAAGCCGTGATACGCCGGGCAGTGCGGTCGTTATCGCACCAGCCCGAACTTGTGGGCGAAGGAGGTTGCGGCGGTGCGGGAGGAGATGCCGAGCTTGTTGTAGATCGACTGGAGGTGCCCGCCCACCGTGCGAGGGCTGATCGAGAGCCGCTCGGCGACTTCGGCATCGGTCAACCCCTCGGCGACGAGGCGGAGAACCTCAATCTCGCGGGCAGAGAGCCCGCCGGGCACGGCCGTGGGTCGTGGCTCCAGGTGGTCGATCACAGCGAGCAGCGGCTTGGCCCCGAGTTCCTCAGCTGTCGCACGTGCGGCGGCCAGTAGGCCGCCTGCCTCGTGGCCGCGGCCAGACGCAAGCAGCAATTCCGCGTGGGTGACCTGAACAAGCGCAAGCGCATAGGGCGCCTCAAACGAAGTCGCCAAACGCTCCGCCCCGGCGAGGTGCTGGCGGGCCGTCGGGAAATCCCGGCGCAGGGTCGCCAGGCGTGCCAGCGTCCGGTGCGCGGTGAGCATCGCGAGCGGTTGCCGTGGGTTGCTCGCGCGCCGCAGTCCCTCGCGCTGGTGCTGCCAGGCTCGATCGAGATCCCCCTGCGCTGCGTAGTACCGCGCCCAGAGGTGGTCCGGAGCCGCCCGGCCCACCACGATGTCGCTCCATTCCAGCCAGCGCTCCAGCGCCAGAATCCACCGCCGGGCCCAGTCGAGGTCGCCGTCGTCAAGGGCGAGCTCGGCGGCGACGCCGATCAGGCGCAGACCGTAGGGGAAGTGGCTCAGTGGCGGCTCGGTGTCCGGGCCGTCGGGCAGCGCCTCGGCGATGCGTGCCCAGGCGCGGGCCGTGTCCCCCTGCCGCCGGTCGAGATCGGCCAGAATCCGCCGCATCCCGAGCGGTTGGGCGTTGGCGCTGAGGAACGCCGTAGCGCTGGCACGCGCCTCTTCCCAGCGACCTTCGAGCAGGAGCGAGTCGATCATCGTCGGGAAGGAACCCATCGGCACCAACGCGCCAAAAACGGAGTGGCGCCATGCCCGGGCGGCGTCATCCAGCAGCCGGCGCCGCTCTTCGACACGATCGGGATAGTAGACCTGGAGTACCAGATCGAGCTCCCAGTCGTAGGTCGCCCCGACCATGTGGTATGTCTCGGTCTGCCGGAAGAAGGTTCGGGCGCGGTCGAAGGCCGCCCTCGCCTCGCTCGGCCGGGCCAGCCCGGCGTTGGCCAGCCCGATGGCGAAGTAGGCTGTGCCCTGCTCCCGCGGGTCGGCCGAGGGCGACTCCTCCAGGAACCGCTCGGCGTGCTCGAGCGCCGGACCATAGGCACCGTAGTGGGCAAGGACCTGTGCGTACGTGGCTCGGCTGACGGCGTAGGCGAGCGGAGAGCCTGCAAGAACATGCCGGGTCGACTCGGGCAATCCCTCGATGCCCCGCCAGCTCTCGCGCAGCTCGGCGAACGCGTTCCGCGCTTCCAGCGTGCGCACGCGAGCCTTGCAGTAGGGAATGACGGTCTGCAACCCCTCGTCGCCGAGTTCGTCGGCGATGCGCTGGGCGGTGTCGAGATACGCGATCGCTCGCTGCGGGTCCGTAAAGCGGTACGCCTCGGCAAGCTCGCAGAGCAGCCACGCCCGCTCCCGTTGGCGTTGATCGTCCCCTTCCAGGATCGCCAGCGCCTTCTCGAACCGCGCCGCCGTCACCGCGAGCGCAAACGCGCCGGCCGCCCGCCGGCCCGACGCGATCAACCACTCGGCCGCCCGCGGGTCACCGGCCTCTGAGAAATGCCGGGCCACAACGTCAGGGTCAGGGTTGGCCTCCGCAGCGAGCACCTCCGCGATCCGCCGGTGCCACGAGCGGCGGCGGAGCAGGATCATGTGCTCGTACAGCGACTGGCGGAAGAGCTTGTGGCGGAACCGGAGGACGGGGTCCTGCGGCATCTCGACCATCACCCGGACCGCCAGCGCCTGCTCGATCACGTCGGCCAGCGCCTCATCGCTTACCTCCGTCACGGCCTGCCAGACATCGATCGGGATCTCCTCCCCGATGACCGCGGCGGCCTGCAACAGGTGGCGTGCCTCGGGCGCGAGACGCTCGAGCCGTTCGTCGATAAGCTGGCGGAGCAAAGGCGGTACCCGGACACCGCTCAGCTCACCGAGAATCCATCCCTCATCAGTCAGCCGGAGCACCGCCTCATCCTCCAGCGACTGGAGCAACTCGTTGATGAAGAAGGGATTGCCTTCGGACGAGTTCAACAAGAAGGTGACCAGCCGATCCTGGTCCGCCGCGGAGAGCTGGTAGCGCGCCGTGACGAGCTCGGCGACGTCGTCCCGGTCCCACTCGCGCAGCGTGATGCGCTCGGCCTCGGTCTCCCGCAGCACATGGGGGAGAAGCCGGTAGAGGGGTTCGTCCGGCCGCAGCTCGACGTGGCGGTAGGTCACGACGATCAGGATCGGTCGCCGGCGAATCTGGCGACCGAGGTGCCGGACGAGGTGAATCGACTCTTCGTCCGCCCAGTGCATGTCTCCGAGGAGCAGCAGCACTGGCCGGTGGCGCGAGAGCTCGATTAAGAACGACAGAACCTGATCGTGCAGTTTCCGCCGTCCCGCGACCGCTTCGAGCGCATCCTTGACCGAGAGCGCCGGGGCCGGGACGGGCAGATCCGGCGGTGCCCGGTCTGAGCGGAACATCTCGAGCCAGGGGCCGTAGGGCGGGGTACCGTCCAACTCGAAGCAGCGGGCGCCCATTACCTGCACACCCGTCGCTATGGCCTCGTACCCCAGCGCCTCGACCAACACCGTTTTCCCGACGCCCGCGTCGCCCGCGACCAGAACCACGCCGCCGCGCCCCTCGATCGCGGCGTGCAGCGCGGCGCGCAGCCGGTCGAACTCCGCCCGCCGCCCGATGAGTTGCCGACCAGGGCCCGGACCGCCCCACGGAGCGCCACGCTCCGGCTCCGGGGCCGGGTCCCGGGCTCGCTCCAGCGCGGCTGATGGCACGAAGAACTGCTCGCCGAACCGCCCCACCCGCTTCTCGGCGGGCAGCCTGCCGTCGTGGATCCAGCGGCGGATTGTGTGCGTGGACACCCCAAAGTGGCGGGCAACGGCCGGCAGGGTCAGCCATTCGCTGCCATCGAAATCGGTGGAACCGGGCGCGTGTCCGCCATCGCTCATCAACTCGGCCCCGGTCGTACGGTCGGTTCGATGCCGTGGTCCAGACGATTATACCCTGGCGATCCTCGCCGAGTGGAGCGGTTCGCGGCAGGTTGCGGTGGCCTCGCTACGCCTCATCATCCGGGATGGTCGCGAGGGCGCCGAGCGGCACCGGCTTCAGCGGAACGCGCGCGTTGAAGACCCCGGCTTCTTCCGGCGCCACACCACACCGATGCTCCAGGTAAGCCCCCAGCACCTGCGAACAAATCCGCCCCTGGCAGAAGCCCATCCCACACCGCGTGCGCCGCTTGAGTCCGTTCAACGTGGTCACGCCAGCCGAGACCGCCTGATCGACCTGGCTCGATGCGACCTCTTCGCAGCGGCACAGCACTGTGGTCGGCTCGACCAGCCGCGCAATCGCAGCGGGTGCGGTGTACACCTCGTTGAGTATCCGGGCAAAGGCCCGACCCTGCCGGATCGTGCGTCGCAGCGGCCGCGTCTCCCGGTGGTACACCTCCGCACTGATCACCCCCCGGTCGTACGCGATCGTCAGGCCCGCCAGCGCACCGGTCGCTTCGGCGAGATCGGCCCCACCGATGCCGCTCACCTGCCCCGCCACGTAGAACCCCGGCAGGCTGGCACGCATCCCATCGTCATGCGCCACATACCAGCCGCCTCGCTCACGCGCGAACGCGAGCGCGCATCCCGCTACCTGCGCCAGCTCCGTGGACGCCGTGAATCCGAAGTGCACGCAGAGCGTATCGGCCTCGAGCACCTGCCTGGTCTCCGGCCGGATGTTCCACTCGGCATCCTTCCCCGCGATGACCACCTCACGGAGTTCACCCTCGCCGCGGGCTTCCACCACCGTGTAGTCGTGGAAGTACGGAACGCCCGCCCGGCGGAGGGCACGGCGGTACTCCGCCCATTGCCGGAGACGACGAGGCTGGCCAACCACCGCCTGGGCATACCGCAGCCCGCGCACTGGCGCCGTGAGCCCCACACAGTCGACCACGGCAGCGACATCCCCGCCGGCCTCCACAATCTGGGTGGCAATGGCGAGGAGGAGCGGGCCGGTCCCGGCGAGAACGAACCGCCGCCCCGGCAGGACCCCGTCGTGGCTGAGCACGCGCTGCGCGGCTCCGGCGGTCATCACCCCGGGCAGCGTCCAGCCCGGAAACGCCGCGACGCGCTCGATCGCGCCCGTCGCGATCAGGACGCTCGGTGCCTCCAGCACCTCCACCTGGTCGTCAGCCACCAGCGCCAGCCGATTCGGTTCGAAGAAGCCCCAGACCGTCGTCCCGAGCCGCACCTCGACCGGTGAACGCTCCAGCGCCGTGAGCCGTTCGCGCCCCTGCTGGCGCAACTGGTCCAGCTCACGACCACGGCTTGATCCCGGTGCCACGCCGAAGTGCTTGTAGTACTGCCCGCCGATGTGCTCGGCTTCATCGATGAGGATCGCCGGGACGCCGTACTCCGCGAGCGTCAGCGCGGCCGCGATCCCCGCCGGCCCGGCACCGACAATGGTCACCACCTGGTTCGGCGCCATGGCTCACGACTCCGTTCGGTCCGCGCGCGCGACCGCGCCGGATGTCACGACCATGCCGGGCTTCGCCGCTGTGACACAGGCACGCCGGTTCGGCTTCCCATCCACGGTCACCAGACACTCGTAGCACACGCCAATGCCGCACAGCGGACCACGCGGCTCGCCCGCAATGCGCGTCGTCCGGAGCACGCGATGTCCGCTCGCGAGCAACGCACCGAGGATCGTCGCGCCGCGGTGCGCCCGGATCTCCTGCCCGTTCCAGGAGAAGGTGAACGTGCTCTCGTGAGCAGGATCCTCGGGGTAACCGTCGCCGACTCGCGCGCCCATCCAACCTCCTCCATGAGCCCCTAGGAGAGTCACTCGCCCCCTCGGATTCCGTGACGACCGACTCCGCAACGCCTCACGCGGCAAAGCGGTCTGGTCGAGCGGGTGTCAGGTCAAACCGGGGTGTTCTCCCCAGCACCACATCAGCCACGACCTCCCCAACCGCCGGGCCGAGCATCATGCCGATATCGAACCCACCGGTGGCTACCACGAACCCGGGCACCTGCTCCAATTCGCCGAGGATCAGCATCCGGTCGGGTGTCTTGGGCCGCAAGCCCGACCACGCCCGGATCACCTGCACGTGCCGCAGGTGTGGGTACATCTCGGTGATCCCCCTGGCGAAGTCCCGCATCACCGCCAGTGTCACGCGCTTCTCGAAGCCCGCATCCTCCTGGATGCTCCCGATGATTCCGTTCGCAGCCCACGTACTCCGGATCGACGGGGAGATCCCCATCACCACGCGATGCGGCAAGCCGGCGATCGGCTCGGTGACCAACACCTGCCCGCGGATTGGAGTGATCGGCGTGTGGAGCCCCACCATCGCGCTGACCTCACCCGCCCAGGCACCGGCCGCATTGACGACGGCGTCCGTCTCGATCCGCCCACGGGTCGTGTCGACGCTGACCACCCGTCCGCCCCGGACGGTGATCCCCGTGACCGTGGTCATGGGTACCAGCGTCGCTCCCAACTCCCGCGCCCGCTCGAGATACCCGGCCACCACCGCAAAGGGAGACACGAAGCCACCCCGTGGCGTGTGGCACCCCCCAAGCACCCCCTCCGGCAGCAGCGGCTCAAGCTCCCGAAGCTCCTCGCCGGACAAGACATCGACCTCGATCCCCACCGACCGCTGCCGCTCGGCCCAGTCGATCACATCGGCGAGGGACTCCTCCGTCATCCCCACCCGAATCACCCCGGTGGGCTGGAAATGGACCTCCCGGCCCAGGCGATCACTCAGCGCCTCGTACAGGTCGGTGGCATGCCGGCACAGATCGGCCATTAGTCCGGGAGGCCTGGGGGACAGGGACACGAGGCCGACGTTGGCACCCGAGGCCTCACTGCAGAAGTCGCCGCGTTCGACGACGACCACATCCACCCCCGCCTCCGCCAGGTGGAACGCCGTCGCCGCACCGAACACCCCGGCCCCGATCACCACGACATCCGCCCGGCGAGGCAAGGCATCAGCTACCAGCATCCCGCTGCCCCCGCATCCATCACGTCACCGCCCCCCGCCATCATCACGTACCGAGCCCTCCGATCCCAGAACCCGCATTCGGAGACCAGCACCCACGCCTGAACCGTCAGGCGGCGGCACGCTCCCCGCCGACGTCCTTCCCAACCGATCGCCTAAGCCAACAGTTCCGCCGCGACGATAACCCAGTGATACAGAGCCGTCAAACAAGATCCACGATCTGCGCCACACCTGCGCGATCTTGCTCCTGGCACGCGGCACCCATCCGGAGGTCGTCTCGGAGATGGTGGGGCACGCCATCATCACCTTGGCCCTCGACACCTACTCGTACCTGGTTGCGACGCTCCATACCGCAGCGGCGACCACGATGGTCGCCGTGCTGGGGATCGGCAAGCCCGGTTGTGGTCAGCGTTGGGGTCAACCGAGGAGCGAGGACCGGCCGAACGGCCGGTCCTCTTCGATTTCCGCGCCGGATAAGGAATTCTGGGGGTGCCGAAGGTGGGAGTCGAACCCACACGCCCTTGCGGGCAGCGGTTTTTGAGACCGCCGCGTCTGCCATTCCGCCACTTCGGCGCGGTGCTCGCCTAAGTATACGTGCTCTCGGGCCTATGCGGCCACTCGCACGCTTGGCAAGTTTGCGGGCGCAACGGGGTGGTGCCTACAATGCCGCCACGATGTGCTGCTGGCGCCGATCCGGCTCACGACTCCGAAGGAGGGTGCGCTCTGTCGTCGACCGCGATCGCGTTGGTGATCATCCTGGCACTCTATCTGCCCATCGTGGGCTACCTCTACGGCCGCCAGGGTCGCTGGGCCGGGGCGGCCGGCTGGGCGCTGCTCGTGGTGAGCGTGGCGGGGTTCGGCACCGGGGTGTCCCGGTCATTCCCGTGGGGAGGACTGGTCTTCCTGGCCGCGGCGCTCTTCGGGTTGATGCTAGTGGCGTTCGACGTGGCCGTGCGAGCACGCAGCAGGTGAGGCGGCACGGGCGTCCCGCCGCCGAAGAGTTCCTAAGGAGGCCGGGGGATGGCCGAGAGGGGGTCGCGGATGGCAAGCGATCACGTCAGGGGCGAGCAGGCGATCGGGCAGGATTCGGTGAGCCACCGAACCGACGCGCACGCCCCGGTGCATACGGCCGGGAAGCGGGAGGTCGACCTCTACGTCCGCACCTACAACACGCTCCTCCAGAGCTCGGGGCCGATCAAGGTTGAAACGCTGGAGCCGGCCCACCTGAATATCCAATCCAGCCTCCACGCCGGCGCCCAGGAGGTGGCGCCGGACATGAACGCATTCATGTACAGCACCCTCCGGCTCCCGGCGAGCATGGTCCAGGTCCAGCACATCGTGCTGGGACAATCGGCCTACAACTTCGCCCGCGCGGGCTACCCGGACCTGGAGAAGTGGGAACGCGTGACCGCGCCGGGCCGGCGGCGGCGCTGGTGGTACGACGGTAAGGCGGTGCTGGCCGCGTTCGTCGCCTCGGCCTCGGACCTCGACGATCTGGTACCGACCATCGTCGCGTGGCAGATCGAGTGGAACAAGATGCACGGGATCATCGCCGGCGACGAACGCCTGCGATCGCTGATTGCTGAGGCGGCGGGTTCCGACGGGGAGGTGGCGCCGCAGGTCGCGGACGAAGTACGCGAGCGGTTGATGATCGCCCCGAACGACTGGGAGCGCCTGGCGGGAGCCTGGGGTGACCGGTTGTGGGAGAACCTCGAGCTGGTGGCACGCGACAAGAAGCGGCTCACACTCCAGATGCTCGGCGGCACGTACGTCGGTTACGCTCGGACGACTCACCGCTGGTGGACACCGATCGAGAAGGTGCTGCTGGAGCGCGGGCTGATCGACCGGCCGATCTACTTCATCTCGTCCAACACCCACAGCATCGTCAACATCCTCTCCGGCACCGCTCGCCGCCGACGGGACCAGCTCGTCCGCTTCGTTGAGGAGACCGAGAATCGCGAGCTGCTGCCGGAGCTCCGGGCCATGCAGGCCGGGACCAGCCGCAGCAACTGGGACAACTTCCTCTACTACACCGCACGGCTCTACTACGGCTCGCACCCGGAGGAGCGGGCCGCCCGAAACGCCGAGGAGGAGGAGCGCGGCATCACGACGATCGAGCCGGAAGCAGGGGTGGATGTCGCGGTCCAGATCATTGAGCTGAATCGCCTCCAGCCGGAGGACTTTGACCCACGCCTGCGCGCGCTCGGGGAGCTGCGGCCGGAAACCTCCGATGCGGTCGTGATCAACATCAACTACCCGCTCGGAATGGCCGCGTACCATATCTTCTCGCGCATCGCGATGAGCACCCACCAGATCAAGGGCGTCTACATCCTCGGGAAAGCGGCCACGCTCAACGCCCGCATCGGCGACGTGATGATCCCCGACGTGGTCTTTGACGAGCACAGCGGCAACACCTATTGGCTGCGCAACTGCTTCGGCGTTGAGGACCTGACACCGTTTCTGGTCTACGGTTCAGCGCTCGACCATCAGCGGGCCGTGACCGTACTCGGCACCTACCTGCAGAACCGCGAGTACCTCGACTTCTTCTACCGCGAGAACTACACCGTGGTGGAGATGGAGGCCGGGCCGTACCTGAGCGCCCTTTACGAGGACACCTTCCTGACCCGGCACGGGCAGAGGGAGCACGTGAATCTGGCCGAGATCCCGATCGACCTGGGCATCATCCACTACGCGTCAGACACGCCGTACACGCGCGCGAAGACACTCGGCGCCCGTGGCCTCTCCTACTACGGGATGGACTCGACGTACGCATCGACGCTCGCGATCGTCCGCCGGGTGTTCGAGCAGACGGGGATCCTCCGCCCGGCGGAGCCACGGCGCGATTAGTGGTGTAGCGCGGACTAGGTCTGGATGCGAATCCAGCCAGGCGGGTCGCTGGCTGGGAACGACCCCTTCGACGCCTCTTCGACAACGTCGTGCAACTCATCCTCGGCATTGAGGGTCGGTGCGACAGGCACCGGCCGGGGCGTGCGGCGACGATACCAACGCACCACACCCCCCACGACGAGACCTGCCAGCGCCAGGCGAAGGATATGTTCACCACGCATGCGCATTCTCCCCTCCCGCAGCGGGGCGACGAGCGGCTACCCGGTCGCCACCTCCCGCTCGACACAGGCAAGCACCGACTGGTTGATTCGCTCGACCATCGGCCCGATCCGGTCGCCGACGACCATGGCGATCACGCCGCTGAGGTTCACGTCGGCGTGCCAGCGGACCAGAGTGCCGTCACCATCTGGCTCCAACTCGACGGTGTTGACGAGCTTGGCCTTGCCAAAGAAGTCGCCGCCCTGGATCTGCATCACGGCGCGCCGCGGAGCATCCCGCTCCAGCCAGGTTCCTTCGCACTTGAGCCGCTGACCATAGGCGTGGAGCTCAAAGGTGAAGCGGCGGTCGTCGACCACCTTGACGTTCTTGAAGCCGTCCGCGCACGCACCGTAGCGGTTCGGATCGGTGAGGAAGTCCCACACCGCCTGCGGGGTGGCCGCGACCCTGCCCTGCCCACTGTACTCCATCGCCTGGTCCCCCTTCATGTACCCGGTTCCATCGCTGAAACCATTGTGCCCCATCTCCGGCGTAGCCGCATCATGCGCACCGGCCGTGCCCAGGCCACCGGCCGGCGGGACCGCCGTCCCACCCCAATAGGGACTTGTGGGCGATCGGCCCGCATTGACCCAGGCGAACACGTGTACGTACATTCGATGCGGACGAGATGCGTGGCCCGTCTCCCCCTCATCTGTTGCCCATCGGCCCGATCTCTTCGCATCGGTCGCGAATATACCCGGCACCCGCTGAGCTGCCGGGGTGTCACTCGGAGGATGCGCTGCCCATGCTGAAGCTGCTCGGGTTCCGGAGGCTGCTGGTCCTGTCGGTCGCCCTCGGCCTTGCGACCGGCTTCGGCCTCGCCGTGGTCAACCAGACGCGAGCGGTGACCTACACCGTGACCGACTTCGGTGACGTCGCCGACGCCGCGCCGGGGGACGGCACCTGCGAGACGGCCCCGGGTAACGGCGTTTGCACGCTGCGCGCGGCGATCCAGGAGGCCAACGCTGCAGCCGGTCCGGCGGTGATCGCGCTGCCTCAGGGCACGTTCACGCTCTCACTGACCGGGACCGGAGAAGATGCGGCGGCCACCGGCGACCTTGATATCACCGACACCCTCACCATCACCGGTGCCGGCGCGGGTCGGACGTTCATCGATGCCGCCGGGATCGACCGGGTGTTCCACGTCCACGCGGGCGCTTCGCTCGAACTCAACAACCTGACGACGCGCGGTGGTGACACGACCGGCCAGGTCGCCGCGGACGGCGGGGCGATCCTGAACCAGGGCACGCTGGCGCTGGTGAACGTCACGGTCGAGGACAACGTTGCGGGAGGCGCGGGCGGCGGCATCTTCAACGGCGGCACCGCCACCCTGACCAGCAGCGCGGTGATGCGGAGCCGTGCCGCGGGCGGCAACGGCGGCGGTATCGCCAACGCTGGTGAGTTGACCGTGAACCGCAGCCTTGTCCAGCAGAACTCGACTGATGGCAACGGCGGCGGCATCGCCAACGCAGCCGCAGGTGTGGTCACGCTCACTCACAGCAACGTCAACGGCAACGTTGCCGGCATCGACGGCGGCGGGTTGTCTAACGACGGCGGCACCGTGCGGATCGCGGATCAGAGCGGGTTGACCGGGAACGAAGCGGGCGCCTCTGGCGGGGCAGTCCGCAACCAGGGAGGCACGCTCACCGTCGCAGATACCAGCATCACGAGCAACCGGGCACGCACCGGCGGCGGGCTGGCCACCGTCGGAGGCAGCGTTGACCTGACCGGGATCACCGTCAGCGACAACAGCGCGGACGAAGGCGGCGGAATCGCCGGTGGCGCGCTGACGCTCTCCAGCAGCATCGTGAGCGGCAACCTTGCGGCGGTCCGAGCCGGGGGCATTCTCGCCGACGGCGCGACCATGGAGATTGCCGATACGACGGTGGTCGACAACACCGCTCGCACCGGCCCCGGCGGGGGCATCCTGAACCTGGGCACCCTCTCCCTCACCGGAGGGACGGTCAGCCGCAACGTCGCCGAGGCCGCCAACGGGGGCGGGATCGCGAACGAGGGCACGCTCACTCTCGCCGACGACACCACGGTCGATTCCAACGCGGCAGCGGCCGGCGGCGGCGTCGCCAACACCGGTACGGCCGACCTGACGGCCGTCACCCTCCGCGGGAACCGCGCGACCGGCTCCGGCGGCGGAGTAAGCAACACCGGCACGATGGCGCTCGACGGGGTACTGCTTGCCACCAACATCGCGGAGGTCGACGGCGGTGGCGTCCACAACGCCCAAGGTGCGACCGTGACGCTGCGCGACACGACGGTGGCCGACAACATCGCCCGCGCGGGCGAGGGCGGCGGGATCGCCAGCGCCGGGGAGGTCCGCGTGGCGTTCTCGACGCTGAGCGGGAATACGGCCGCGACCAACGGGAGCGGGCTCGCGAACCGAGGCATTGCCACGCTGACCAACGCCACCGTGAGCGGGAACGTCGGAGCCAGCGCAGGTGGTGGCATCTACACAGGAACCGGCGGCGACACGACCGTGCGCAATGTGACGATCGCCTACAACAGCGCACGCGCCGGCGGCAACCTGGCGAATGAGGGCGGCACGCTCACCCTCGGCAGTACGATCATCGCCCACAGCCTCGTCAGTGCGAACTGCACCGGGCCGGTCACCTCGCTCGGCTTCAATCTGGAGGACACTGACACCTGCGGGCTGGGCCAGACCGGCGACCGCACCCTTGCCCAGGCCGTGCTCGGTCCGCTCCAGCAGAACGGGGGCGCGACCGCGACGCATGCGCTCGGCCCCGGGAGTGCCGCCATCGACGCCGGGGATCCGGCGAACTGCCCGGCAGAGGACCAGCGGCACGTGACCCGTCCCCAGGGAGACGGCTGCGACATCGGCGCGGTCGAGGCGCAGCAGACGGCGGCGACACCGACCGCAACGCCCGGGGCGACCGCGACCCCGGCTGCAACGCCGGACGCCGAGCCGAGCGTCACGCCGAGCGCCACGCCTGCGACAACACCGTCGCCCAGTCCGCAGCCCACGCCGACTCCGACGGCCACGCCAGCACCGACCCCGTTCCCGACGGTCACGCCCTGGCCGACGTTCACGCCCACGCCATTGCCGACGGCGACGCCGACTCCGGCACCCGGAAACGACATCCGGCTGCCCAACACCGGCGGCCGGTAGCCAGGGGGGGGACGGATGCAACAACGTCGCTCGGCGCGGGCACACCGCACCGCGAGCCATCCGGCCGTGCAGCGCACGGCCCCGCTTCCGACGATCGGCGCTGCGGCCACCACGGCCCGCTGGCGCGATCGGCTGGCAACCGGCCCCTCTTCCCCACTCGCGGCCGCGGCAATCCTCATCACCGCCGGGCTGCTCGCAGCGGTGCTGGCCTTCGGCGCATTCCAGGCCGTGACCTGGCTGACCGCCGACGACCGGCATGGGTCGGCCCACCAGGCAGCCGCACCTGAGAGCACGCGGGCTACCATCTACACCATCGCGCCGGGCCGGCCGACGCCGACGCCCGCAGCGCCGTCTCCCGTCGCGATCGCCGACGAACCCGGCGACGCGCCCGACTCACCCGGCCCGAGCGATGCCGGGATCGCGCGGCTCGTTATCCCTGACCTCGGAGTCGACGCGCCCGTGGTGGTCAAAGGGCTCGACGCCCACCGGGTGATGCAGGCACCAGAGCAGCCGCACGAGGTCGCCTGGTACCACTTCACCAGCTTCCCCGGTCGGCCCGGCAACGCGGTCTTCTCCGGGCACCTCGACTTCCCCGGCACCGGACCTGCCGTCTTTTGGGATCTCCCCGCAATCGACGTGGGGAACGTGATCGAGGTTGTCCTCACCGACGGGACAACGTACCAATACCAGGTGGTGAGCAAGACGGTCTATCGTGAGGCGACCGCCCCGGTCGCCCAGATCGTCGGCCCAACGCCGACCGAGTCGATCACGCTCATCACCTGCGCCGGAGTGTTCGACCGCACCATCGGCCGGTACGAGGACCGCCTCGTCGTCCGCGCCGAGCGAGTGGCCTGAATCACCGACGCGTCCGGAGTAGACGGTACAGACGCGTTTTGCGCGGGCTGCGTCCTCTCGCAACCCCGCGGCTGCCGTCTCAGCGTGCAGGCTGGTGAGATGAGGTGTCCGGTGGGGTCGTGACAGGCACGTCGCCGGGCGTGGAGTCGCCGGACGGCGGCTGCGCGAGCCGACCGGCGAGGATGCCCTGGAACGAGTGCAGGACACCCCGCGTCGCCAGTGGGTCGGCACCGGCACCCGCTCGGTGTGCAGCGAGGACCGCTGCGGCGTCGTCCGGGCTCAACTCGGTCAGGAACGAGAGCTGCTGCCCGCTGGCGCCGACGACGATCACCCGCTCCCCGACCCGGACCAGATGCACGGTCCCCTGTGCGCCAAGGCTCAGCGAGTCGATCGACTCCAGCACCCGTCCACTGCTGATCGGTGCCGCCACACGTGTGTTCAGGTAGCGCAAGCCGCGCAGGATGGCGTAGGCCGCGACGAGCACGATCGCCAGCGGGATGATCATGCCGACCCACAGGCTCCAGAAGGATCCGGACGTGGTCGCGGCGGCGTCTTGCTCGAGCTGCGCGTAGCCCTGCGCCAGGTAGCCGGTGGTGTCCGACGGCGTGCCCACCGTGCCGTTCGCGGATCCGTCGGGACTCAGAAGACCAAGCGCCTGGACGACGAGGTAGCCGACGATCAGCAGACCGGCCACAGCGAACCAAAGGCGGGCCGAACGGCCGCCTCCACGCGGCCCCTGTTGCGCTCCACCCGGAGACTGCCGCCACTGCCACATCGCCCTGCTCCTCCTCGATACCCGCCAGCGGTGCGGGTCATCGGACTGGTGTGCGTACGGCCAGGATACGCCCGCACGCACCTGTGGTGCACCATGTAATGTAACTGAGGATCATGGCCTGCGTGGTCCGCCAGCACCTCGCACGCTCGCGTCACGCTGCGCGGACGAGTCCGCACGCGGGTGACTGCGCTCACCCGCTGCCCAGGCGGCGCTCAGGTGGGACGATCTCGACGACCCGGACGGCGAACTTCTCGTCGACCACCACGACCTCGCCCCGCGCGATGAGCGTCTTGTTGACCATGATGTCCACCGGCTCGCCTGCCAGCCGGTTGAGCTCGACCACCGAGCCGGGGCGCAGTCCGAGGATGTGCTTGATCTGCATCCGGGCCGTGCCCAACTCGGCCGTCAGTTCGACCTCGACGTCGCGCAGGAACTCGATGCTCTGCGGTCCACCGCTCTGGGTCTCCTGGCTCAGCGCCATGAAGGCAGCCGGGTGCACGCTGGCGGCCTCACCCCCGGCCTGCTCGCCCGGAGCCGCTGTCTCGCCCGTCCCTTCCGGGCGGTCGAACGACTGCCAGCTAACCGATCCGGTCGCGCCGGAGCGCTCGGGCGGTGTGTCGCTCATTCCTGGGCCTTTCCTCTCCACCTACGGGACGACGGTGTCGTCCGTGACGCGCTCGACAATGCGTACCGCCAGTTGCCCGGCAATCTGGCCCGGCTGCCCGAGGAAGCGGACCCGATCCTCCACCAGCACCGGCAGTGCGCTGTCGGCCGCGGTGTCGAGCCGGATCACGTCCCCTACTTCGACCTGGAGCAAGTCGGCCACCCGAACGGTGACTCGTCCCAGCTCGACCCGGACCGCCAGCGACACCCGTTCCAGTTGGGCCGCCAGATCGCGCTCCAGTTGCTCCCCGACCCCGGCGCGCGGGTTGGCGAACAAGAGCCGGGCGTTCAGCCGTGGAAGGATCGGTTCCAGCATCGACGCCGGCAGGCAGATCGTCAAGCGCCCGGTCGCCCCCTCCATCCGCACCTCATGCCGGATCACCAGCGCGATCTCGGTGGGGAGGAGCCCCTGAACCTGCATGGCGCCCAGGGCCACTTCGCAGTGCGGTGCACGGAGCGACGTCACCTGCGCCCACGCGTTCACGAACTCGGCGAACAACCCCTGCCCCAGCTCCTCCAGCAGAAGCATCTCGATCTCGGTGACGGAGGCACCGGCCCGCGGCGCCGGGGTCGAATCGCCAGGCCCGCCGAGCATGCGGTCGATGACGAGGAACGCGAGGTTCATGTCGATCTGCATAACGGCCTGCCCGACGAGCGGGTCGAGCGGGCTGATGAAGAGGGTCGTCGGGAAGGGCAGGCCGTCGAGGAACTCCCCCAGCGTCGACTGCTCCACATGGACGAGGGAGACATGGACGGCAGCGCGCACCTTGGAGGCCAGGAAGTTACCGGCGAAGCGCCCGAAGCCCTCCTGGATCGCCTGGATCGAGCGCAGGTGATCCTTGGAAAACTTGTCCGGTCGGCGGAAATTGTAGGGCACCGGTGAGCCCGACACGATTGGACAGCCTCCTGTCCGCGTCACGGTCCGGCGACACGACGAGCGGCGGGGAGCCTGCTACTGGATCACGAACTGGGCGAAGTACAGCCCGGTGATCTGGTGGTGCCGCAGGAGCGGCTGCAGGCTCTCGATCAACTGCTCGCGCAGCGCCTCTTTCCCCTCCGGGGTCGTGACCTCCGCGACCGTCTTGGCCGTCAGCACGGAGGTGAGGATATCCTGGATCTGCGGCTTAATCGGCTCGAGCCGGGCATTGAGGGTCGCCTGCTCCTTCTCGAGCTCCTCGGTCGAGAGTTCGGACCCCACGACGCCGGGCACGTGCAAGCTGAGAACGATCTCCGTCTTAAGATACCGGAAACCGCCCGGATCGGCGAGATTGACCACGCGCTCCCCGAGCGTGACCGGAACTCCCACATCAACCCCCGTCGGCGGCGGCACCGACAACGTCTCAGTGGTGTTTCCGTTACCGAGTTGGATGCTGATCCCGCCCGGCACCAGGCTCGGGAGCACAAACACCGCCCCCACCAGGGCGACCACGATCAGGGCGCCGACCCCGCCGAACACGAGGAGCAGCCGCTTGTTCATGCCCTGCGCCACATCACCGCTCTGCATTCCTGCGTCCATCTGATTCGCCACCCCCTCGCCAGCCGCGTTACTCGTTGGAGCCCGGCTGAACGATGACCAGGTCCACTCGCCGGTTCTTCCGGCGCCCTTCTAACGTGCGGTTGTCGGCACGCGGCCGATGCTCGGCGTAGCCGACGGCCACCAGCCGCTCGGCCGGCACGCCCTGCACGTCAGAGAGGAAGCGCACCGTGCTGACCGCTCGCATGGTCGAGAGCGCCCAGTTGTCGGGGTAGTTCGGATTGGCGGGCGGAACGTTGTCGGTGTGGCCCTCTACCCGCACCGGGAAGGGCATCGGACCGATGATGGCGGCGATGTCGGCCAGCACGCGGTGTGCCTCCGGGCGAAGTTGCACCTCGCCCGGCGGGAAGAGCACGGACTCCGCCAGGTGGATCACGATCCCCTCCTGGGTCAATTCCACGTCAGCCGCATCGAGCCCCAGGTCGTAGCGCTGCACCAGTGACGCGATCTGCGCCCTGATGGCCAGGAAGCTCATGAAGCGGAAGTCCTGCTCCGCCAGCGCCGGTCCCAGCGGCTGCCCCGGCTCCATCACATCGACGCGGAAAGCCTGCTGCACCGAGGTGCTGAAGCGCTGAAACTTCGCCGAGTCGGCCTTGGAGATCGAGTACATCACCACGAAAAAGACGAGCAGCAGCGTGATCAGGTCAGCGTACGTGACGAGCCACCGCTCGCTCGATGCTTCTCCCGCGTGTTCGTGCCGACGCCGGGCCATGCCGACCTACTCGCCCCCTTCCGCCATCGCCCGCGCCGCAGCCGGCACCGCTGCCGATGCACCGGCGGCGCGCTCGGCGGGCGGCAGCGTCGCCGTCAGCTTCTCCCGCAGCACCCGCGGGTTGTCGCCGGCCTGCAAGCCCATGACGCCCTCGACCACGATCCAGCGCTCGTCCGCCTCCTGTTGGCTGCGGTATTTCAGTTTGTTCCCAATCGGAATCCAGATCAGGTTGGCCGAGGCGACACCGTAGAGCGTAGCCAGGAAGGCGACCGCGATGGCCGGGCCGAGTTCGTCCGGCGAGCTGAGGTTGGACAGGACGTGGATGAGGCCCATCACCGTGCCGATGATGCCCATCGTCGGAGCGAAGCCGCCCATGGTCGAAAACATCCCGTACCCGCGGGCGTGGCGTGCCTCCATGGCCTCGATGTCGCTCTCGAGGACCGCGCGGGTGACCTCCGGGTCGGTCCCGTCGACGACCAGCGTCACGGCGCGCTGGAGGAAGGGGTCATCGATGACGCGGTCCTCCAATGCGAGCAGGCCGTCGCGCCGCGCCACCTCAGCCAGCGTGACCAGCTCGTCGATCAGCATGCGGCGGCGGTCAGGCGGCGCCTTGAACGCGCGGAGTATCAGACTGGGGATGCGCTTCGCGTCGTCGAGCGAGTGGCTGGCGATGGTGGCGCCGAAGGTCCCACCGAAGACGATCATGAAGGCGGTGATGCCGAGGAGCGACGTCAGGTGCCCGCCCTCCAGGATGAAGGCCACCACCAGCGCCGCGACGCCGAGGATGAGACCGATAATCGTCGCCAGATCCATGATTATTACCGCTCCTGCGGGACCAGGTCCGCCGCCCGCTCAACGGCTGGCGACACGTCTCCAGTCCCGGTGCCCATCGTCACCTGCTCCGGCCCCCGGACGGCCCGCTGGTACGCCAGGACCCGCTCGACCACCACCTCCGCCGGTTCGCGGACGACCACTTTGCGGTGGTTCACCAGGGTGATGACCGTGTCGGGCACCGCCTCGATCGACTCGATGAGTTCGGCGTTGAGAACGACAACGGAGCCGTCAAGCCGCGTGACCGTGACCATACACACCCCATCTCCTCAGCGGGGCGGGATGCGCCCCGGCCTTGCTGCGCCATTCTAGGAGTGTCCGTTCACCCCTCACAACCGGAAGATAGTCCCAATTGACGATGGCCCCATGTAGGACTCTCAGGCACTTGCAATCCTTGCCCGATGTACGTACACTGTGGTCGTACGGATACCGTGCCGTGCCGACGAGTGCGCAACGAATTGCATCTGGCACATCAGCGTCTTTTCAGGAGGATGCCAGTCGTGCTCAGCGACCGCGTCCACGAGAACTCCCGCATCATGGCAAGCGCGCCGCGGGGAGCGCGGCCTCGGCGCCGCGCTGCTCTGTTTGCTCTGCTCGCGAGTGCCATCCTCTGGCTCCCCTCCTGCACCGCGGACGCACAACTGGGCGACGCGCAACTGCGCATCGACTCCGGCGGGGCGGCTACCGGCAGCGCCGGGACCGTCAACTCGGGGCTGGAGTTGTTCTTCCTTCTTACCTTCCTGGCGCTTCTGCCGACCCTGTTGATGATGGTCACCTCGTTCACGCGGGTCATCATCGTCCTCTCCTTCGCACGCAACGCGATCGGCGTCCCTCAGCTCCCGCCGAACCAGGTGCTGCTGGGTCTGGCGCTGTTCCTGACCATCTTCATCATGGCGCCCGTCTGGCAGGAGGTGAACCGCACCGCGCTCCAGCCCTACCTGGCCGGCGAGATCGCGCAGGCGGAGGCGATGGACCGCGCCGTTCGCCCATTGCGCGAGTTCATGCTGCGCCAGACGCGCGAGCGCGACCTCGCCCTCTTCATGCAGCTCGGCCAGCAGCCGCGCCCGCGGACGCCGGACGATGTCCCGACCTGGGTCCTGGTGCCCTCCTTCATCGTCAGTGAGCTGAAGACCGCCTTCCAGATGGGGTTCGTGATCTTCATCCCCTTCCTCATCATCGACATGATCGTCTCGAGCGCGCTGATGTCGATGGGCATGATCATGCTGCCGCCGGTCATCGTCTCGCTTCCGTTCAAAGTGCTCCTGTTCGTGATGGTCGACGGCTGGGACCTGATCGTCCGGTCGCTCGTCATGAGCTTCCAATGAGCGGGCGAGGAGACGGCGCATGAGCGAGATGCTGGTCCTGGAGCTGACGCGCGACTCGATTGCCACGCTGCTGCTGGTCCTGGCCCCGTTGCTGCTCGCCGCGCTGGTCGTCGGTCTGGTCGTCAGCATCTTCCAGGCGGTGACCCAGGTGAACGAGGCCACTCTGACCTTCGTGCCAAAGATGGTGGTGATGTTCGTCGTGCTGCTGGTGGCCGGGCCCTGGATGGCCGATCAGCTCGTGCGCTTCACCGTTCGGCTGCTGACGCTGCTGCCGCAGTTGGCCCGCTGAGGGAGGACCCGGATGACGATCGCGTCGCCGCTCGTCCCTCAATCGATCGCTGTCTTCCTGCTGATGGTGACCCGCATCGGCACCATGCTGATGTTCATGCCCGGCTTCGCCGGCCGCAGCGTGCCCCCGGCGATCAAGGTCCTCGCGGCGCTGGCATTGTCGCTGGTATTGGTGCCGTTCACCCGGCCCGGCACCGAGACGCTGACCGACCCGGCGAGCTTCACGGTGGGGCTGGCGCGCGAGTTCCTCCTCGGCCTGTTGATGGGCTTTGGCATCGCCGTCGTCTTCGGCGCGATCGAGATGGCCGCCAGCCTGGTCGGCGCCCAGATCGGGCTCAACCTGAGCGGGGTGTTCAACCCGTCGCTCGACCTGCAGGGGACGCCGCTCAACACCTTCTATCTCGTGGCCGCCGCCCTCGTCTTCTTCAGCGCCAACGGGCACCACCTGGTGTTGATGGCGCTGCATCGTAGTTTCCAGACCGTGCCGATCGGGAGCGCCGCCCTCGCCGACAACGCCGGGACGGCTATCATCGCCCTCGCGAGTCTCATGTTTGTCGATGCCTTGCGCATCGGGCTGCCGGTCGCCGGGACTCTGCTCGCCGTCGACGCCTGCCTCGGCGTGCTCAACCGCATGGTGCCGCAGATGAACGTCTTCTTCGTCGGGTTGCCGGTCAAGATCTTCGCCGGCTTCGCCGTGCTGCTCTTGACCCTTCCGTTCCTGATCCGGGTCCTGGCACCCATGGTCACCGACGGCGTGATCGAGGCGATCGGCCGGGCCGGCGCGGTGGCGCGGTAGCTGGAGGGCGAGGATGGCCGAGGAGCGCACGGAACGCGCGACACCTAAGCGGCGACAAGACGCCCGACGCCAGGGCGACGTGCCGCGCAGCGCCGAACTGAGCGCTGCGGCTGGGCTGCTCGGCGCGCTCGCGTTCCTCCAGTGGTACGGCGGTCAGGCGGCCGGCGCGCTCACCGGGTATTTCCGCGGAACCTTCGGCGGGTTGAGCCCGAGTGACCTTACCCCGCTCGCCATCCAGAACCTGGCCTGGGAGTCAGGCATGGTATTCGCCCGGGTGGTCGGCCCGCTCGTGGCGGTGGTTCTGGTGGTCGGCATCGCGGCAGGGGTGGCCCAGACCGGCCCCGTCTTCGCCCTGGCCGCGCTCAAACCCGACTTCAAGCGGATCAGCCCCGCCGCCGGCCTCAAGCGCATCTTCTCCCGCCGGGGCGCGTTCGAGACGTTCAAGGCACTGGTCAAGCTGGTCATCATCGCGGCGTTGACCTACCCGGTGCTGCGGGCCGAGGTCGCCCACTTCGCGTCACTGACCGGCGCCCATCCGGTGAGCATCGCCGAAGCGGTCGGACGGACGCTGGTCAAGGTCGGTCTGCGCGCGGCCGGCGCCTTCTTCATCCTGGCCCTGGCCGACTACGCCTTCCAGCGCTGGGAATACGAGCGGCGGCTCCGCATGACCCGCCAGGAACTGCGCGAGGAGCTGCGCCAGACCGAAGGCAATCCGGAGCTGAAATCGCGTATCCGCCAGCTCCAGCGGCAACTGGCGCGCGGGCGGATGATGCACGCCGTGCCAAAGGCCACAGTGGTCGTGACCAACCCGACCCACCTGGCCGTCGCGATCCGCTACGAGATGCGCACCATGCCGGCGCCAGTCGTGGTGGCCAAGGGCAGCGGTCTGACCGCCGAGCGCATCAAGCAGATCGCCCGGGAGCACGCCGTCCCGGTCGTCGAGAACAAGCCGCTGGCCCAGGCGCTCTACCGGATGGCGGACGTCGGGGCCGAAATCCCGGTCGCACTCTATGAGGCAGTGGCGGACGTGATCGCCTACGTCTACCGGCTGCGCACGCGGCCGGCGTGGGGCACAGGGAGTGAGCAAGGCACATGGTAACGACGGCGAGCAGTAGCACGCCGGCCACCGGTCTCCGGCGGCTCACCCAGTACAGCGATGTCGTCCTGGCGGTGGGCGTCATCATGATCGTCGCCATGATGATCGTGCCCATCCCGCCCGCGATCGTCGACGTGCTGATCACGCTGAACATCGCGGGGGCGCTCACCATCCTGCTGGTGTCGATCTACCTGCTGGAGCCGCTGCAGTTCTCGGCCTTCCCGTCGCTGTTGCTTCTGGCAACCCTCTTCCGCCTCGGCCTCAACGTCACGTCGTCCCGACTGATCCTGCTTCAGGGCGACGCCGGGCAGGTCATCGAGGCGTTCGGGTCGTTCGTCGTCGGCGGCAACTACGTCGTCGGGATCGTCGTCTTCGTGATCCTGGTGGTGATCCAGTTCGTGGTCATCACCAACGGCGCCGGGCGCGTGGCCGAAGTGGCGGCCCGCTTCACCCTCGACGCCATGCCGGGTAAGCAGATGGCGATCGACGCCGACCTCAACGCCGGGCTCATCACCGAGGACGAGGCCCGCGCCCGCCGGCAGCAGATCGCCCGTGAGGCCAACTTCTACGGCGCGATGGACGGCGCCAGTAAGTTCGTCAAGGGCGACGCCATTGCCGGGGTGGTCATCATCATCGTGAACATCATCGGCGGCGTGGTCATCGGCGTGCTCCAGCGGGGTCTGCCGATCGGTGAGGCCCTGCGGAGCTACGCGCTGCTGACCGTGGGTGACGGTCTGGTCACCCAGATCCCGGCCCTCCTCATCTCGACTGCGACCGGTATCATCGTCACCCGCGCGTCAGCCTCGGAGCACGACCTGGGGCACGACATGGTGCGCCAGGTCCTGAAGAATCCGCGTGCCCTGGCGATCGGCGGCGCGCTGCTCCTCCTGCTGGGCGTCATCCCGGGCCTACCCAAGCTGCCCTTCTTCTTGATCGCGGTCGCCCTGCTCGGTGCCAGCCAGCTCGTGCGCCAGCACGCGCGGACTGCGCCGGTCGAGGAGGCTCCGGCCGAGACGCCCGCCGAAGAGGACATGATGGACCTGCTGCGCGTCGACCCGATGGAGCTGGAGATCGGCTACGGCCTGATCCCGCTCGTGGACGAGGCGCAGGGTGGCACGCTGCTGAAGCGCATCACCCTGGTCCGGCGGCAGGTCGCGCTCGACCTCGGCATCACGGTGCCGACCATCCGGATTCGGGACAACCTGCAACTGCGCCCCAACGAGTACCGCATCAAGCTGCGCGGGGTCGAGGTCGCCGCGGGCGAGGTCTACCCCGACCGGCTCATGGCCATGAACGCGGGCGGGGTCAGCGGCGAGATCGACGGGATCGACGGCCGCGAGCCGGCCTTCGGGCTGGCGGCCAAGTGGATCCCGGAGAGCCAGCGGATGCACGCCGAGGCGCTGGGCTACACGGTGGTGGACCCGGCCTCGGTCGTGACCACGCATCTGAGCGAGGTCATCCGCACCCACGCTGCGGACATCCTGCGACGACAGGATGTGCAGCGCCTGCTGGACGGCGTGCGGATGGAGCACCCGGCGGTGGTCGACGAGCTGGTGCCGCACCTGCTCTCCCTGGCCGAGGTGCAGCAGGTCCTCCAGCACCTCCTGCGGGAGGGGATCTCGATCCGCGACCTCGTAACCGTGCTCGAGGCTCTCGGTAACCATGCCCGGACGACCAAGGACGTGCCCACCCTGGCGGAGCACGTGCGCGCCGCCCTGGCGCCGGCCATCTCGGCCCGCTACGCCACGCCGGAGGGCGACCTCTACGTCCTGACCCTGCAGCCGGAGGTGTCGTCTCACCTGGTCGACTCCCTGCAGGCCACCGAGTCCGGGCCGCAACTCTCGCTCGACCCTGAGTGGCTACAGCGTCTCTTGACGGCAATCGCCCGCGAGATGGAGCGGGTCGCCAGCCTTGGTCGCCAGCCGATCCTGCTCGTGCCGGCCGGGATTCGGCTGGCTCTGCGGCGCGCAACCGAACGCTCACTGCCCAACCTGACCATCCTCTCCTACCGGGAGATCGCGCCCAACGTGCAGGTCCACGCTGCCGGCATGGTACGGGTGTAGGTGAAGCATGGGTCAGACGTTTCGTGCCGCGACTGTGACGGACGCCATCCGCCAGGCCAAGGAGGAGCTTGGCCCGGACGCCCTCATCCTTGAGGTGCGTCGCTCCGCCTTTGATGGCGGGGTGGAAATCGTCGCCGCGACCGGCCAGACGGGAGAGTTCCCCGTGACCGGCAACGGCCGCACCGGGCCGCTGCCGCGTATTGACGCGCTCGCCGCCCTGCGCCGCCGGGCCTCACGCACGGGCAGCGCGCCCAACGGTACAGCGGGTGAGTCCGACATCGGACGTTCCTGGGGGCCGGACGACCTCGACGTCGACTTCATCCGCCAGTACGGCGTCAGCGAGCGCCTGGCGAGCGACCTGGCGATGGCCTGCGGGGCGGGCTCGGCGCTACGGCGGCACGCGGCCGTCACCCACGTCCTCCAGCGACGCATCAGCACCGAGGACCTGGTCGGGACGGGCCATGAGCGCGTCGTCGCCGCGCTGGTCGGGCCGTCCGGCGTAGGGAAGACCACCACCATCGCCAAGCTGGCCGCAATCTTCAGCGCCACCCGCGGGCGCCGCGTGGCCCTGGTCACCACCGACACCTACCGTGTGGGCGGCATCGCACAGCTCAAGACGTTCGCTGAGATCCTGCAGCTTCCTTTCTATACGGTTTACACGCGCGAGGACCTGGACCACGCACTCGAGGAGACGGCCGAGGCCGACCTCGTGCTGGTCGACACCCCGGGCTGCAATCCCTACGACGCCGCCATGCTGAAGGAGATGCGGAACCTGATCGCCAGCAACACGCCGGTCACCTGCTATCTCACGCTCGCCATGACCGGCGACTTCGACGAGTTGATCGCGGCGAGTCAGCGCTTCGCCCTCCTCAACCCGGCCGGCCTGATCGCGACCAAGCTCGACGAGACGCGCCGCGCCCCCGCCGTGATCGGGTTGGTCGAACAGACCCGGCTGCCGCTCACCTACACCTGTGCCGGGCCGCTCGTGCCGGACGACATTGCGGTCGCTTCCCCGGCTGCGCTGGCTGATCTGCTGCTCAGCGCCATGGAGTACCGCTACCAACGGGAGCTGGTACGGCAGTGACGCGGATGTGGCCCATGCGTAGTACGTACGTACCATCTCACCGTCTGAGACCGGTACGGAGGTCCGTCGGCAGGAATGACGCCCGGCCCCGAAGAACCGCGACGGACGGGCCATGTTGGATTGAACGGACCTGCCGTAGCATCGGGTCGAAACTCCGGAGCAGCGACGTCACGGGCAGCCGAACCGGGCGGCACTGGGCGTCGCACGGATTGGCTGGAGGAGAGGCCAGATATGTGGAAGCCCCGACGCCAGCCGGGGACACGCGAGCAGATCTTCCTGCTGGCAGTTGGTGTCTTCCTCACCGTCTACATCATCACCCTGGTGCGGACCCGCTCGATCGAGTGGGTGCTGCTCGCCAGCACCGGAGCCCTCGCCATCACCATCTGCGCCGGGCTGCTCATCACCGAAGTCATCGCTCCCCCGCCCCCGGCCGAAGAGCCAAGCTCGGAGGACGAGGACGAGCCGGTGGAGGACCGCGGGCGTGTGATCGACTTCACCCTCCCCGACGAGCAGGGCACGCACCACGACGGAGCCCTGGCCGGCGACTAGCGTCCGCGCGCCGTGACACCACGAGATAGAGGGATACGCCGGAGATGAGCACCGCGTCGATCACTGTGGGAAGCCCAGAAGCAGGTACAGCCCTGTGGCGCCGCTACGCCATCGAGCGTGACGGCAGCACCCGCGAGGCGCTGATCCGGCAGTATGCCCCCCTGGTCAAGTACGTGGTGGACCGGTTGCGGGTCGCGCTGACCGCCACGCTCGACCGAGACGACCTGCTGGGGTACGGCACCATCGGGTTGATCGAGGCCATCGACCGCTTCGACCCGGAGCGCGGCGTCAAGTTCGAGACCTTCGCCATCCAGCGCATCCGTGGAGCAATCATCGACGCCGTGCGGACCCTTGACCTGGTGCCACGCACCGCCCGGCAGCGGGCCCGCGCCATCGAGCAGGCCTACCGGGAGATCTTCGCCGCGACGGGCTGCATGCCGCCCGAGGAGGAAGTGGCGGCTCACCTGGGCATGACCATCGACGCCTTCCGGCAGGCGCTCCAGGACGCGGCCTGCGCGATTCTCCCGCTCCAGCAGCCCGACCGCGACGGCGAGGGCACGCTGGAGGACACCCTGCCCGACGCCCAGGCGACCGAGCCGCTCGACGCCGCGGTGCGGTCCGATCTGGTGCACCGTCTCGCCGCGGCGCTGGAGCGCCTGCCCGAGCGGGACCGCTTGATTGTGACGCTCTATTACTACGAAGAGCTGACGCTGCGGGAAATCAGCGAGGTGCTGGGGATCACCGAGTCGCGGGTGAGTCAGTTGCTGAGCCGCGCTCGGCTGCAACTCCGCGCCTTGCTCCACGAAGGTGGTATGAGCGCGGACGACGTGCTCACCTAAAGGGGGATACTGACCAGAACCATGGACGGGCTCTCGGTTTCGCCATACCTGCAAGTTCTTGGGCTGATCGCCGGCCTCGGCGTGGCCTCGGTGGCCGGCTGGACGGCCAACACGGCCCTGGGGAAGAGCCGGCACCTGCGGCGCGAGGTCGAGGAGATGCGGCAGGAGATCCGCCGCCTCCGGCGAGAGATCGTCAGTGCCACCACGGCCGCGGCCAACGCGGCCGCGCCGGTGCCGTCCCTGCGGGAGCGCATGACGACCCTCCCGGGCGAGGGGCAGCCCCTCAGCGGACAGCCACAGGCACACGCCTTCGGCCGCTCCGCCCCGAACACTCCGCCGCCCGATGTGAAGGAGATCGCGGCACAGCTCGGCATGCAGTCGCCGGAGGCGATCGAGCACTTGCTGAGCGGCCAGATGTCGCTGGGTGCGGCGGCGCGCGAACTGGGCACCGGCCGGCAGGAGGCGCGCCTGCTCTACTGGCTCCACGGCCGCGGCGAACGGGGGCAGATCGATGCCTAGTGGCTGGCTGCGGCACCTGCCCGCCGCACTGCTCGCTGTCGCACTCGTCGTGGCTGCTGTACCGCACGCGGCCGCCGAGTCGTTCCCGACGCGAGTGATCGTCTCCCACGTGCCGACGATGGCGACCTGGGGACCGGCTGACGCCAACGGCGTGGTCCTGGTCAACCTGGAAGAGGCAGACATCCGCGCCGACCTGGTCGGGCTCCCGGCGCTCCCGTCAGGCGAGCGCTACCAACTGTGGCTCATGAATTCGGCCACCGGCGAGACCTATCCCTTGGCACGCTTCACTGCCGTGGAGGGATCAACCACGTACGTCGACCAATTGCTGCCGGAGCCCATCCCCGACCGGGGCTGGGACTTCGTCATGGTCACCGTCGAGCCGGAGCCGGACCCGGACCCCGGGCCGGATGCCCGCCGCGTCTTGGTCGGCAGCTTCCCTGGCACTCCGGCGGAGATCCAACAGTTCCCGCCAACCCTCCCGCAGACCGGGCAGGCACCGCAGGAGACCGGGCCGGGCATGCCCCTCGCTCTTGGGGCGAATGCGGCGCTGCTCGTCGGGCTCGTTGCGCTGCGCCGCGTCCGGCGGCAGCGGCGCCCGGTCCCGGGGAGCACGGAGGAGATATGATCCGCTCGATGTATCAGGCGGCTGCGGCGATGATGGCCGAATTCAGTCGCCAGCTCACCATCAGTGAGAACCTTGCCAACGTCAGCACACCCGGCTACAAGGCGCGCCGCACGACCGTCCAGGATTTCCGGGAGATGTTCCTCAGCCGGTTCGCCGGCGGCAGCGCCACCCCGATCGGGTCGATCTCGACCGCCGTGCGACCGGAGGAGCGGGCGATCGACCTCAGCCAGGGCGCGCTCGTTGAGACCGGACGGCCGCTCGACCTCGCCATCGCCGGCACGGCCTTCTTCGCCGTGCAGACGCCGGATGGCGTGCAGTACACCCGCGACGGCCGCTTCCAACTCGACGCCGACCGCCGCCTGGTGACCGGCGACGGGTTCCCGGTGCTCGGCCTCAACGGCCCGATCACCCTGCCCGAGGGTGACATCCACGTCACTGCCGACGGGACGATCCTGGTGAACGGGGCACCGGCGGGTCAACTGCAGCTCGTGGAGTTCCCACCTGACACCCCGATAGAAGCCGTCGGTCAGAACCGCTTCGCCATCGAAGGCGCCGGGCAACAATCGGAGACGGCCGGCGTGAGCCAGGGCTTCGTCGAGCAGTCGAACGTCGACCTGGCCCAGTCGATGGTCGAGATGCTGGAGGCGAGCCGCAGCTACGCGCTCGCCCAGCGCATGCTGCAGGTGTCTGACGCGACGTTGGGCACCGCCGTGAACGAGATCGGACGCGTGGTGTCGTAGGCGTGCCGGGGGACGGCACGAGGAGGAACCGGATGACCAGTCTCTACGCGACCGGAGCCAACGGGTTGCGCGTCCAGCAGGCGCGGCTCGACGCCGTCGCCAACAACGTGGCCAACCTCGGCACGACCGGCTTCAAAGCGGCGCGGGTGGATATGGTGGACATGCCTCCGCAGCCCCTGGAGGTGGCCCGCGCCGGCGGCGCTGCAGACCCGGTCACCGAGATCGGCGAGGGAGTGACCATCGGCGGGATCAGCCGCGTCTTCGAGCCGGGGACCCCGCGGCCGACCGGCAACCCGCTCGATGTCGCCATCCTTGGACCGAACACCTTCTTCGTCCTGACCACGCCGGACGGCCAGACCCTCTACACGCGGGACGGTCAGTTCCGCCCCGACAGCACCGGCCAGCTCGTGACGCCCGCAGGCGACCGGCTCAGCCCACCCATCACGCTCCCACCCGGCGCCAGCGTGACCGAGGTGACGCCCGAGGGGCGAATCCTCGCCACGCTGCCAGGGGAAGTGAACCCGGTGGAGGTCGGGCGGATCACCCTGGCGCGCTTCGCCAACCCGCAGGGACTGGCGGCGGCGGGACAGAACCGCTTCGCAGCCACGGTCGCCTCCGGCCCGCCGCAGGTCGGAACACCCGGCGCGGACGGCTTCCCTGCGCTCCAGAGCGGCGCCTTGGAGGCGTCGACGGTCGATCTGGCCGAGCAGATGACCACGCTGATCGAGGCCCAACGCGCCTACACCGTCAATGCGCGTGCACTGCAGACACTCGACGAGATGGTGGGCCTCGCGATCCAGGTGCGCTCATAACCGGGTGCCTACCCGGGTATCGGGCACGACTGGCCCTTTAGGAAACGGAGCGACTGGCCGATACTGTGAGTAGGACGTCATCGTCCAGCGACCGAACCCAACCAGGCGCGAGTGGGAGCCAGAGATGATCGATCGGATCGGGACGAACAAGGCACGCGAAGCCTACGCTGCACGCGCCCAGGAGGCGAAGGCCACCCGACGGACCGACCGCGACCGGGGTGTGACCGGTACAGGCGGCTCGTCCACCGGGGAGACCGAAGCGGTGGCGGTGTCCGAGGGGCTGCGCCAGATCCAGCGGGCGGCCGAGGCGGTCCGTTCCAGCCCCGACATGCGCGCGGAACGCGTGGCGGAGCTGCGCCGGCGCATCGAAGCCGGGGAGTACCACGTGCCGGCCGAGAAGGTCGCGGCCAAGCTGCTCGGGCTCGACGATGACCAGGCCTGAGCCCGAGCGCCGCGTCCTGGAGGCGCAGACCCTCGTCGAGGCACTCATCAAGATCCAGCAGCGGCTGGTCGAGCGCCTGGAGGGCCTGCGATCGGCCCTCGGCGATGGCGACCTCGATGCCGTGGCGGAGGTCGTCCGCCACGTCCAGACCCTCTGCACCGATGCCTCCAACATCCAGGACCGGCTCGACTCCCAGTTCGCGGCGCTCGATGACGCGGAACGCGCCGCGCTCGCCCCACACCTTCGAGACTTGGAGCGCGAGGCCGGTCGGGTGGCGCTCCTGCGCGACCAGGTGGACGACCTCATCGACGCGCTCGCCGGCGTGACCCACGAGACGATCATCGCCAACAACCAGCTCGCCAGCCGTCTGAACGGTTATCACCCCGGCACCCAGGTCCCTGTCCGCCCGCACCTTTTCGACCACACCGCCTGAGTGCCCGATAGGTATGTCGGCATCTCGCCTTCCCCTGGTTCGGACGGCAACCAGGCGTCGCCGCACATGCTGTCATCCAGAGCGGAGGCGCCCATTGCGGGGCGGTCGGCGCCCCCGTCGACGGTTGCTCGCCTCGGGGCGGGCCGTCCTGATCCGAGATCCATCGCTCCGCTCAGGATGACAGCGCAACAGCGGGTCGCGGACGCGGTGCGGACACGCTCCGTCCCTCAAGTTCCGGCGCCACCTGCCGATAGTCGTAAACAGAGGGACGAAGAACACCGGGGAGGTCACGGACGTGTTCCCAACGTTTGGACGACTGGAAACATTGCTCCGCGCGCTGCAGACCCAGCAGCGGGCGGTCGACGTCACCAACCACAACATCGCCAACGCCAACACGCCCGGGTTCAGCCGCCAGGTTGCGGCGCTCGGGACCACCCCGCCCTATACCATCCCGACGCTAAGCGCGCCGCGGGTGGGCCAGATCGGAACCGGCGTCACCGTCCTCTCGGTCCAGCGCATCCGCGAAGGGTTCCTCGATGTCCAGTACCGCACCCAGGCCGAGCAGCTCGGCATGAGCGAGGCCAAGACCGCCATCTACCGCACGCTCGATACGCTGCTCAACGAGCCGAGCGAGACGGGCCTCGGCGCGGCACTCGACAAGTTCTGGGCAGGCTGGGAAGAGGTCGCCAACCGGCCAGAGCACGTGCCCACCCGCCAGGCGCTCATCGAGGTGGCGCAGACGCTCGCCCATCGCTTCAACGCCATGCGCAACCAGGTGCTGCAGCAGCGCGAGGAAGCCGCCCACCGGCTGGCGCTTGAGGCCGACAGAATCAACCAGATCGCACAGCAGATCGCCAGCCTGAACGCCCAGATCCGCGGCGTCCTGGCGATGGGCCAGCAGCCCAACGACCTCATGGACACCCGCGACCAGTTGCTCGACCAGCTCGCCCGGAGCATCGGTACGACCACGACCGTCACGCCCGACGGCGCCGTCAACGTCTACATCGCCGGTCACGCCCTGGTGGACCGGGATCAGACCGACGCCCTGCGGGTGACCTTCGACCCGGTCACGGGCAACGCGGGGCTGACGTGGGTCAGCGACGGCCGCTCAGTCGACGTCACGCTCGGCGCCGCCGCCGGGCTGATCGAGATGCACAACGTGGCGCTGCCGGGGATCCTCGGCGATCTGGAGGCCCTGCGCGACACGCTGGTGGCCGAGGTGAACGCGCGGCACCAGGCCGGCTTCGGGCTCACCGACACCGGGCCGACGCCGCCTGGACGCGACTTCTTCGAAATCCTGCCGAACGGCGACCTGCGTGTGCTGCCGGCGCTGACCGCCGACCCGTCGCTCCTCGCCGTGGCCTCGGCGCCGGGGGTGCCGGGCAACGCCGACATCGCGCTCGCGATCGCCGGGCTGGCTGAAGAGCTCACCATGGGCAGCGGCACGGCGACCATCAACACCTTCTACGAGACATTCATCGCCCGCGTCGGGAGGGAGGCGGAGCGAGCCGAGGCCGACCGAGTCAATCAGGAGTCGCTGACCCGCGCCATCGACCGGCGCCGGCAGGAGGTCGCCGGGGTGTCGCTCGACGAAGAGGCGGTCAACCTGATCAAGTACCAGCACGCCTATCAAGCGGCGGCTCGGGCGATGACCGTCGTGGATGAGATGCTCGACAAGTTAATCAACGGCACGGGCCTCGTCGGCCGGTAGGAGAGTGACCATGCGAGTCTCGACAGCGATGATGAGCGAGACCATTCTGTGGAACATCACCCGCAACGCGGCGCGACTGGACCGCGTGGCTGATCAGATCGGCTCCGGGCGGCAGATCCGCCGGCCGTCCGACGACCCGGTCGGTACGGCCAACGTCCTCCAGCTCGACTCGACGCGCGCCCGCATCCAGCAGCACCTGCGCAACATCGACGACGCCCGCTCCTGGATCGATGCGACCGACCAGGCGCTGTCGAGCATCAACGCCGGCATCCAGCGGGCGCGTGAGATCACGCTCGCCGCGGCTAACGGCACACTGGCGCCCGAGAACCGCGATGCAATCGAGACCGAGCTGCAGCGGATCCTGGAATTGGCGATCGGTACCGCCAACACTCGCCTCAACGGCCGCTACATCTTCTCCGGCCAGAAGACCGACACGCCGGCTTTCAGCGGGCCGCCCAACGCCCCTGTCTATCAGGGAGACTCCGGCCCGATCGTGCGGGTAATCGATGTCGGCGTCACCGTGACGATCAACGTGACCGGCGATACCGCTATCCTGCCGACGCTCAATGCCCTGGCACAGGCACAGGCGGCCGTCGCCGCCAACGACCCGGACGCGATGCGCGCCGCCATCGACGCGCTCGACGACGCGCACACGGCGCTTCTCACCGCGCAGGCGCGCGCGGGAGCAATCGGCAGTCAGCTCGAAGAGCAGGCCTCCCGCCTGGAAGCGCTCGACGTGAGCGTAGCGCGCCTGCGCAGTCAGATCCAGGACGTCGACCTGGCGAAAGCGGTGAGCGACTACTCGACGCTGCAGACCATCTACCAGGCGTCGCTCGCCGCAGGTTCCCGCGGCATCCTGCCGAGCCTGTTCGACTACCTGGCATGAGTAGGCTGGAGAGGGATCACATGGCACTTGCCCACGCAATCGACCCGGTCGCGGATGCCCCGGTCACTACCACGGTGCTCTTCCCTGCTGGACTGGTCGGCTTCCCCCGCTGGCGCCGGTTCCAGGTCGTGGAAGACCCGGAGACACCCGAGTTCGCCCTGCTCCAGTGCCTCGACGAGCCGAGCGTTTCGTTGCTCGTCGCCGCGGTCGAACCACTCGTCCCCAGCTACCTCGACCATCTCGGCCCTGGCGATCAGGCTGCCCTGGCAGCGCTCGGTGTGGGAGCACGTCCCGACATCGACCTGTACTGCACCCTCACGGTGCACGAGTCCTCGGAGGTCACCGCCAACCTGGCCGGACCACTCGTCATCGACCGGGAAGCCGGCTGTGGCACCCAGGTCGTCCTGACCGACTCGACCTGGCCCGTGCGGTACCCCCTCGGCACGGTCACGGAATAGGGTGCGCCGATGCTGGTACTCGCAAGGCGCGCCGGCGAGACGATCGTGATCAACGGTGAGATCCGGGTGACGGTGCTTAGTGTCGAGGGCGAGCGTGCCCGCCTCGGCATCGAGGCTCCACGCTCCATCCCCATCGTGCGCGAGGAGATCTACGAAGCCGTGCGTGCCGAGAACCTCCAGGCAGCCCGCACCTCCCAGCATCCCAACATCCTCCGCAAGCTCGGCCACACCCTCCGCCAAACCGCCGCGACGCACGGCTGAGCTGCGACACCGCGCGCAAGAACCTCAGCACCGGCGCATCCGACCAGGAGCGCGGGCGTCCTCGCCCGACTCTATCTTGGGATCCACGGGCGCTGCCGCCATCCGAGCGGCCAACCAGCCCCGTCGGTCGGGTCCGCGCTGGTGGCGCGTGCCCCGGTGACCCCCCAGGCTGACAACGAAAGCCCGCTAACGCGGGCTGGACGCAATGAGCCGAATAGGTGGCGGGAGGGTCCAGGTGCTCGGCGCGTGCCCGGGGCTCAAGCCGCCGGGCTGAATATTGGGTAAGCCCACTGAAGGGGCTGTGATGACTACCTCCAGGCGTACCCGGTGCGGCCACCCACCGGACACCGCGTCCCAAGCCCCTTCAGTGGGCTTCGCCGTGTCAGCCCGGCGGCTTTAGCCCCGGGCACGCGCCGAGCACC
>Ga0207873_1000253_pt1 | contig 59686 bp, 60 predicted proteins | sample BGWIniCompost_FD_187373 | JGI IMG/M metagenome (GOLD analysis project Ga0207873, IMG submission 187373) | Cellulose adapted compost microbial communities from Newby Island Compost Facility, Milpitas, CA, USA - BGW Initial Compost (SPAdes)... ...
CTCGCGGACGTGCCGCTCGAGGCGCCGGCGAGCCGTAATGACCAGCAGATCGTGCCGCGGAAGGGCGTGCTCGAGCTCGCCCGACTGCTTGGCGATGAAGGGAACGTCACCTTGACGCTCGGCAAGAACCATGTGCGCGTCGTGATCGACGGGCTCCGGCTGACCTCGAAGCTGATCGACGGCCGGTTCCCGGATTACGCACGGGTGATTCCGGCGAGCCCCGAGAACGTCGTGACGGCGGACCGCCAGGCGCTTCGGCAGGCGCTGCAGCGTGCGTCGATCCTGTCCAACGAGAAGTATCGCGGCGTCCGCCTGATGCTCGAGCCGGGCAACCTCGTGATCGAGGCGAACAATCCGGAGCAGGAAGAGGCCGTCGAGTCGGTGGAGGTCGAGTATTCCGGCGCGCCGATGGAGATCGGCTTCAATGTCAATTACTTGTTGGACGCGCTCGGGGCGGTCGATGGCGATCGGGTGCGTATCGGCATCACGGATGCGAACTCGAGCTGCCTCATCACCGGCGCCGAGGAAGAGGGCGCGAAGTTCGTCGTCATGCCGATGCGCCTATAGGGCGTCGGCAGGGCCCATAATCGGGTGAGGTCACCAGGCGCCCGCCGCGTCGCGCGTTCGGATCGTATCCGGCCGCGCGAACGGCGGCGGGGGAGTCGCCATCACGCCGCTGTCCAGGAGGCGCGTTCAGTCCCTCGGCGCCGGACGGAGCCCGACTGATGCCGCTCGAACGCCTCAGAGTCGACGGTCTGCGGGTGCTCACGGGCGTCGACTGTCGTCTGCATCCCGAAAGGAATTACTTCTTCGGCCCGAACGGCGCGGGTAAGACCAGCCTGCTGGAGGCGTGTTTTCTAGTCGGTCGTGGCCGTTCGTTTCGGACGCGGCAGACGCGGAAGCTGATCCAGCACGGCCGGTCGAGCCTTTCCGTGACCGTGGATCATCGATGCGCGGAAGGCGTGCGCCGAATCGGCGTCAAGGTCGGTCCCGAGGGGCTGTCGTATCGGATCGATCGACAGAAGGGCGCTTCGATCACGGACGTTGCGCGGATCCTCGCCGTCGACGTCATCGATCCGAGCATCCACCGGCTGATCGAGGGCGGGCCGAGCGAACGCCGACGGTTCATCGACTGGGGTGTGTTCCACGTGGAACATACCTACCTGGAGCTGTGGAAACGCTATCGCCGGATCCTCGGGCAGCGAAATGCGGCGTTGAAGGCAAGGATGTCGCGAGCGGGCCTCGAGCCGTGGACGCGCGCGCTGACCGAAACCGGCGAAGCCGTGTCGGCAATGAGGGCCGAGTACGTGGCGCGCCTAGGCCAGGCGGCGGCCGAGATCGCCGGCCGGCTGCTCGGCCGGCGGCTCGAAGTGGTATTTCGACCCGGCTGGCAAGGTTCGCTGGCCGACGCGCTGCGCGATGATCTGGAGCGCGACGTCGCCCTCGGATACACGCAGGCCGGGCCGCAGCGTGCGGACCTGGCAGTTCGGCTCGAAGGGCATCAAGCGGCGGACGAAGCGTCGCGAGGGCAGCAGAAGCTGATTGCCGCCTGCCTGGTGATCGCCCACGTCCGAGAGGCGTGGGCGGCCGCGGGGCGGAGCGGCGTGCTCCTTGTGGACGATCCGGCCGCGGAGCTCGACCGCGGCGCCCTCGAGCGGTTGCTGAAAGAAGTCGAGGCGCTGCCGTCGCAGCTGCTCATCACGGGTCTGTCGCCGGATCTGCTCCCCGTGGATCCGCGGTTTCCAATGTTCCACGTGGAACAGGGGAGGGTGCGCGGCGGGGGGCTGTGAGCGAATGCTATAATGCGCCGATTTAGCGCAAGAATTGCTACTCCATGAGCCAGAGCGAATATACGTCCAAGAATATCAAGGTCTTAAAGGGCCTTGAGGCCGTCCGAAAGCGGCCGGGAATGTATATCGGTGACACCGATGATGGCACCGGTCTCCATCACATGGTGTTCGAGGTCGTCGACAACTCGATCGACGAGGCTCTGGCGGGGGTCTGCACACAAGTTGACGTCACGATCCACCCCGACGAGTCGATCACCGTGGCCGACAACGGGCGCGGCATCCCGGTCGATATCCACCCCGAGGAGGGACGCTCGGCGGCCGAGGTCATCATGACCGTCCTGCATGCCGGCGGCAAATTCGACGACAACTCGTACAAGGTGTCCGGAGGCCTGCACGGCGTCGGCGTGTCCGTCGTCAACGCGCTCTCCGAGTCGTTGACGCTGACGATCTATCGAGGCGGCAAGGTCTACCAGCAGAAGTACTCGAACGGCGAGCCGCTTGCGCCGCTCGCCGAGATCGGCACGACGGACCGAACCGGGACGACAATCACGTTCCAGCCGAGCCCGAAGGTCTTCTCGAACCTCGAGTTCGACTACGACACGCTCGCGAAGCGGTTGCGGGAGCTGTCGTTCCTGAACAGCGGCGTCCGCATCACATTGAAGGACGAACGCGACGGCCGCAGCGACGTCTTCGAGTTCGAAGGCGGGATCCGTGCCTTCGTCGAGCACTTGAACCGCAGCAAGACGCCGCTGCACTCGACGATCCTATATTTCCAGGAGAAACGCGGAAATATTCAGGTCGAGGCCGCGCTGCAGTGGAACGACGGCTATCAGGAGTCGATGTTCTGCTATACCAACAATATCCCGCAGCGCGACGGCGGCACGCACCTTCAGGGCTTCCGCGCCGCGATGACGCGGACGCTGAACCAGTACATCGAGAGCGAGGGCATCGCGAAGCGCGAGAAGATCATGCCGACCGGCGACGACGCGCGCGAAGGCCTGACCGCCGTGTTGTCGGTGAAGCTTCCCGACCCGAAATTCTCGTCGCAGACGAAGGACAAGCTCGTCTCGTCCGAGGTCAAGGGCGTCGTCGAGTCGATCGTCGCGGAGCAACTCCACGCGTTCCTCCTCGAGCATCCGGCCGAAGCGAAGATCATCGTCGGCAAGATCATCGAGGCGGCGCGGGCACGCGAGGCTGCGCGCAAGGCGCGCGAGATGACGCGGCGCAAGAGCGCGCTCGACGTCGCCGGGCTGCCCGGCAAGCTCGCGGATTGCCAGGAAAAGGATCCCGCGCTGTCGGAGCTCTTCCTCGTCGAGGGCGACTCCGCCGGCGGCTCCGCGAAACAGGGCCGCGACCGCCGCACTCAGGCCGTCTTGCCGCTCAAGGGCAAGATCCTGAACGTCGAAAAAGCTAGATTCGACAAGATGTTACAGTCGCCCGAGATCGGCACGCTGATCACGGCGCTCGGCTGCGGCGTCGGCCGCGAGGAGTTCGATCCGGACAACCTCCGTTACCACCGGATCATCATCATGACGGACGCGGACGTCGACGGCTCGCATATCCGCACGCTGCTTCTGACGTTCTTCTACCGCCAGATGCCGGAGCTGATCGAGCGCGGCCACATCTACATCGCGCAGCCGCCGCTGTACAAGGTCAAGCGCGGCAAGCAGGAGTTCTACGTCAAGGACGATGCCGAGCTCAACGCGATGCTGCTCAAGACCGCCGTCGAGGAGGCCGTGCTGTATACGTCGCCCGACGGGCCGGCGATTCAGGGCGAAACCCTCGAGGAGCTCGCGCGCCAATACATGGAAGCGAAGGCGATCATCGAGCGCTGGGGCAAGCGCTACGACGCGAACGTCCTCCGCGCGATGATGTGGCTGCCGGCGATCACCGCGACCGATCTCGACGATCACGAGCGCATGCGCGCATGGGCCGCGCAGCTCGAGGAGCGGCTGAAGATGCTGAACGGCGCGGGTCCGAAATACCGCGTCCATTATCAACCGGCCGGGACTTCCTCGGACTCGGCGATTTACGTGCAGCGGGATTATCACGGCGTCACGATGACGAAGACGTTCCAGCTGGGATTTTTCCGCTCTCCGGAATATCAACGTATCGCGACGATAGGCTCGAGCTTCAAGGATCTGCTCTCGCCGGGCGCCTATGTCTTGCGGGGCAAGGATCGTAAGGAGGTCGCGACGTTCCCGGATGCCGTCGAGTGGCTGATGGCGCAAGCGAAGCAGGGACAGACGATCCAGCGCTACAAGGGTCTCGGCGAGATGAATCCCGAGCAGCTCTGGGAGACGACGGTCAATCCGAAGACGCGCCGTCTGATGCAGGTGCGCATCGAGGACGCCGTCGCGGCCGACGAGATCTTCAGCACGCTGATGGGCGATCAGGTCGAGCCGCGCCGCGAGTTCATCGAGCGCAACGCGCTCTCGGTCTCGAACCTGGACGTTTGACCGTCGGAGCCGCCGGCTATCTCGCCGCCGGCGCGGTCCCGTTCCACGCGGTCGACTCGGGCTGGTCGTCGCCGAAGTCCGCGATCGCTTTCTCGATCCAGTCGCGGACCTCGTTCATGATCTCCCGCGCGTCGCGTCCTTCCGTAGGAATCGGCGGGCCGATGCGCACGCGGATCGTGCCCGGGCGCTTCAGCCAGCTGCGCCGCGGCCAGTACCGGCCTGCATCGTGCGCAACCGGGATCACCGGTTTGCCGCAGGCCTGCGCGAGCAATGCGCCGCTCAAGCCGAAGCGGCCCGTCTGACCGAACGGCACGCGCGTGCCTTCCGGGAAGATCACGACCCATAGGCCTTCCGCGAGCCGCTCGCGTCCTTGCGAGACCACCTGCTCGACCGCGACGCGCCCCCCGCGCCGATCGATCGCGATCGGCTTCAACAGCGCGAGCGCCCACCCGAAGAACGGCGCCCACATCAGCTCACGCTTGAGCACCCACGTCTGGCGCGGCAGCAGGCGCAGCTGCGCGAGCGTCTCCCACGTCGACGAATGTTTCATGAGCACGATGCTCGGCTCGCTCGGGAGGTGCTCGAGGCCTTCGACCTCATGCCTGATTCCGCACAATCGCTCGAGCATGAAGAGCTGCGCGTCGATCCAAAGCAGCACGCACCGATAGGTGATTCGTCGCGGCAAGCACGCGGTCAGCAGCACGATCGGCGCATAGAGCGGCACCGACAAGAACAGAAACAGCGTGAACAGCACCGAGCCGATCCACTGCCGCATCGTCGGCGCCCCCATCACCTCGCAAGCAGCGCGTCGGCCGCGCTGGAAAGATCCGGATGCGTTTCGACGCCGAGCTCGGCGAGCCGCGAGCGCTCGGTATCGTCGCGCGGTGTGCCGACGAAGATCGGACGCGCGCCTACGGCGAGCGCCGCCTCGACGTCCGCCAGCTTGTCGCCGACGAACGGCACGCCGTCGAGCGGCTGGCCGAAGTCGGCTTCGATTCGCCGCAAGAGGCCCGGCTTCGGCTTGCGGCACGTGCAGCCGTCCTCGGGACGATGCGGACAATAATAGATCCCGGCGATCCGGCCACCGGCCGCAGCGACGGCATCGCGCATCCGCGCGTGGATCGCCTCGAGCGTTTCCCGCGAGAACAAGCCCCGGCCGACGCCGGATTGATTCGTTGCGACGACGACGTCGAATCCCGCGCGATGGAGCCGGGCGATCGCCTCGAGGCTCCCCGGGAGCGGATGCCACTCGTCCGGCGACTTCACGTACTCGTCCGAGTCCGCGTTGATCACGCCGTCACGATCGAGAACCACGAGCCGCCGGCGCGGCCTCGATTCCGCCATCAAGCGACCTCGATACGCTCCGCGAGGTACTCCGCGACGCGGTCCGCCGCGATTCGGGTTTGCACGCACGTGTCGCGGTCGCGGATCGTCACCGTGCCGTCGGACAGCGTGTCGCCGTCGACCGTCACGCAGAACGGCGTGCCGGCCTCGTCCTGGCGGCGGTAACGGCGCCCGATCGCGCCTTTCTCATCGTAGAACGCGCTGAAGCGACGCTTGAGCCGGCGATACAGGTCGAGCGCCGCTTCGGGCATGCCTTCCTTCTTGACGAGCGGGAAGACCGCGACCTTGACCGGCGCGATCCGCGGATGGAAGCGCAACACCGTTCTCGGCTCGCCGCCGACCTCGTCTTCGGCGTACGCGTCACAGAGGAACGCGAGCGTCGCGCGATCCGCGCCGGCCGAAGGCTCGATCACGTACGGCAGCACGCGCCGTTTGTCGGGGTCGGGCTCGAGATCGTCGATGTAGCGGAGATCCTTGCCGCTGAACTCGCTATGGCGCTTCAAGTCGAAGTCCGTGCGATTCGCGATGCCCTCGAGCTCGCTTTGGCCGAACGGGAACTTGTATTCGACGTCCGCGCACGCCGCCGCGTAATGCGCGAGCTCGGAGGACTCGTGCTCGCGAAGCTCGAGATTCTCGGTGCGAATGCCGAGCGACACGTACCACTGATAGCGTCGGTCTCGCCAATAGCGGTACCAATCGGGCGCTTCCTCGGGTCGGCAGAAGAACTCGATCTCCATCTGCTCGAACTCGCGGCTGCGGAACGTGAAGTTCCGCGGGTTGATCTCGTTGCGGAAGGCCTTCCCGATCTGTCCGATGCCGAACGGCAGCCGCACCCGAGCCGTGTCGAGGACGTTCTTGAAGTTCACGAAGATGCCCTGCGCCGTCTCCGGGCGCAGATAGGCGACGCTCGATGCATCCTCGAGCGCGCCGACGTGCGTCTTGAACATCAGGTTGAACGCCCGCGGCGCGGTCAACGAGCCGGGCTCGGAGGCGCCGGGGGCGAGAGTGCGGCCTCGGAGCGCATCGTCCTCGAGCGCGCCGGTGACGGCCTCGATCCGCATCGCCTTGCCCGCATGCTCCTTCGCGAGCGCGTTGATCCGCTTCTTGTGCGGCTCGATCAGCTCGTCCTCCGTCGCCTTGCCCCATTCGCCGGGCGACGCGAAGAGCATGTCGACGGGCTCGCCGTCGAACACGACGCGGAACACGACGAGCTGATCCGCACGGTATCGCGCGCGCGTCTCGCGGCAATCGACCATCGGGTCGGCGAAGCCGCCGACGTGGCCGCTCGCTTCCCACACCCGCGCGTTCATCAGGATCGCGGCATCGAGGCCGACCATCGCGTAAGCCGACGGCGCGCCCGCGGGGGCGACGGTCTCGTCGTGGTGCTCGATCATGTCCTGCCACCAGGCCGCCTTGATGTTTCGCTTGAGCTCCACGCCGAGCGGACCGTAATCCCAGCAGCCGTTGAGGCCACCGTAGATCTCGCTCGACGGGAAAATGAATCCGCGGCGTTTGGCGAGCGCAACGAGCTTGTCCATCGACACCATGACTTCGTGCTCCGTGCGGATGGGCGTGGAGAAAGCGCGCCAGTATATAGCGAGGCCGATGCCGACGCTGCGGCCGCGTGGCACACGCGGGCCGCATGGCGGGCTGGCAGCTCGAGCCGCCGCTCGAGGCGCTGCTCCGCACGCAATTCGGGCCGCATCACTGGTCATCTGCACCGTTTCGGCGCATGATGTTCATGAGCCTGCCCCGTATCGGTGCAAATCGCCGCCCCCAAAACCGACGACTCTAGAAATTTCTTCGTGAAATCAAAGGGTAAGGGCCGCCATCGGGGCTGGCACGGAGCGTGCACCAATATGGCCCCGAGAAACGGTAGGGGCTCTGGCGACAACGGCGATCGGCGCCGGCCGCGGAGCCTGGGGAAGCGGCAAGACACTTGAACTGGAGGAGACCATGTCCGCAGCCGATGTACTCAAGTTGATCAAGGAAAAGGGCGTGAAGTTCGTCGACTTACGGCTGACGGACACCCGCGGCAAGGAGCAGCACGTCACCGTGCCGGCGAGCACGGTCGACGAGAGCTTCTTCGAGGACGGCAAGATGTTCGACGGCTCGTCGATCGCCGGTTGGAAGGGCATCAACGAGTCGGACATGATCCTGATGCCGGACACGTCGACGGCGGTGCTCGACGTGTTCACCGAGGAGCCGACGCTGATCCTTCGCTGCGATGTCATCGAGCCCTCGACGATGCAGGGTTATTCGCGCGATCCGCGCTCGCTCGCGAAGCGTGCCGAGGCTTATCTGAAGTCGACCGGCATCGCGGACTCGGCGTATTTCGGCCCCGAGAACGAGTTCTTCATCTTCGACGACGTCCGCTGGCACGTCTCGATGAACGAGGCCTTCTACGCGATCGACTCGATCGAAGGCCACTGGCAGTCGGGACGCGCCCGGCCGGACGGTAACCCCGGTCACCGGCCCGGCGTCAAGGGTGGTTACTTCCCGGTCCCGCCGGTCGACTCGCAGCACGATATTCGCTCGGCGATGTGCCTTGCGCTCGAGGAGATGGGCCTCCATCCCGAGGTGCACCACCACGAGGTCGCGACGGCGGGCCAGGGCGAGATCGGTGTGAAGTTCGACACGCTGACGCGCAAGGCGGACGCGGTGCAGATGTTGAAGTACGTCGTGCACAACGTCGCGGCGAGCTACGGCAAGACGGCGACGTTCATGCCGAAGCCGCTCGTCGGAGACAACGGCAACGGCATGCACGTGCACCAGTCGCTCGCGAAGGACGGCAAGAATCTCTTCACGGGCGACGGCTACGGCGGACTTTCCGAGCTCGCGCTCTACTACATCGGCGGCATCATGAAGCACGCTCACGCGTTGAACGCGTTCACGAACGCGTCGACGAACAGCTACAAGCGGCTGGTGAAGCACTTCGAGGCGCCCACGCTGATCGCGTACTCGGCACGCAACCGCTCGGCGTCGATTCGTATCCCGTATATCCCGAATCCGAAGGCGCGCCGTATCGAAGTGCGCTTCCCGGACAGCACGGCGAATCCGTATCTCGCTTTCGCCGCGATGATGATGGCGGGCCTCGACGGGATCCAGAACAAGATCCATCCGGGCGAGCCGATGGACAAGGATCTCTACGACCTGCCGCCGGAGGAGGAGAAGAAGATTCCGACCGTGTGCTTCTCGCTGCAGCAGGCGCTCGAGGCGCTCGATCGCGACCGCGAGTTCCTGAAGAAGGGCGACGTGTTCAGCGACGACCTGATCGACGGGTACATCGCTCTCAAGGAGCAGGAGATTCAGCGCGTGCAGATGTCCACGCACCCGGTGGAATTCGATCTCTATTACAGCCTCTAAAGCTGCCGACCGGGCTTATGTTCCATACCGAATGTGGCGGAAATCTCGGTTTCCGCCCATTCGGTGGCCTCGACAGGCCGCCCGGCGGTAAGCTTGGAGCATGAGGAAGTGGTGGCTTGTCCTGATCACGCTGATAGTCGGCACGAGCAGTGCTGCGACCGTCTGGAAGTGGGTCGACGAGAACGGCGTGACCCACTATTCCGATCGTCCGGTCGAAGGCGCCGAGGCGATCGAGCTCGGCCCCGTGCAGACCTTCCCGGGGCAACGAGCGAGCACCGCTCCCCGCTCTGCGTCGCCGAGCCCGACGTCCGCCGAGCCGGCCCAGGCCTATACGCGCTTCGAGATCGTCCATCCGACGCAACAAGAGACGCTGTGGAATATCGGCGGGACGCTTTCGGTGGAAGTCGCCATCGAGCCGCCCCTCGCACCGGGTCACCGGATCGACGTCTATCTCGACGGGAACCGTCAACGCCTCGATTCGACGTCGAACGTGCTGCAGGTTCCGGAAGTTTACCGGGGCGCGCATACGCTGCAGGCGGCGGTCTTCGACGAGAACGGCCGCGAGCTGCTTCGCACGCTGGCCGTGACCTTCTTCGTGCAGCAAACGAGCGTCCTGAATCCGTACAACCGGACGCCGCCCGCGAGACGAAACTGAGCGCGGGCACGGCGGGTCCGTCGCGCCCGCCGGCGGTGAGCGGCCGTCGCGCATCGGCGCGCGACGCGATCGACCCCGACGAGGTGCTGCAGGCCCTGACGACCGCGGTCGTCGTGCTCGACGACGGTCTCGAGATCGTCTACTTCAATCCCGCGGCCGAGAATCTGCTCGGCATCAGCGTGCGGCAGGCCGTCGGCCGGCCGCTCCGCGACGTGATTCTTCCCGCCGACGAGCTCGAGAACCTCTGCTCGCGCGTGCTCGACAGCGGTCTGACGTTCGGCATCCGGGAGCTGACCGTGAAGGCCGGCGATCGCGAGCTGATCCTCGATTGCCGCGCGTCGCCGCTCGATGCGGCGAACGGCTTGCTGCTCGAGCTCGTCGATACCGAACGCGATCGCCGGATCCGCCGCGAGCTCGATCTGCAGGCGAAGCAGCGGCTGTCGCGTCGCATCATCAGTCAGCTCGCGCACGAGGTGAAGAATCCGCTCGGCGGTCTGCGCGGCGCGGCGCAGCTCCTCGAGCGCCAGCTTCCGGCGCCCGAGCTCAAGGCTTACACGCAGGTCATCATCGACGAGGCCGATCGGCTCGTCGCGCTCGTCGACGGGATCTTGAAGGGCGGCCGCCCCAGGCCCGAGACCGTGAACGTGCACCAGATCACCGAGCACGTCGCGAGCCTCATCGAGGCCGAAAAGCCCCAAGGCGTGAACCTCGTGCGCGACTACGACCCGAGCCTGCCCGCGATCGAGACCGACCGCAACCAGATGATCCAGGCCTACCTCAATCTAGCCCGCAATGCGCTGCAGGCCGTCGGCGACCACGGGCGGATCGTGTTCCGAACGCGCGCGCAGTCGAACGTCACGATCGGCGGCGAGCTGCATCGCCTCGTGCTGTGCCTCGAGGTCGAGGACGACGGGCCCGGCATTCCGGACGAGCTCAAGGAGACGATCTTCTATCCGCTCGTAACCGGCCGCGACGTCGGCACGGGCTTGGGGCTGACGATCGCGCAGGACCTGGTCAGCCGTAACGGCGGGCTCATCGAGTTCACGAGCCGGCCGGGACGGACGTCGTTTCAGATGCTGCTTCCCGCAAGCAGCACGTCAGCACGCGAACAGCACGGAGGGAACCGCCAGTGACGACACCAGGCCTCAACGTTTGGGTCGTCGACGACGACGAATCGGTGCGTTGGGTTCTCGAGCAGGCCCTGAAGCAGGCGCAGATGGTGCCGCGGACGTTCGACTCGGCGCGCGCGTTGCTGCGCGCCTTCGAGCGCGATCGTCCCGATGTGCTCGTGACCGATATCCGCATGCCGGACATGAGCGGGCTCGAGCTGATGGAGCAGCTCGCGGCGCGCGATCCCGAGGTGCCCGTGATCGTGATCACGGCGCATTCCGATCTCGACAGCGCGGTCTCGGCGTATCAGGGCGGCGCGTTCGAGTATCTGCCGAAGCCGTTCGACATCGACGAGGCCGTCGAGCTCGTGTCGCGCGCGGCGCGGCAGAACGGCCGGCATCAGCGCCAGGAGCCGAAGACGACGCGCACGCCGACGATCATCGGCCACGCGCCCGCGATGCAGGAAGTCTTCAAGGCGATCGGTCGTCTTTCCCGCTCGAGCATGACCGTGCTCATCACCGGCGAGTCCGGCACGGGCAAGGAGCTCGTCGCGCGCGCGTTGCACGAGAACTCTCCGCGGGCGCGTGAGCCCTTCATCGCGCTCAACACGTCGGCGATCGCGGCCGAGCTGCTCGAGTCGGAGCTTTTCGGTCACGAGAAAGGCGCGTTCACCGGCGCGACCGAGCGCCGCATCGGGCGTTTCGAGCAGGCGGACGGCGGCACGCTGTTCCTCGACGAGATCGGCGACATGTCGCCGGCCGCGCAGACGCGCCTCTTACGCGTCCTCGCGGAGAGCGAGTTTTTCCGGGTCGGCGGGCAGACGCCGATCCGCGTCGACGTGCGGGTGATCGCCGCGACGCACCAGAATCTCGCGCAGGCGGTCGCCGAGGGACGCTTTCGTGAGGACCTCTATCACCGCCTCAACGTGATGCGCATCGAGGTGCCGCCGCTTCGGCACCGTCGCGAGGACATTCCCGAGCTCGCGCGCTTCTATCTCGAGCGCGCCGCGGCCGAGCTCGGCGTCGCGCCGAAGACGCTGAGCCAGCCGGTCATCGACGTGATGATGCGCTACGACTGGCCGGGTAACGTCCGCGAGCTCGTGAACGTCTGCCGGCGCCTGACCGTGACCGCTGCGGGCCGCGAGATCGTCGTGCAGGATCTGCCGAAGGAGCTCGGTGGCGCCGAGCTGCCGGCCGCGGCCGATTGGACGGCCGAGCTCGCGCAGTGGGCCGAGGGACAGCTCGCGGCGGGCCGCCCGGTGAAGCCGCTGCTCGACGATGCGCTGCCGGCCTTCGAGCGCACGCTGATCATCACGGCGCTGCGCAGCGCGCGCGGCAAGCGGCTCGAGGCCGCGAAGCTGCTCGGCTGGGGCCGCAACACGCTGACCCGCAAGATCAAGGAGCTCGGGCTCGAAGGACGAGTTTGACACGCGCCCGACGGCCCCGACCCCGGATCCGCTTCAGCGTTTCGTGCCCTTCGCGCGCCGCCGCGCGGCGCGCCGATAGATGTCCGCGACGATCGCCTCGGCGAGCTCGAGCGCGGCCATGCCGTCGCGCCCCGAGACGACGCAGGGCCGGTCGTCGAGGATCGCGTCGACGAACGATCGAGTCTCGGCGAGCAGCGCGTCCCCTTTCTCCAGGCTCCAGCGCTCGATCTCGAGCGCCTCATCCGCCGGCGCGCCGGGCTTCGCGATCACGCGGCGGACCTCGCCGTTCCCGAAATCGATCGAGACATACTGGTTCTGCTGGAACACGCGAAAGCGCCGCTGCGCGCTCGTCGACACGCGCGACGCCGTGACGTTCGCGATCGCGCCGCTCTCGAACTCGATCCGCGCGTTCGCGATATCGATCGTATCGGTCAGCACGCCGATGCCGACGGCCGCGATCTCGCGGGGCGCCGACGCGACGAGCGAAAGCATCACGTCGAGATCATGGATCATCAGGTCGCGCACGACGTCGACGTCTGCACCGCGGCCGCCCTTGAACGGCGCGAGCCGATGGCACTCGATGAAGTCGATATCCGTGAGGCTTTCGCGCGCGGAGAGGAGCGCCGGATTGAAGCGCTCGACGTGCCCGACTTGAAGCTTCAAGCTCTTCCGCTCCGCGAGCTCGGTCAGCTCGCGCGCCTCCTCGGCCGTTCGCGTCATCGGCTTCTCGACGAACACGTGCACGCCGTGCTCGAGGAAGTACTTCGCGAGCTCGTAATGCGCGCTCGTCGTCGCGGCGATCGTGACCGCGTCGACGCGGCCCACGAGGTCGGCGTGACTCGGAAAATAGGCCACACCGAGCGCTTCGGCGACCGCGCGGCCCGCGCGCTCGTCGATATCGCAGACGCCGACGAGCTCGGCGTTCGGCAGCGCGGCGTATTTCTCGGCGTGAAATCTGCCGAGATAACCGGTTCCGACGACCGCAGCGCGTACCTTGCTCATCGGCGCGCGATCCCGCGGGTCGACGATTCGAGGAACGCGACGAAGCTTTCGATCTGCGGGCTCGGCGTGCACTCGGCGCGAATGCGCTCGATCACGTCCGCGATCGTCAGCGACGCGTCGAGGAGGAGCCGGGCCGCGCGCTCGATGTTGCGGCGCTCCGCCTCGTCGAAGCCGGCGCGCTTCAGACCGACCCGGTTCGGCGCGCGCAGCGTCGCCCAGTGACCTTCCGCGATCATGAACGGCGGGATGTCCTTGTTCGCGTGCGAGTCGCCGGCGAGGAACGCGTATGCGCCGATCCTCACGAACTGTGTCGCGCCCGACATCCCGCTCAGCACGGCGCGGTCGCCGACCTCGACGTGCCCGGCGAGCTGGCAGACGTTCGTCATCACGATGCCGTCGCCCAAGCGGCAGTCGTGCCCGACGTGGCTGTACGCCATCAGCATGTTGCCGTTACCGATCCGCGTCTCGCCGCCGCCCTTCTCCGTGCCGAGGCTGATCGTCACGTATTCGCCGATCCGGTTGTCGTCGCCGATCGTGAGCTTCGCATCGAAAGCCTTCGAGTAGCTCCAGTCCTGCGGCGGTCCGCCGACGACGGCGCCGCTCTGGATCAGGTTGCGCTCCCCGATCGTCACGCTGCCGAACCGGCTGCCGATCACGGCATGCGGCTCGACGACCGTGCCGGCGCCGATGCGCACGCGCCCGTTGATCACGCAGAACGGGCCGATGTCGGCGTCCGGCGAGATCTCCGCCTCTTCGGATACGACGGCCAGCGGATGGACGCTCATCGCCAAGCCTCCGGCGCGCGCGCGACAGCCGGAGAGCGGCCGCGGTCGGCGGGTGCGCGGCCAGCGAGGGCGGGGCGTTGCATCGCGCGGCGCGCGGTTCGGCATAATCGGGCGTGACGGCGTTTCATCGAGACGTTTGCTTCTGTCACCGGAGAACCTATTCGAGAACGGCACTCGATCAGTGCCGACGATGACGCGCTAGAGGATGCCGGCGAATCTCACCCCCGAGTACAAGCGCGCCGAGCAAGCTTATCGCGCCGCCCAGGACGAGCGCGAGCGCCTGGCGTGCCTCAAGGAGATGCTGCGGACGATTCCGAAGCACAAGGGCACCGAGCATCTGCAGGCGGATATCAAGAGCCGCATCAAGCAGCTGACCGACGAGCTTTCCGGTCCGAGGAAAGGCGCGGCGCGGACCGGACCCGTGCACGTGATCCGCCCCGAGGGGGCGGCACAGATCGCGCTGCTCGGTGCGCCGAACTCGGGCAAGTCGGCGTTGCACGCGCGGCTCACCGGATCGCGGGCGACGGTCGCCCCATTCCCGCATTCGACGCAAGAGCCGTTGCCCGGGATGCTGCCGTTCGAGGATATCCACTTCCAGCTCGTCGACTTGCCGCCGATCACGGCCGAGTACATCGATGCCTGGCTGCCGAACGCCCTGCAGCCGGCCGATGCGGCGCTGCTCGTCGTCGATCTCACGGACCCCGCGTGCGCCGAGAGCGTCGCGGCGCTGATCGCGCAGCTCGACGCGAAGCGCATCAGTCTCGTCCCGGAATGGCCGAGCTCGCGCGTCGAGACGGCGCCGGAAGAAGAGGACGACGACGAGCGCGCGCTCGATCCTTTCAGGATCCGCCTGCCGACGCTCCTCGTCGCGAACAAGGCCGATCTCGGCTTCGATCCCGACGATCTCGCCGTGCTCGAGGAGCTGATCGGGCTCAGGCTGCCGCACGTCGCGGTATCGGCCGAGACGGGCGAAGGGCTCGATGCGATCGCACCGTTCCTGTTCCGCGAGCTCGCGATCGTGCGCGTGTATACGAAGGCGCCGGGCAAGCCGCCCGCGATGGACAAGCCGTTCACCGTGCGCCGCGGCGCGACGGTGCTCGACGTCGCGCGGCTCGTCCACAAGGATATCGCCGCGGCGCTCAAATACGCGCGGATCTGGGGAACCGGAGTCTTCGACGGTCAGCAGGTCGGGCCGGAGCACGTGCTGCACGACCGTGACGTGGTCGAGCTGCACACGCGCTGACGGCTTCGGCGCTTTCGTCGGTCAGCCGCTCGCGGCCATGTCGAGGCTGCGCCCGAGGTCGAGGGTGCCGACGAGATCCGCGATCGACGCGAAGCCGTGGCGCTCGAGATACGCTTCGAGCCCCGCGTTGATCTTCTTCGGCACCATCGGGTCGTAGAAGAGCGCGGTGCCGACGCCGACCGCGGCCGCGCCGGTCACGATGAACTCGACCGCGTCGTTCGCCGTCTGGATGCCGCCCTGCCCGATGATCGGCACGTCGTGGCGGCGCGCCACCTCGTAGACCTGGTGCACCTTGAGCAGCGCGATCGGCTTGATCGCCGGGCCCGAGAGCCCGCCCTGGACGTTGCCGATGATCGGTCGCCTCGTCTCCACGTCGACCGCCATGCCCATCAGCGTATTAATCACCGAGAGCCCGTCGGTGCCCGCTTCGATGCAGGCGCGCGCGTTCGCCGCGATATCGGTCTGGTTCGGCGAGAGCTTCGTGATCAGCGGCTTGCTCGTGGCTTTCCGGCACGCCTCGACGACTCGAGCGGACATGTCCGGATAGTTGCCGAACGCGACGCCGCCTTCCTTGACGTTCGGGCACGAGATGTTGATCTCCATCGCGTCGATCGGCGAATCGTCGAAGCGGCGCGTGACCTCCGCGTATTCCTCGACCGTCGAGCCGCAGACGTTCGCGATGAAGCGGGTCTCGCTGAAATCGAGCCGGGGCAGGATCTCGCGGACGACGTGGTCGACGCCCGGATTCTGCAGCCCGATCGCGTTCAGCATCCCGCTCGGCGTTTCCCAGATGCGATGCGGCGGATTGCCGAGCCGCGGCGCGAGCGTCGTGCCCTTGAGCACGATCGCGCCGACGTCCCGATTCGAGAAACCCGCGACGCGCGTGTATTCCTCGCCGAATCCCACGCAGCCCGAAAGGAGCACCACGGGCGAGCGGAGCTCGAGCCCGCAGAAATTCACGGCAAGGCGGCTCATTTCGTCTCCCGGTGCGAACGCGACGGCCTCGATTATCTCACGCCGCATGCGCGTATCATGCCGCCGCATGCTGCACGTGATCCTGTATCAGCCGGAGATCCCGCCGAATACCGGCAATATCATTCGGCTCTGCGCGAATACCGGCACGGCGCTGCACCTCGTGCACCCGCTCGGCTTCACGCTCGAGGATCGACACTTGCGCCGCGCCGGGCTCGACTACCACGAGCTCGCGTCGGTCACGGAGCACGGGAGCCTCGAAGATTGCCTCGCACGGCTCGATCGCACGCGCGTGTTTCCGCTCACGACCCGCGCCGAGCGGTCGCTCTACGACGAGCGCTTCCGCGACGGCGACGCGTTCCTGCTCGGCCCCGAGACGCGCGGTCTGCCGGATCGCGTGCTGGCCATGTTCCCCGCCTCGGCGCGGTTGAGAATTCCGCTCGTGCCCGGCAATCGCAGCCTGAACCTGTCGAACGCGGCCGCGGTCGCGGTCTACGAGGCGTGGAGACAGCTCGGTTTTCCGGGCGCGGGATGAGAAGGTGCGCCGCGTCGATCGTCTTCAGCCGTCCTCGGCGCGCATCGGCCGACGCAGCAGCGTGACGGCGGCGTCGCGGGGATCGACGCCCTCGTACAGCACCGCGTAGACCTGCTCGACGATCGGCATCTCGACGCCGACGCGCTCGGCGACGCGGCGTGCCGAGCGCGCCGCGTAGTAACCCTCGACGACCTGGCCGATCTCCGCGAGCGCGGCGTCGACGCTCGTGCCTCGCGCGAGCGCGAGCCCGAAGCGTCGATTGCGCGAATGATCGTCGGTGCAGGTGAGCACGAGATCGCCGATGCCGGCGAGCCCCATGAACGTCTCGCGGCGCGCGCCGAGCGCGACGCCGAGACGCGTCATCTCGGCGAGCGCGCGCGTGACGAGCGCGGTGCGCGTATTCGCGCCGAAGCCGAGCCCGTCGCACAGCCCCGCGCCGATCGCATAGACGTTCTTCGTCGCGCCGCCGACCTCGACGCCGATGATGTCCGTCGACGTATAGGCCCTGAGCCTTTCGCTCGAGATCGCGCGCGCGACCTCGAGCGCGTGCGCCTCGTCCTCCGACGCGACGGTCAGCGCGGTCGGCAGATCCGCCGCAACCTCGTGCGCGAAGGTCGGCCCGGAGACGACCGCGGTACGGGTCTCTCCGCCGAGCACCTCGGCCGCGACCCGATGCGGCAACAGGCCGCTCTCCTGCTCGAAGCCCTTCGTCGCCCAGACGACGCTTCGCGGCGCTCCGATCTCGGCGAGCGACTCGAGCGTCGCGCGAAAAGCGTGGCTCGGAACGACGATCAGCGCGGCGTCGGCGTCGCGAATCGCGGCGCGCAGGTCGGCGGTGACCGAGACGCCGTCGGGCAGAGGCGCATCCGGCAGGTACCGTCGGTTGCGGCGCTCGCGCCCGATCGTCTCGATCGCGGCCGCGTCGCGGCCCCACAGCGTCGTCCGACGGCCGGCGCGGGCGCACTGGATCGCGAGGGCCGTGCCCCACGACCCGGCGCCGAGCACCGCGATCTTGTCTATCCCGCTAATTCGTCTCGCCCGCCTTCGAAGTGTCCGACTGCTCGCCGCCGTCGCCGCCGACCGGCGTGCCCGCCGGCGCGGCTTCGGGGGCGGCGGCCCCTTCGACCGTCAACCCCGAGCCGTTCGCCTGCACCGCGCCACCTTGCTGGCGCTGCTGCAGCGCCTGGGCATAAAGCGCATCGAAATTGATCGGTTGTAGCAAGAGCGGAGGGAAGCCGCCCTTCACGACGACGTCGGAAATCGCCTCGCGCGCATACGGATACAGCGTGCTCGGGCAGTAGCTTCCGAGGAGCAGGGCGCGCTCCTGATCGTTGTAGCCCTGCAGCGTGAAAATGCCGGATTGCGCGACCTCGACGAGGAACAACGTCGAATCCTGGTCCTTCGTCTCCACCGTCAACGTCAGCGTGACCTCGTGCGTGTTCGGCGCGATCTCGCGCGTGTTCGTCCGCATGTTGAGCTGCGTCTGCGGGGTGACCTGCGACGTGAAGATCTGCGGGGCCTTCGGCGACTCGAAGGACATGTCCTTGATGTAGATCTTCTGCAGTATGAGCTGCTTTACGGGTTGGTCTGCCATGGATACTCGGTCTCTTCGGTGAAAAGGGATGGATGCAAGGCGCGCTCACTCGCGGGCCAGCAGGGGGTCGAGCTCGCCGCGGTCGTCGAGGGCTTTCAAATCGTCGTAGCCGCCGACGTGCGTGTCCCCGATGAAGATCTGCGGCACGGTGCGTCGGCCGCTGCGCTCGACCATCTCGGCACGGCGCTCGGGCTCCGCGACGACGTCGATCTCGGTGAACGCGACGCCCTTCTGGGCGAGCAACCGCTTCGCCGCGTGGCAGTAGCCGCAGAACGGCGACGAATAGACGACAACATCGACCATGCGCGTGCTCACTTGACGAGGGGAAGATTCTCGGCGCGCCAACCGTCGAGCCCGCCTTTCAAGCTGAAGACTTTCTCGAAGCCCGCTTTGCGCAGCTGCGCCGCCGCCCGGCCGGAGTTTAGCCCGTTATCGCAGACGGCGATCAACACCTTGTCCTTCTGTTTCTTCAGCGTCGGGTGATCCGGACCGACTTGGCCGAGCTCGATATTGCGGGCATTGACGATGTGCCCCTGCCGAAAACGGTCCGGGCTCCGGACGTCGATCACGAAGGCGCCGTCGTTGATCAGCCGCACCGCGTCCGCCGGCTTGAGCTGGACCTTACCGTGCGCCCGCGCCCGGACCTCGAACACGACGACGGCGACGAGCAGCGCGACGAATCCCGCTGCGAGGAAGGGATGATTGACGACATGCTCGGCCAACGGCCCCATCGAATGCTCCGCTCCGCGGAAAAGGGCAGAAGTATACTTCGCACGCCATGGGGAGGCTAAAGCGCTCGGCCGTACTGCTGCAGGCGTCGCTCGCGGCTTTTCTGCTCGTCGGCGCGCCCGCCGCGGCCCAGCGAGACGAGCAGGCCGAGCTCGAAGACGTGCGCCGGCGCATCGGCGAGCTGGAGCGGCGCCTCGAGCGGCAGAACGCGGAGCGCGGCGAGACGGCTGCCGCGCTGCGCCGCGTCGAGCTTGAGATCGGCGCGGCGCGGCAAGCGCTCGAGGCGATCGAGGCGAAAGCCGACGACGCGCGGCGCCGTGCCGCGGAGCTCGAGACCGAGCGCGCCGCGATCGATCGGCGCCTTTCCGCCGAGAAGTCGCTGCTCGCCGAGCAGCTGCGCGTCGCGTACATGAACGGCCGCGCCGAGCTCCTGAAGCTCCTGTTGAGCCAGGAGAGCCCGGCGGATTTCGGCCGGATGATGGTCTACTACGGCTATTTCAGCCGCGCCCGCGGCGCGCAGCTCCGCGCCGTTGCCGAGGACCTCGACGAAGCCCGGCGCGTCGCGGCCGAAGCGGAAGCCGTCGCCGCCGAGCTCGATGCGCTTTCGACGCGGCGGGCGGCGGAGCTCGCCGCGCTCGAGCGCTCGCGCAGCGAGCGGCAAGCCCTCCTCGCCGAGCTCGAGACGTCGATCGCGGCCGCGGGCGGCGAGCTCGAACGGCTACGCGACGAAGAGCGGCGGCTCATCGAGCTCGTGACGGAGCTCGGCAATCTGCTCGCCGGATTCCCGGCCGACTCCGAGGAGCCGTTCGACCGCCTCAAGGGCCGATTGGCGTGGCCGGTCGCCGGCGAGATCGCGGCCGATTACGGAAAGGAGCGCGCGGGCGGGTTGCGCTGGAACGGCGTGCTGCTGTCGGCGCCGGCTGGAGCGCCGGTGCGCGCCGTGTATCACGGCCGCGTCGCGTTCGCCGACTGGCTGCAGGGACTCGGGCTCTTGATCGTGCTCGATCACGGCGACGGCTACATGAGCCTCTACGGACATAACGACGCGCTGCTGAAGGAGCCCGGCGACTGGGTCAGGCCGGGCGAACCCATCGCCGAGGTGGGCACGACCGGCGGTCGGCGCGAGCCGGCTTTGTATTTCGAGATCCGCCACCGCGGGCAGCCGGTGAATCCGCACGCGTGGATCGCGAAGTGAGTCGCGGCGGACCTCACGCCCTCCGTTTTCCAAGAATTCGAACGGCGGCGCGTCGCGCCCGCCCCGCACCGCCGCCCGAGATCCTTGCGACCCTTGCATTGGAACCGAATTCCAAGATTTAAAAAACAGGTTTCCAGATTTTGCACAGGCTGTGCTAATGTGCGCGGACGCCAAGGGGGGCTTACGCGTATGTCCCTGAACGTACGGAGCATTCTGGTACTCGCGGCGGGCACGGTCCTCGGGCTCTCGGCCTCGCTGGGCGGCACGGTGCTCGCCGAGCGCGAAGCGACTCTCGACGCGAGCCGCGATACGGACCGCGTGGCGGTCGCCCGCGCCGGCAGTCTCGAGCCCGAGTACATCGAGCTTCTGACGCGCGTCGTCGAGCGCGTCCGCAACGAGTACGTCGACCCGGTCGAGGAGCGGCGGATCGTCGAGAATGCGATTCGCGGCATCCTTCGCGAGCTCGACCCGCACTCGAAATATCTCCCCCCGAGCGATTACGAAGAGGTGCGGATCAGCACGACCGGCAACTATTCGGGAGTCGGTCTCGATCTCAGCGTCGAGAACGGCACCGTCAAGGTCGTCTCTCCGCTCGAAGGCTCGCCGGCCGCCGAGGCCGGAATTCAACCCGGCGACGTGCTGATCGCCGTCGACGGCGAGCCGGTCAACGCCGACCGCCTCGAGGAGACGATCGGCCGCATGCGCGGCAAGCCGGGAACGATCGTCGAGCTGCGCGTGCAGCGCGAGGGCGCTCCGGAGCCGCTCGATTTCGCCGTCACGCGCGCCGATATCCACGTCAAGACGGTGCGCTCGGAGCTGATCGCCGACCGATACGGCTACATCCGGCTCACCTCGTTCGCGAACACGACGGCCGCCGATCTCGAAGCCGCGTATCACGCGCTGAGCGCGCAGGCTTCGGGCGGGCTCGACGGCCTCGTTCTCGATCTCCGCAACAATCCGGGCGGCGTGCTCGATGCGGCCGTCGAGGTTGCGGATCTGTTCCTGGCCGAAGGGCTGATCGTCCGCGGCAGCGGGCGCGCACGGCAAGCGCGCTTCGAGCGCTACGCGAGCGGCGGCGACGCGCTCGAGCACGTGCCGCTCGTCGTGCTCGTGAACGGCGGCTCCGCGTCCGCCTCCGAGATCGTCGCGGCCGCGCTCAAGGATCACGGCCGCGCGCGGCTCGTCGGCACGAAGACGTACGGCAAAGGCTCCGTGCAGACGGTGATGCCGATCGGTGCCGGCAGCGCGATCAAGCTCACGACGTCGTTGTACATCACCCCCTCGGGCGCGCTGATCAACGGCGTCGGCATCGAGCCGGACGTGCCGGTCACGACGTCGGGCTCGAACCGAATCTATCGCGGCGCCGACGGCTCCGTCGCGATCCTCGAGGACGAGCAGCTGCGAGAGGCGCTGCAGCTCATCGGCCATACGATGACCTTCGTCGTGAGCGAAGGCTGAGATGCCGACCGGTCTCGCTTCGGTGCAGAACGGGGCGACGGGCGGCTAGAGGCGCGCGAGCGCCGTCTGGCTCGCCGACCCCAGATGCTTCTTCCGTCCGGCGCGTCGGATGAAACAAACCCGAATCGACCGCACTCTCGATATCGAGCAGGCGCAGCTGCGCGGCTTTGCGCGTAGCGTTTCCGAGATCGAGTGGCTGCTTCTGTTCCTCGTCATTCTCTATTTGTTCGCGACGAGGCCCGATCTCGCGCACGAGCCGCCGTTGCTCGGCATCCTGATCGGGTTCGCGCTGTTCGTGCTCGCGTTCCGTTATGCGCGGCCGCTCGCGTCGCGGCCGTGGCTGAAGATCGTCGCGGAGATTTTCGCGATGGTCCTGTTCGCGACCGGCGTGCTGGTCTACACAGGCGGCGACAAGAGTCCGCTGCTCAACCTGTATCTGCTGCCGATCGTCACGGCCGCGCTCGTGCTCGGCAAGCGCGCCGTCGCGGTCGTGATGGTGCTCGTCGGCGCGTGCTACCTGCTGCTCGCGATGCATGCGCGGGGCCTCGACGCGCTCGAGCCGCGGCTCGCCATCGAGACGCTCGGCGTGCTCGCGCCGTTCATCCTCGTCGCGTTCTCGACGACGCTGCTCGCGGAGAACATCAACGCATCGAAAGAGCGCATTCGGGCGCTGTCCGATCGCGACGAGCTCACGTCTCTCTACAACCGCGCGGCGTTCATGCGGCTCGCGGAACGCGAGCACACGCGCGCCGCGCGCAACGGCCGGCCGTACTCGCTCTTGATGATCGACGTCCGGCAGCTCAAGTCGATCAACGAAACCTACGGTCACGAGGCCGGCAACCGTGCGGTCAAGCTCGTTTCGGACGCGCTCGAGCGGCTGACGCGCTCGACGGATCTCGTCGCGCGCTACGGCGGCGACGAGTTCGTCGTATTGCTCACCGAGGCGGATCGAACCGTCGCCGAGGAAGTCGCGCAGCGGATCCGCAACGTCGTGTTCTCGACGACGCTCGAGGTCGACGCGACGATGGTGCGTGTGAAAGTTTCGGTCGGCGTCGCCTCGTTCCCCGATGACGGTACCGCGCTCGCGCCGATCCTCGCCGCGGCCGATCGCTCGATGCAGAAGGACAAGCACGACCGCGAGCCTCCCAAGGGCGTCATCGTGATTCGCAGGCGCTGAAGACGGCGCACCGAGCGCGTTCCGCACGACCACCTTCCGATCGCCGACATCGTTCGTTCCACCGTCGAGATACTCCGATGCGTCACGTTGCGCTGACCATACTGCTGCTGTCGCTCAGCAATATCTTCATGACGTTCGCCTGGTACGCGCATCTGAAAGAGCTCAGCGGCCGGCCGTGGTTCATCGCCGCCGTCGTGAGCTGGGGCATAGCGTTCTTCGAGTATCTGCTGCAAGTGCCCGGCAATCGAATCGGCTACCAGGTCCTTTCGGTCGGGCAGCTCAAGATCCTGCAGGAGGTCATCACGCTCAGCGTGTTCATCCCGTTCGCCATCTTGTATCTCAAGGAGCCGGTCAAGCTCGATTACCTGTGGGCCGGGCTGTGCGTGCTCGGTGCCGTATACTTCGTTTTCCGCGCGAACTGAGGCCCCTTTGCCGTGACCCTGAAGCTCTTCCTTACGGTGTTCGCCACGATTTTCCTCGCCGAGCTCGGCGACAAGACGCAGCTCGCGACGGTGCTCTTCGCCGGCCGGCAGCCCGGCAGCCTTTGGATCGTTTTCCTGGGCGCGACGGCCGCGCTCGTGCTTTCGACGGCCATCGGCGTCGCCGCGGGGGCAGCCGCCGCGCATTTGGTCAATCCGCGCTACCTCTCTTTCGTCGCGGGACTGGGCTTCATCTGCATCGGGGTGTGGACCCTCTGGACCGCCTACGCCGGTTGAGCCCGGGCTAGGTATCATGCGTGAATGACTTCACGCAGTGACGGCCGCGGACGCGCTCGGCCCGGCGGGGACGGCGCTGGGCCGCAAGCGGCAAGGCCGCGACGACGCACCGCCGGTGCGGGCGGTCGACCATGAGCCGCAAGCCGGACGAGCGGCCGAGGCGCTTCCCGCTGTGGGGCGCGCTCGCGCTGCCGGTCGGCTTCGTGTTCGGGCCGCTCGTCGGGATATTCACCGGCGCGCTGTTCGGTATCCCGGGCATCGGCGGCTTGATCGGTGCGGGCTTGGGGGTCGGCGTCGGCCTCGCGCTGCTCGCCGCCGCCATCGTCGTCGCGGCGGCGCGTGACATGTGACGGGGGAGAGAATGCGGTTAGTCGACTATGTCGGCCGGGGTATCGGTGCGATATCCGGCGCAATGGTCGCGGTGCTGTGGATGCTCGGCCTCTGGGTTCCCGATACCGGCTTCGAGCTCACCGGCATCAGTTTCGTCGTCGGGCTGCTGATGGCGTTCTTCGCGCTGCTCGCCGTGATCGCATCGGTTCGAGGTCACCCGATCGGGCTCGTCGTGCTGTTCGTCGCGTCGTTTCTGCCCGTCGGGCTCGCGCTGCTCGACGCGGAGAGCTGGATCGCGTGGATCGGCCGGCTCAATGTCGCGTATCTCCTCGCCGCGGCGTTGATCTGGCTCGGCCGACGCGGCTCCGGCTCCCGAGCCGTCGTCGAAGCGAACGCCGCACCGCGACAGGAGGCATCGGAATGACGACCCACCGCGGCGGCTGTCACTGCGGACGAGTCCAGTTCACCGTCGAAGGCCCGGACGAGCTCGACGTCGTCGAGTGCAACTGCTCGATCTGTCGAATGACGGGCTACTTGCACTATATCGTTCCGAAGGCGCGCTTCCGTCTGCTCGCGGGTCGAGAGGAGCTCACGAGCTACCGCTTCAATACCGGCACCGCGGAGCACCTGTTCTGCCGTGTCTGCGGAATCAAGTCGTTCTACGTGCCGCGCTCTCATCCGGACGGGATCAGCGTCAACGCGCGGTGCCTCGATCCCGCGACGGTGAAATCGGTGCGCATCGCGCAGCAATTCGACGGCGCGAACTGGGAACGGCACGCCGCCGAGCTTCCTCCGCTGTCGGATTGAACGACGAGCGCGACTCGACGGACGAGCCCGAAGTGCTGGAGGCCGACATCGCAGCCTGGAAAAAGAAAGTCATGCCATCGAAGCACGCAGCCCGAGACTCCAAGCCCTTTACGTTCTCGAAGCCGCTCGCCGGCGTGATCGCGTCGCTGTTTCTGATCGGGGCGCTCGCGACGGAAGCCGACGGCCTCGAGACTCTCGACGCGCACCGCGAGCGCTGGCGCGCCGCCAATTTGCATAGCTACGTCTACGCGTACAAGAAGTTCTGCGAGTGCCATCCCGAGACACCGCCAGAGACCTACGTGACGGTGCAGCGCGGCGCGGTCGTCGACGTGCGCCACAAGCCGTACGGCTTCGATCACTACGTGCAGGCAGAATCGCGCAATTTCGAGTGGTATTGGACGATCGATCAGCTGTTCGATCTCGTCGCTTCCGGCTTCGAGAGCGGTGCCGACGTCCGCGTGCGTTACGACGACGAGCTCGGCTACCCGGCGCGGCTTTTCATCGATCGGGATCGAAATTTCATCGGCGACGAGATCGATCTCGAGCTGACGCGCGTGGATCCGATCGAGCGCTGAAGCTCCCGTCCGGAGCCCCTCGGCCGATGCCGGCAGCCATGCGTTTCGCGTACGCGTATCGTCGGCCGATTCTCGTGCTCGTCGCGTCGTTGTGGCTCGCGTCGCTCATGATGCCCGCGCTCGCCGCCGGGGGCCGCACCTTCGACGGTCTCGACATTCTGCTTCGCGGATGGGAAGGACTTTCCCGCGGCGTCCCGTCGTGGCTCGCGAATCCCCTCTTCGTCGCGGCGTTCGCCGCCGCGCTCGCGAAGCGAGTCGTTGCCGCCGCTCTGCTCGCGACGTCATCGGTCGCGCTCGGCGCGACGAGCTTCATGACCGGAGAGCTGCTCGCGCGCAGCAACGCATTCGTGCCCGAGATCGAGCTTCGCGCGGGCTTTTACGTGTGGCTCGCTGCGCTGATCGCGCTTTGTCTCCACGCGTTGACGAGCGCGTTCGTCGCGCTTCGGACGCGAACGCGAAACGAGCGTCGCCGAAGCTCGATACCCTCGGGAACATCCCGGGATTGACGCTCTCGATGCGTCGCCGTAGAGTCTAACCACGCCGCATGCGGCGGAAGGTTTCGGTCGATCGAGGTTAGTCTTAAGCGCTAGGACCTGCTCAAAGGATCTACCGATCTAGCGCTTGATCTTGCGCCGTTGGTTGAGTGGCTAGCTGTCTGAAACGGCGCGAGAGTCGATCTTATGAATATCTACGTCGGCAATCTTTCCTATGCCATGAGTGAGGCCGAGCTTCGCGATGCGTTCGCGGCGTATGGCGAAGTGTCCTCCGTGAAAATCCTGGTCGATCGCGAAACGGGACGTTCGCGCGGTTTCGGTTTCGTCGAGATGCCGAACCGACAGGAAGCGGAGAGGGCCGTTGCTCAGTTGAACGGCAAGGACGTCGGCGGACGCGCGCTGCGCGTCAACGAGGCTCGGCCGCGCGAGAGGCATTAACCTCTCTCGACGGCGACTCGGCCCCTCAATCCGTTAGCGCTTCAAACCAATTCGAAGCCGGCCGGGGTCGGGTAGACGGCTTTCGATTCGGCGATGGGAAGCGGCGGGCCGGCAACGGTCCCGCCGCGACCCGGAGACGCGAGCGCCAGCGCGGCCGATCGGCGGCTGCCGGTCTCCGCTGAGAGTCGTGCGGGCTCTCCGCAAGCCTCAACGTTTCTTCGTGCGCTTCGCGAACGACGGGGCGGTGTCGTACGGGTTGTAGCCTACCGCTGTGCCGGCGCGCGTCTTTCCGGTCTCGTCGGCGATGCTGAGACCCTCGACGTCGAGCGCCTTGAGGTAGTTGAACGTCTGCCCTGTGTCGCGCGTCGGACCGAGCTCGGTCGCCCACATCCAACGGCGCTGGCCGAGGTCGTCCTCGCCGATCGTTCCCAAGCTGTGCTCTCCAACGGAGACGATTCGGACCGCTTCGGTCGACTCTAGGGAAGGGTTCAACGAGCTATGTCGATCGGGCGAGCCGTGAGTTCTTCTTGTCATTCTCGTAACGCTTTCCGAACTTTCTCCGGTTCGGTTTCGCAACAATAAAGGGGCTACGATAGCCGCCCCGCGCGGCATAAACTGTGACGCTTGTCACGTCGGGACCGCGACTTGCATCTCGGTCGGCGCCGCCCTCTCCGGGCGCCGCGTCCGCCGTGCCGTCTCGACGACGCGGGCGAGTTGCGTTAGCGTTGCGTCTCCATCGCGCGCCTGTAGCTCAGTGGATAGAGCACTGCCCTCCGGAGGCAGGGGTCGGGAGTTCGAATCTCTCCAGGCGCGCCATCCTCGAGCCGTGCGGGTCCATTCCGGAGACTCGGGTGACGGTCAATTCCCGATGCGCTCGGGGCTCGGTCCGGTTGTCGATTCGACGATCACGGCTTCGCGCCGCGTTGGCCCGGCGACCCCGTCGCTCGAGCGTCTCGTCGAGTCGCCCGCTCGCCGATCAGACGGCGTAACGTCTCGATGTCGACCGGCTTCGTGAGGTGCTGGTCGAAGCCGGCCTCGAACGCCCGCCGCCGATCTTCCTCCTGGGCCCAACCGGTCAGCGCGTACAGCATGACACCCTGCCCGTCCGGACGCCTACGGATCCATCGTGCGACCTCGTAGCCGTCGGTCTCTGGCAGACCGATATCGAGCAGCACGACGTCGGGATGGAAGCGCGCGAACTTCTCGAACGCCTCGCTCGCGCTATACGCCGTCTCGACCCGGTGCCCCTCGACCTCGAGCACCATCCGCAGGGCGTCCGCGGCATCGACGTTGTCGTCGACGATCAGCACTCGCTTCGTGCTCGTTCTGCGCTCCTCCTGGGCCGGGCCGGCGGCGGCAGGCACGGCGGCCTCGGCGAGCGGCAGCGTCACGATGAACTCGGTGCCGCGGCCGAGCCCCTCGCTGCGGGCTTCGATCGATCCGCCGTGCAGCGTCACGAGCCGGCGTGATAACGCGAGCCCGATGCCGATGCCTCCTCCCCCGGTCTTCTCACGGTGCTCCGGAACCTGGCCGAACATCTCGAACACGTACTCGAGCCGGTCAGGGGGAATTCCGTAGCCGTTGTCGCGGACGCGTGCGACGACGCGGCCGTGCTCTTTGCCTGCCCCCACTTCGATGCGTCCGCCGGGCTCGGTGTACTTCGCGGCGTTGCTGAGCAGGTTCGCGATGACCTGCGTCAGGCGCTGAAAGTCGCCTTCGACGGGCAGCGTCGGCGCCTCGATCGAGATCTGGAGCGAGTGTCGCCGCTCGGCGATCTGCGGCGCCGCGAGCTCGGTCGCCGCACGGACCACGTCGACGAGATCGAGCGGCGACCGACGAAGCTGGATCTCGCCTCGAGAGATGCGTGCGAGATCGAGCAGATCGTCGACGAGGCGTATGAGATGCGCGATCTGACGCTCCATCATCGCGTGCAGGCTCTCGAGTCGGGCCGGCTGATTCGCGGCCTCGCGCATCAGCTCGATGCCGGCCCGCAGCGGCGCGAGGGGATTACGCAGCTCGTGGCCGAGCACCGCGAGGAACTCGTCCTTCCGCCGGTCGGCATCGCGCAATGCCTGCTCGGCGCGCTTGCGGTCCGTGATGCCGATCATCGCCGCGACCCACCCCACGGGCCGACCGAACTCGTCGAGCTCGGGCGCGTACGCGCAACGGATCCACCGCGATCCGGCGCCTTCCGCGCGCACTTCCGCCTCGAAGTCGTTGCTCTCCCCCGCAAGCGCGCGATCCGCGTGCGGCTTGATCTGCTCGAATGCGGCGTGCCCGAGAACGTCCTCGACGCGTTGACCGACGATCTCGCTCGGCGATTTGCCGTAGACGTCCGCGAAAGTCCTGTTGACGAACTTCAAGCGGTAATCGGTGCCGCAATTCATGATCGATACCGGCGCGCTGTCGGTGATGAGCTGGAGTTGACGGCGACTCGCGATCGCCAGGGCCTCGGCGCGCCTGCGGTCCGTGATGTCGACGGCGTTCGCGATCATGCGGTACGGCCTGCCCGACGCGTCGAGCATGGCTTGGCCCGAGACCTGTGCCCACACGATGCTGCCGTCGCGGCGCACGTAGCGCTTCTCGATGCTCCAGCGATCCGCCTCGCCGCGCAGCACCTTCTCGATCGCGCGCGCATTCGCATCGCGATCGTCGGGATGGGTGATGTCGTTGAAGGTGAGACGACGGAGCTCGTCCTCGGAGTAACCGGTGAGCTCGCAGAAGCGTCGGTTCGCGCGGACGAATCGTCCGGATGCGGGATCGGTCTGCGCGACGCCGACCGCCGAGAGCTCGAACAGATCGCGGTACTCGCGCTCGCGCTCCCGCAACGCCCGCGATACGCGGGCGAGTTCCATGGCTTCCCACAGCCGCTCGGCGACGACGTCGACGAGCTCGATTTCCTCGTCGCGCCAGCTGCGCGGCGACAGCATGTGCACGCCCGCGAGCGCGACGAGCCGTCCTCCCTTGACGAGCGGCGCGACGAGCAGCGCGCGCGCGCCGATCGACGCGAAGGCCGCTCGATCCGCGGCCGCCAACAGCTCGGTATCGCCGACGACGAACGGACCGCGTTCGAGCAGCACGTTGCGGACGTGCTCGGAGATCGGAAAGCGCCCGGCGATGCTCTTGACGCCCGGGGCGCACGCCACCGCCGCGTACGTGAAGCTTCGGCCGTCGGCATCGACGTTGCCGTAGACACAGCGGTCGGCGCCGAGCCGCTCGCGGAGCTGCTGCATCGTGAGCTCCGCGATCTCGTCCGGAGACTCGAGGCCGCGCGCGGAATCGGTGAGCATGATGACGAAGCGAGCGCGCTCCTCGCGCCGCCTGAGCTCCTCGATCTCCGCGGCGCGAGCGCGCGCCGCGCCGGCCAAGGTCGAGGCGATCGCGGCGGCGAAGGCTCGCGGATCGTCGGTCGCCGCGTGCGCGTCGAGCTCGCCCGCGCTCGCGCTCGAGCGGTCGCCGCTCAGCAGGATGACCGGAAGCCGCGGATCGGCCGTCTTCAGCTCATCGATCAGCGCGGTCGGTTCTCGTGCGCGCCTCCCGATGAGCACGATATCGGGGCGGGCTTCCGGCGCGAAGGCTGTCCCGATAGTAAGATCGCGGCCCGATGCGGCATCGATAGAGACGTCGGCGCCGATTGCGGCTTCGACGAGGGCTCGATCCGCCGTCGTTTCGTCGATCAGCAGCACGCGAAAGCTCCCGCCCTTCGCGTTCCGCGTCACGCTCAGGTGCCGCATCCCGGCTCCTCGTCGCTTCGCCGCGACGGACTGTCCTCAAGGACTCGGTATTCCCTCAAGGCGCACGCTCGGTCGAGCGGCAGCGGCCGAATGTGGTTCGCTCCGTCTGATCGAGCCGCATCGACCTCCTATCTTAAGCCGTTGCCGCGGGCGTCGCCGCAATAAGACACGTGGCGGCCGTGCGGCGATGCGCCAGAATGGCCGGGTTCCGCGCCGGCGCGACCGGTGCCTTCCTGAATCGAGGCCTAACCCACGATGACCACAGCATTGCGCGTGGCCCTGCGGGGCGTCGTCGTGCTCGCGCTCTGCCTCATGGGGTCTGCGTTCGCTCAGGATGCGTTCCCGCAGGCAGGAGACCGACCCGAAACGTCGCTCGCCGAGCGCATCGACCGCCTCGTCGCGCGCCTCGATGCGACGCGCGAGCGCATCGCGCCGCTGATCGACGCCGTCGATGTGACGGATGCGGAGGCTTGGCTCGAGGCGAGCCCGCTCGAGCGGCTCATAGAGCGCGCGGCCGCGCGAACGGCGACCGAGGCGGAGCAAGCCCTGTGGAATCAGGCAGGCCGAGCTCGGCGCGCGCTCGACCGCCGCGCTCCGCGAGCTCAGCGCCGAGCTCACGCGGCTGCTCGAGCGCGAGCCCGATGCCGCGCGGCATTTCGCGGCCGAGATCGCCGCGTTGCGCGCGGGTATGGACGCGGCCGCCGAGACGCAGAGCCGGATCCGTGCCGCGCAGCGGGCGCGCGAATCCTATGCCGCGATCGAGGACGACCTGACGCGCACGCTCGCGGCCGTGCGCGAACGGCTCGAGGTCAGCGGTCTGACCGACGCGGTCGGAACGCTGTTTCTCGAGGAGCGGCGGCGCCTCCGTGCGCTCGGCGACTTCGGCGCGGCGCTCGACGTGGTCGAGCGGGAGATCGCGCAAGCGCGACTGCGCGCGATTCCGCTGCGCGAGGCCGTACGAGTCGCGACGACCGCACCGACCGCGAGCGTTGCCGAGAACCAGGGCTCGGCGACGCTGCGCGATCTCGAGCGGCGCGTTCTCGAGGCACAGGTGCAAGGCGAGGAGACGCTGATCGAGCAGCTCAGGCAGACCGAGACGCAGCTCCGCGCCGTCGTCGCGTTGATGGACGAGCTCGAGCACATCTTGCGCGAGACGCTACTGTGGTGGCCGAGTCACGTGCCGATCAGCGCCGAATGGGTGCGCCAGGTGCCGAACGCGTTCGTCGCGCTCGTCGAGCCCGACGCCTGGCGCGAGACCGGCGCCGCGCTTCGTGCGATCACCGTCGAGAGCCCGGGCGCGGCGCTCGCGGTGCTCGCCGTCGTGGCCCTGCTGTTTCGCGCCGGCCGGCGTGCCGGCTCGCATCTACGCCGGCTCGCGGAGAAAACGCAGCACCGGTTCACGGACAACATCGGGCTGACCTATCGAGCGATAGGGTGGAGCCTGCTGCGCGTGCTCCCCGCGCCGGTGCTCATGATGGCCGCGTCGCTCAGGCTCGCCGCGCTGCCCGAGCAAACGCCCGGCGTCGGGATTCTCGCCGCGCTGCTCAAGACGGCCGCGATCTGGTGGCTCGCGGGTCATTTGCTCGCGTTGTTCATCAGCCGGAACGGCGTCGCGACCGTGCACTTCGGCTCGAGCCCGGTGCTCGTCGAGCGGCTGCGCCGCGACGTGAAGTGGTACATGCCGATCCAGTTCGTGCTGATCATTTCGCTCGCGCTCGCGTTCGTGCATCCGAACGACCTCGTCTTCGACGTGTTCGGACGCGCCGCGCTGGTCGCCGCGGGCGCGTTGAGCGGGCTTCTCGCGTGGCGGCTGCTCGCGCCCGCGCCGCCGGACGCGGTCGACGCTTTCGGACGGCGCAGGGGATTTTTCCGCGCCCTCGCCGTCTCCTACGCCGGAGTGCTCGTCGTGCTGCCGCTCGCGGGATACCTGCTGACGGCCGGCGAGCTTTTCGCGCGCACGATCGATACCGCGGTCGTGCTTGCGCTCGTCGGGTTCGGTTACCGCCTCGTGATGCGCGCGCTCTTGCTGAGCGAAACCCGTCTGCGGATCCGACGCATGCACGAGCAGCGCGAGATGGCCGCCGCGCTCGAGAGCAGCAGCCTTACGGGCGATGCGGTCGACATGCCGGAACCCAATCTCAGCATCGAGGACGTCAACCATCAGACGCGCACCTTGATCCGCGCGCTCGCCGCGACGTTGACCGCGCTCGGGCTGTACTGGGTCTGGTCCGACGTGCTGCCGGCGCTGACCTGGCTCGACGGCGTCACGCTGTGGTCACGCACGGGCAGTGAAGGCGAGGTCGTCGCACGCATGAGCCTGCAGGACACGCTGGTGGCGGTCGGGCTCGTCGCGCTCTTCATGCTCGCCGGACGCAACCTCCCCGGCCTCGTCGAGATCCTGCTCGCGCGCAGCACGCGGATGGACGACGCGGACCGCTACACGATCACGACGCTGCTTCGCTACGCGATCTCGTTCGTCGCGGTGTTCGTCGTGTCGTCGCTGCTCGGGTTGCGCTGGAGCGAGCTGCAGTGGCTCGTCGCGGCGCTGTCCCTCGGTCTCGGCTTCGGTCTGCAGGAGGTCGTCGCCAATTTCGTGTCGGGCCTGATCATGCTGTTCGAGCGGCCGGTACGAGTCGGCGACACGATCACGATCGGCGAGTACAGCGGCACGGTGGCGAAGATCCGCACGCGCGCGACGACGATCATCGACTGGGACAACCGGGAGATCGTCGTGCCGAACAAGAACTTCATCACCGAGCGCCTGATCAACTGGACGCTGTCGGACACGATGACGCGCATCGTGCTGCCGATCGCCGTCCGCTACGACGCGGATCCCGAGCTCGTGATCGACACGTTGACGAGCGTCGCGCGCGCGCATCCGGTCGTGCTTCCGGAGCCGGCCCCGACGGCGCTGTTCCTGAAGCTCGGCGAAAGCACGCTGCACTTCGAGCTTCGCGCCTACGTCGCGCAGCTTCGCGATAGGCTCCAGACGACGAGCGATCTGCACCGCGAGATCGTGAAGGCGTTCCGTGCGCTCGACATTCCGATCGCGTTCCCGCAGATGGATCTGCACATCCGCGACGTGCCCCCGCGACGCGGCGGGATGCTGGGCCGGGCCGTTGGCTCGGCAGGGCCGTAGCTCGGCCAGGCCGGAACTGGCGGGGATCGAAGCGCGAGGCCGGGCGTTTTCGTGCCCGGCCTCGCTAAACGGTGAGGACCGAGGCGATCGAGCGGCAGGCGCGGGTCAGTTCGCCTGCACCTGCTCGACCATGTAGTGCACGGCGTCGATGACCTCTTGGTCCGAGAGGTCGGGCCGTCCGCCCTTCGCGGGCATGAAACCGGTATCGCCCTGGAAGCCGTTCAGCGCGTTCTGCTCGAGCACCTCGATGCCCTTCGCGATGCGCGAGCCCCACTGGTCGGCGTCGCCGAGCACCGGCGCTCCGCCGATTCCGGGCGGCGCGTGGCAAGCGAAGCACGCCTGATTGAAGACCTGCTCGCCGGTCAGCGGCGTGGCCGGTCCCGTCGGCGCCGGGGCCGCCGGCTGCGGGCTGGCCGCCAGCGACTCGTCGCCGGAGAGCACGACGCGGCCAACCGGCCGAATGCGTTCGTCGATCGCGGCGAGGACGCGCGGGTCCGACATCACGTACTCGTTCTGCGTATCCATCGCGATCGATCGGGCGAGAAAGAACAGCCCCACGGCCACGCCGATCAGGATGCCGATGACGAGCATGAAGCTGTCGAAGAACTGTTGGTCCTGGTCCCGCAAAGCTGAAGATCCTCTAGAGGGGGTGGGGTGTGAAAGCGGGCGCGATTATAGCGCATCGCTCGGCACGCACAGCCTCGAACTGTCCGCAACATCCTGCGGCGAGCGTCGCGGCCCGTCGGAGCGGAGCGACGGCGCCGAGCGCGTCCGGGGGCAGGCGGGGTATCATCGCAGCGGCGTTATCGTATTGGGTGTATCCCGCTCGATTGGCCCGTCGCCGCCGGCGACCGAAGGATTTTCCGATGACCGATACCTCGAACCGTTTCAGATTGGACGACCTCGCGCGGCAGCTCGCGCAATCGCTTCCGCAGAATCTCCGCGCGCTCGGCGACGATCTGGAGCGCAACTTGCGCGCGCTCATACACTCCGGTCTCGAGCGCATGGACCTCGTCACGCGCGAGGAATTCGACGTGCAGCGCGCCGTGCTCGAGCGCACGCGCGAGAAGCTCGAGGCGCTCGAGGCGCGGCTCGCGTCCCTCGAGAGCGAGCTCGAAGGGCGGTCCGGCGCGAGCGACGCCGGTGCGAGCTCGCCCGAGGCGCCCCCGTCCGGCCAGGTCGCGGACGAGTAACGCCCGACCGCGGTCGGCGCGCCGGCCGACTCCGCGTGGCGGAGCTTTTTCCGCTGCGGAGCGGCGTAGGCCGTCGCTTTTGCGGTGCACGAGCTCGAACGGCACGCTCCTCGAACGAAGGGCAGCGTCCGAAGGAGACGTTGCGCGCCCGTGATCGGCGCGCTCGAAAGCGACGTTTTTCGCTTGCCGTGAAAACCTGCGGAGCTCGAAAGCTTCCTTTCTGACGCACCGGGCGCGATTTCCGGCTCGCTTCGGACGGCCGAACGCCTTCCAATCATCGCGGGCCCGTTTCGATCTGGAACGTCTTTGTCCCGCAGCTTGCCCAGTGCTCACCGAATCTCCGCGCGCCCGGCCTTTCCGGCGGGCGTCGCCCCGTTCGCGTGCCGATGCCGCTCGCGCGGCTCGTGAGCCGCGGTCAGCGCGGCCTCGACGCGTACGAGGTCACCGTCGAGGTGCACGTCGCGAGCGGCCTTCCGACGTTCACGGTGACGGGGCTCCCCGCGGCCGCGGTCCGCGAGAGCAAGGATCGCGTGCGCGCGGCTCTCGCGACGGCCGGGCTCGCGGTGCCGAACGGACGGATCACCGTGCACTTGGGTCCGGCCGACGTGCCGAAGGAAGGCGGCCGCTTCGATCTCGCGATCGCCATCGGGCTCGTGATGGTGCAGCGGCACGAGCGCTGGGCCGAGGAGCGAATCGAGCTCGTCGGCGAGCTTTCCTTGTCCGGCGAGCTCAGACCGATCACCGGCGCGCTGCCTGCCGTGCTCGCCGCGCGCGACGCCGGCCGCAGCATCATCGTGCCGGCAGGCAACGCGAACGAGGCCGCGCTCGTGGCGGACGCCGAGGCGTATGGGGCCGCGACGCTCGGCGAAGCGCTCGCGCACGTCGATGGCGGCGAAAAGCTTGTCCGAGTCGCACCGCGGCCGATCACGGCCCCATCGGAAGACGGCCCGGATTTCGCGGACGTGCGCGGTCAGGCGCTGGCGAAGCGCGCCCTCGTGATCGCGGCGGCCGGCGGCCACAACGCATTGATGATCGGTCCTCCAGGCAGCGGAAAGAGCATGCTCGCGGAGCGTTTCCGCGGCTTGCTGCCGCCGCTCGACCTCGAGGACATGATGCTCGTCGCGAGCATCGCGTCGGTCGCCGGCGACCGCACGGTGCTCGAGAACGGGCTCCGACCGCCTTTCCGGGCGCCGCATCATACGTCGTCGGCCGCCGCGCTCGTCGGCGGAGGCAGCCGGCCGCGGCCCGGCGAGATCTCGCTCGCGCACCGCGGCGTGCTGTTCCTCGACGAGCTGCCGGAGTTCTCGCGGACCGCGCTCGAGGCGCTGCGCGAGCCGCTCGAGGCGGGGGTCGCGCGGATCTCGCGGGTCAACGAGCAGGTCGAGTTCCCGGCCGAGTTTCAGCTGATCGCGGCGATGAATCCGTGCCCTTGCGGCCACCGCGGAGACGGCACGGACCGCTGCCGATGCTCGCCTTCGCGCCTCGAGCAGTACCGGAGCCGCATCTCGGGCCCGCTGCTCGATCGGTTCGACTTGCACGTCGAGGTGCCGCGGGCGCCCTTCGAGGAACCGTCCGCGACCGCACCCCGCCGCGAGACCGCGGAGCTCCGCGACCTGGTCGTCGCGGCGCGCGCACACCAGCTCGACCGCGCGGGGAAGCTCAACGCGCGGCTGTCCGATGCGGAGCTCTGGCGGAGCGTCCGCGCCGAGCGCGAAGCGCTCACGCTCCTCCGCCTCACGGCGAGCCGTTGGCAGCTCAGCATGCGCAGCAGCGTGCGCGCGATGAAGGTCGCGCGCACGATCGCCGATCTCGCCGGGCGCGAGACAGTGACCGCGGGAGACGTCGGCGAAGCCTTGCAGCTCCGTTTCCTCGACCGGCCGTTCGGCGGCTAGCCGGAGGCCTGCCGGACAGCGACGCACTTCACGCTTTGGCGCCGAGCCCGCGTGCTAGACTCGGGCCACGCTCAAGGAGGTGACCGTGCGCCTCATTCTCTGCTTGTCGCTGGCGCTCGCCGCCGGTGCCGCATGGACAGCCGACGTCTACATGGCCGTCGCGCCCGACGGCACCGTGATCTACAGCGATCGCCCGACCGCACCCGATGCGAAGCCGGTCGATATCGCGATCACACCGCCGTCGTCGCCACCGTCCCCGATCGCGGCGCGGCCCGGCACCGCGCCGGAGCAAAGCGAGCCCTCCGCCGAGGATCTCGGCGCGGCGAGCGAGCCCGAGCTCACTGCCGAGCAGCGCGCGCAGAACTGCGAGATCGCGCGCGAGCGAGTCGCGCGCTACGCGAATGCCCGCAGACTCTTCAGGCAGCGGCCGGACGGCGAGCGCGAGTATCTGAGCGACGAGGAGATCGACGAGGTCCGAGCCCGGGCCGCGGCCGATGTCGAGCGCTGGTGCAGCTGACCGGCTGAGCGCTGCGTCGGCTTCGCTCGAGTCGTCGCATCGAGACGAGAGCTTCCTACCCGATTTCTGCCAGCCGCGCATGGTCTTCGCGGTCGTGATGATCGCGGAGCTGCTCGCGTTCGTGCTCGCGCTGGTGCGCACCGGCAGCCCCTGGCCGTTTCTCATCGACCTCGGCCGAATCTCGATGTTCGTGCAATGGCTCGGGCTTTCGTCCGCGGCGCTCCTCTGCGTCGCGCGACCGCGTCTCGCCGGCCTGTCGACGGCGGCGGTAGCGGCCGTGGTGTTCGCGCTCACGATCACGAATACCGCGGTGTTCTCCGGGCTTACGGTGTGGTTCGGCTCGCTCTACGCGGCCGCCGCGGACGGAACGCGATTGCTCCCGACCGAGCTCACGCCCTTCCTGCTGCGCAACGAGGGCATCTGCGTCATCGTCACCGCGCTGCTCTTGCGCTATTTCTACGTCGCCGACGCGTGGCGTCGGCAAGTGCGCGCGGAGAATCGCGCGCGCATCGACGCGCTCCAGGCGCGGATGCGACCGCACTTTCTGTTCAACAGCATGAACACGATCGCGGCGCTGACGCGCAGCGACGCCGCGGCCGCTGAGCAGGCCGTCGAGGATCTCGCGGATCTCTTGCGCGCGACGCTGAAGGGGGCGGAGCAGCCGCTCACGTTCGCGGAGGAGCTCGAGATCGCGCGCGGATACGCGCGCATCGAGTCGCTCAGGCTCGGCGAGCGTCTGCGCGTCGAATGGGACGTCGACGGCGTGCCGCGCACGGCGCGCCTGCCGGGCTTGACGCTGCAGCCGCTGCTCGAGAACGCGATCTATCACGGCATCGAGCCGCTGCCCGAGGGCGGCACGGTGCGCGTCGCCGCGCGCGTCGAGGATGGACGGCTCGTGCTGACGCTCACGAATCCGCTCGCGCCCGACCGTGCGCAACGGCCCGGCAACCGCCTCGCGCTCGACAATCTGCGCGAAAGGTTGAAACTCGCGTACGGCGAGCGCGGGAGCCTCGAGATCGAGAACGAGCCCGACCGCTACACCGTCGCGGTCGCGCTGCCGCTGTCGACATGAGCGTGCCTTCGCCGAGCCCGATCGATGTGCTGATCGTCGACGACGAGCCGCCTGCGCGCGAGCGTCTCGCGCGTCTCGTCGGGGAGCTCGACGGCTGGCGCGTCGCCGGTCTCTGCGCGTCCGGCGTCGAGGCGCTCGAGCAAGTGTCGCGCCTTCGTCCGGGGATCGTGCTGCTCGATATCCGGATGCCCGGGATGAGCGGCATCGAGGCGGCACGGCATCTCGCGCGGCTCGAGACGCCGCCCGCGGTCATCTTCACGACCGCGTACGATCAGTACGCGCTCGACGCGTTCGAGTCGCGCGCGGTCGGCTATCTGCTGAAGCCCGTGCGCCGCGACCGTCTCGAGGAAGCGCTGAAACACGCGGCGCGGCTGAGCCCGGCGCTGATCGAGCGCTTCGCCGAGGCGAGGCCGTTCGGCGCGCGGCGGCATATCGCGGTCCGCGTGCGCGACGAGCTCAAGCTGATCCCGGTCGGCTCGATTTTCTATTTTCGTGCCGAGCAGAAGTACGTCACGGTGCGGCATGCGGAAGGCGAGCACCTGATCGACGAGTCGCTGATACGCCTCGAGGAAGAGTTCGCCGACGCGTTCGTCCGCGCGCATCGAAGCCTGCTCGTCGCGATCGATCACATCGACGCGCTCGAGCGCGGCAACGACGGCTACGCGCTCAGGCTCCGCAACGGCGAGACGCTGCCGGTCAGCCGCCGGCAGCTCACGGAGCTCAAACGCAAGCTCGGCGTCGTGTAACGTCGACGCCCCCGGTTCGACTCGTAGCGCCGCGCGCTGGCGTGCGGCGACGGTCGCGGCGACAATAGCCGCCACCGACGCAGCGCGCACCATGAGCGAAAGCCATCCCGGGCCCGATAACGCGCCGCCCCCGCCACACGCCGAGCCGCGGCCAGCGCCGCAGCGCTCCCCGCTCACCGCGGCGGCCGCGCTGATCCTCGCGATCCTCGCGGTCGGCGGCGTCGCGTTTCAATGGCGGCAGCACCGCGCGGTCGACGTCGCGCTCGATACCGCGCAGCGCGAGCTCAACGACGCGCTCGAGCGCGTGCGCGCGACGCAGCGCGAGCTGTCGGATCGCCTCGACGCGCTTCGCGCGACCGTCGACGCGGGCGCCTCGCGCAACGAGCGACTGAACGCGGATCTCGATGCGCTGCCTCGCCGGATCGACGATCTCGAGCGCCGCATCGAAAGCTTGCCCGCGAGCATCGCGGAGCTCGAGCGGCGGCTCGACGCGGTGCAGGGCGGCACGCCGGATGCGAAGGCCGTCTGGCGGCGCGCGGAAGCCGAATACTATCTCTCCGTCGCGAACGCCGAGCTCGAGCTCGGCGGTCGATGGGATAACGCGAAGACCGCGCTCGAGCTCGCGGACGAGAGTCTTCGCGGCCTCGCTGATCCGACGCTCGCGCCGGTCCGCCGGCAGATCGCCGCGGACCTGCTCGCGCTCGAGAGCGTCGAGCGTCCCGATATCGAGCGCATCGTCTTCGACCTCGCGAGCATCGCGGCGCGCGTCGACGAGCTGCCGTTACGCTCCGCGGGCGCCCCGAAGGATGGCGCGCCGCCCGTCGAGGACGTCGAGCCGGGGCTCGGCCGGCTCGTCGCGAGCGCGAAACGCGCACTCGGCAGTCTCGTGAGCGTCGAGCGGCGCGACGAGGCCGAGACGCGCGCCCTGCTCGCCGGGCGCCGGGCCGTCGCGCGGCGCGAGCTCGCCGCGGAGCTTGCGCTCGCGCGCACCGCCGCGCTCGAAGCGCGGCAGGCGGTGTACGCCGCGAGCCTCGCCGCCGCGGCGGAGCTCCTCGAGCGCGATTTCGACGCGGCCGATCCCGGCGTGCGCGCCGCGGCCGCGCTCGTCGCCGAGCTCGCGAAGATCGACGTCGCGCCGCCGCGGCCGGATATCGGCCGCTCGCTCGCGGTCCTGCGCGCGGCCGGAGCGGAATGATGCGTCTCGGGCTCGGGCTCGTCGTCGCGCTCGTGATCGGCGCTTTCGCCGCGCATTGGCTCGTCGAGGAGCGCGGCTACGTGCTGATCGACTATCGCGGCTATCTCGTCGAGATGTCGATCCCGGGGCTCATCCTCGTGCTGATCGCGCTCTATGCCGCGGTTCGTGTCGTCGCGGCGCTGCTCCGTGCGCCGCGCAACGTCGGCGAGTCGCTCGGCGAGCGACGAAGGCGCCGCTCCGCCGCCGAGCTCACGAAAGGGCTGATGCTGCTCGCTGACGGCGACTGGGCGAAGGGCGAGCGTCTGTTGACGCGCAGCGCGCGCGGAAGCGAGGCGCCGCTCGTGCACTATCTGCTGGCCGCGCGCGCCGCGCAGCAGCAAGGGGCGCTCGAGCGGCGCGACGATTGGCTCAGGATCGCGCGCGAGGCGCTGCCCGCCGCCGAGACGACCGTGCTCGTGACGCAAGCGGAGCTCGAGCTCGAAAGCGGCGAGCACGCACGTGCGCTCGGGACGGCGAAACGCGTGCTGGAGGCGTCGCCGAATCATCCCGTCGCGCTCGCCGTCGCCGCGAGGGCCTCGAAGGCCGCGGGTCGCGCGGCCGAGCTCACGGCGCTACTGCCACGTTTGCCTCGCGCACGCCTCGCGGCCGACGAGCTCGAGAGCTTCGCGGCCGAAGCGTTCGGCGCCGAGCTTTCCGACCCGGAGCTCACGTCCGACGCGCTCGAGCGTCGCTGGAACGACTTGCCGCGCGAGCTGCGCCGGCGCCCGCGCCTCATCGCGCTGCGTGCGCTCGCGCTCGACCGGCTCGGCCGCGGGCACGACGCCGAGCGCGTGCTCCGCGCCGCGTTGAAGCGCACGTGGGACAAGCCGCTCGTCGACGCCTACGGGCGAGTGCGTGCGCCGGATGGGGCGAAGCAGCTCGCGCAGGCCGAAGCGTGGCTCGAGACGCGGCCGGACGATCCGGCGCTGCTCGTCGCCGCGGCGCGGCTTTGCATCGCGAACGAGCTATGGGGCAAGGCGCGAAGCTATCTCGAGTCGAGCATCGCGATCGAGCCCGCGCCGGAAGCGTACGCGCTCTACGGTACGCTGCTCGATCGGCTCGGCGAGAACGAGCAGGCGGCGCTCGCGTTCCGCTCGGGGCTCGCGCTCGCGGACGCCGGCAAGGCCAGCGTGCCGGCGCTCGAGCCGCCGTCCGGGTGAAGGGGGTCTGAAAGGAGCGATTGCGCCGGCGACGCAGCCCCGAGTTTCCTAGCTCGGCCGAGACCGCTTCGAATCGAGCCACTCGAGCAGCGGATCCCACTGCTCCCAGTCCGGCCACGCGAGATACGGCGGCAGCTCGTGCACGCCGAGCCCGCGCTGGTACGCGCGGATATAGTTCTGCGCCTCGCGCAGCGCCGTGACGTAAGGCACCCTCAGCTTGGTCAGATACTCGTCGAGCTCTTCGAAGATCAGCGTGTTGTCGCGAACCCGGTTCGCGACGAGTGCCACCTTTGCCTTCTTCTCCGCGACCTTGTGCACGTTCATCAGCTCTTCGATGAAGGTCGCCGCGGCCTTCATGTCGATCGGCGAAGGCAGCACCGGCACGATGATCGTCTCCGCGCGTTTGACGAGCTCGGTGAGCTCCCGGCCGTAAGAGCGCGCCGGCGCGTCGATGATCAGATATTCGGTGTTGCGCGGCAGCGCACGGAGGCCGGTCTCGAAAGCCTGGATGCCGGTGATCGGGTTGTAGCTCGCCGGCCGCTCCGCGAGCCATGCGAGCGACGAGGCCTGGGGGTCGTAGTCCGCGAGCGCGGTTTCGTAGCCTTCGGACGCGTAGTACGCGGCGAGGTTGGTCGCGATCGTGCTCTTTCCGCAGCCCCCCTTCGGGTTGATGACCAGAATGCTTCTCATACATCCACTCCCGAGCGGTCCCTGCCCGACTTACCGCTGGCCCGCGGCCGCCGCAACGCGCATAACTTAGCGATGCTTATGACAAAAGTCCAACAAGCGGGATGATTCTTGAGACAGCGGCGTTCCCGCTCGGGCACGCGTCAGTCGATGCCGAGCTCGGCCCAGATCCGGTCGATTCGCTCGACGACCTCGGGGCTCATCGAGATCGGCCGCCCCCATTCCCGATCGACCTCCCCCGGCCATTTCGACGTCGCGTCGATGCCGAGCTTCGAGCCGAGGCCGGCCACCGGCGACGCGAAGTCGAGGTAGTCGATCGGCGTCGATTCGACGATCAACGTATCGCGTGCGGGATCGACGCGGGTCGAGATCGCCCAGATCACGTCCTTCCAGTCGCGCGCGTCGATGTCGTCGTCGACGACGATCACGAACTTCGTGTACATGAACTGACGCAAGTACGACCAGACGCCGAACATGATCCGGCGCGCGTGCCCCGGATACTGTTTCTTGATGCTGACGACCGCGACCCGATACGAGCACGCCTCGCTCGGCAGATAGAAGTCGACGATCTCGGGAAACTGCGTCTGCAGGATAGGGACGAAGACGTCGTTCAACGCGAGGCCTAGCACGGCCGGCTCGTCCGGCGGGCGGCCGGTGTAAGTCGTGTGATAGATCGGGTCGCGGCGATGCGTGATGCGCTCGATCGTCATCACCGGGAACCGCTCGGCCTCGTTGTAGTAGCCGGTATGGTCGCCGAATGGGCCTTCGAGCGCGGTCTCGCCCGGCTCGATGTAGCCCTCGAGCGTGATCTCCGCGTGCGCGGGCACGCGCAGGTCCGAGCCGATGCAGTCGACGAGCTCGGTGCGCTCGCCGCGCAGGAGCCCTGCGAACGCGTATTCGGAAAGCGTATCGGGGATCGGCGTCACGGCCGCGAGAATCGTCGCGGGATCCGCGCCGATGCTGACCGCGACCGGAAAGCGCTCTTCCGGCCTCGCCGCTTGCCACGCGGCGAAGTCGGTTGCACCGCCGCGGTGCGCGAGCCAGCGCATGATGACCTTGTTACGGTCGATGACCTGCTGGCGATAGACGCCGAGATTCTGCCGGCCGGTATGCACGTTGCGCGTCGTCGTGAGCCCCCACGTGATCAAGGGGCCGGCGTCGCCGGGCCAGCACGTCTGGATCGGCCATGCGCCGAGGTCGACGTCGGCGCCCTCGATGCGCACTTCCTGCGTCTTGCCGTCGCGCAGCACGCGCGGCGCCATGTTGAGGATCTCTTTGAGGAGGGGAAGCTTCCGGAACGCCTCGCCGACGCTGCGCGGCGGCTCCGGCGCCTTGAGCGCCGCGAGCAGCTTGCCGAGCTCGGTCAGCGCGTCGGGTCCTTCGGCGCCGAGCGCGGCGACGATTCGCGACTCGGTGCCGAACAGGTTCGTCAGCGCGCGCACGCCGGGCACGCCGACGTCGTCGAACAGCAAGGCGGGCCCGCCCTTCGCCAACGTGCGACGCGAGATCTCGGTCAGCTCGAGCTTCGGGTCGACGCGCACGCCGATACGCTTGAGCTCGCCGCGGCTTTCGAGCAGCGCGAGAAAGTCGCGCAGGTCGCGACACGTCTTCTGCGGTTTAGGCCAAGGCGATTCCACGTATACTTTGCGACCGGCGCCCGGTTCGTCCTCTGCGATGCCCGGGCGGACATTAAACCCTCCGCACGGCGCGTGCCAAGGCGCGCGCTGCGGGTCGCAGTCGAACGGGAATTCGATGCAGGTCCGCTTCGCGAAGATGCACGGCCTCGGCAACGACTTCATGGTTGCCGAATGGCCGGCCGAGGCACCGCCGCCGGACGCCGAGCTCGTCCGCCGCTGGGCCGATCGCCGCCTGGGCGTCGGCTTCGATCAGCTTCTGCTCGTTCTGCCGGGCGAGGCCGGCAGGAGCGATGCGCGCTATCGTATCTACAACGCCGACGGCGGAGAGGTCGAGCAATGCGGCAATGGCGCGCGCTGCATCGCGCGCTTCGTCGCGTCGCGTCGCGCGGGAGGCGCCGCGGGGCGTCTCGTGCTCGACAGCCGTGCGGGTCCGATCGAGGCCCTGGTGCGCGACGGCGGGATCGTGAGCGTGAATCTCGGCGTGCCGCGTTTCGAGCCCAAGGCGCTGCCGTTCGACGCTCCGGCGGAGCAGGAGCGATACCGACTGCGGCTCTCGCGCGGCGAGGTCGAGTTCGGCGCGGTATCGCTCGGCAATCCTCATGCGGTGATTCTCGTCGATTCGGTCGAGCGCGCGGACGTCGGTATACTGGGAGCGGAGCTGGCCGTTCACACGGCGTTTCCACAGGGGGTCAACGTCGGTTTTCTCGAGATCGTAAGCCCCGAGCGCGTGCGACTCCGGGTCTATGAGCGCGGCGTCGGCGAGACGCCGGCGTGCGGCACCGGAGCCGCGGCCGCGGTAGCGGTCGGGCGCAGATGGGGCGAGCTCCGGGAGGAAGTCGAGGTCGAGCTCCGCGGCGGCCGGTTGTCGGTCCGCTGGCCGGGACCCGGCCAGCCGCTTTGGCAGACCGGTCCGGCGACGCTCGTGTACGAAGGTCTGATCGAACTATGAGTCAACGCAAGCACGAGCCGGAGCTCGACGAGACGATCTCCGAGCAGGCGATCGCGGACTATCTCCAGCGTCGTCCGGATTTCTTCGAGCGGCACCGATCGCTGCTGCTGCGGCTCAGGCTGCCGCACGAGACGAACGGCTTCACCGTCTCGCTCATCGAAAGGCAGGTCGCGATGCTTCGGCAGCGCAATGCCGAGCTCGAGCGTCAGCTCAAGGAGCTGATCTCGGTCGCGAAGACCAACGACGCGTTGCTCGAGAAGATTCATCATCTCTCTGTGCGGCTGCTGCGCACGTCCGATCCCGCGGAGCGGCTCGAGCAGCTCGAGACGAGCCTGCGCGAGGATTTCGGCGCCGAGCGCGCGACGCTCGTGCTGTTCAAGGGCGTGACCGATAACCTCGGCGACCGCCCGGGCTTCGTGCTGCGCATCGCGCGGGACGACCCGGAGCTTCGGCCGTTCTCGGCGTTCCTGCAGGGCGCGCGCACGCGCTGCGGTCCGTTGCGCGATCGGCAGAAGGTGCTCCTGTTCGACCGCGAGGCCGACGCGATCGAATCCGCGGCGATGTTGCCGCTCGGACCGGGTGCGAGCGTCGGCTTCCTCGTGATCGGCAGTCGGGATCCGACGCATTTCCATCCCGGCAAGCGCATGGATTTCCTGAACCGCATCGGCGAGCTGATTTCCGTCGCGCTCGCCGGCGAGCAGACCCTGAGTGCGGCCGTCTGACGCGCTCGCCTCGTTTCTGACCGAGCTCGCGACGGAGCGGCGGCTGTCGGCGCATACCGTCGCCGCGTACCGCCGCGATATCGAAGCGCTGCTCGAGTTTCTCGCGCGCGAAGGGGTCGAGGACCTTGGCGCCGTCGACTCGTATCACGTGCGTCGGTTCGCCGCGGAATGTCACAGGAAAGGGCTCGGACCGCGGAGCATCGCCCGGCGGCTTTCCGCCGTGCGGACGTTCTACCACTCGCTGCTCCGCGCCGGTCTCGCGAAGACGAACCCGGCCGTGCATGTGCAGGCGCCGAAGGCGCCCCGCCGATTGCCGGCGACGCTCGACACGGACCAGGTCGCGAGCCTGCTCGCGCCTGCGCCCGAGGACGCGCTCGAGCTGCGGGACGCGGCCATCCTCGAGCTGTTCTACTCCTCGGGACTGCGGCTCGCGGAGCTCACCGGGCTCGACGTCGCCGACGTCGATCTCGACGACCGCACGGTGCGCGTCGTCGGCAAAGGATCGAAGACCCGGATCGTCCCGGTCGGGCGGGTCGCGATCGAAGCGCTCGAAAAATGGCTCGCCGTGCGCGGCGAGCTCGCCGCGCCGGACGAGTCCGCGATGTTCGTCGGCCGGAACGGCCGAAGGCTCAGCCGCCGCTCGGTGCAGGCGCGGGTCGAAGCCTGGGCGAGGCGGCACGGTGCGCCGGTCCGCGTCCATCCGCACATGCTGCGGCACTCGTTCGCGACGCACCTGCTGGAATCCAGCGGCGATCTGCGCGCGGTCCAGGAGCTCCTCGGCCATGCGAGCCTGTCGACGACCCAGGTCTACACGCACCTTGATTTCCAGCACCTGGCCCGCATCTACGATCAAGCACATCCGCGCGCCCGGCGGCGCTGACAGGCTCGTGCGCCGGGAGCGCCGTTGCCGGAAGCCCGCCCGTGCACGCCGAGCCGGCGGCGAAGGGCCGTAAGTGTCGGCCCCAACGCCCCACGCTGCGATTTCCGCTGACCGGGAAGGACGATGAGCGAATTTCACGGCACGACGATTCTTTGTGTTCGCCGTAACGGCCGCGTCGCGATCGGGGGCGACGGCCAGGTCACGATGGGCGACAAGATCATGAAGGGCAACGCCCGCAAGGTCCGTCGCCTTCGCGACGGCCGCGTGCTCGCCGGATTCGCCGGCGGCACGGCCGATGCGTTCACGCTGTTCGAGCTGTTCGAGAAGAAGCTCGACCAGTACGGCAACCTGACGCGCGGCGCGATCGAGCTCGCGAAGGACTGGCGCACCGACCGCATGCTGCGCCGGCTCGAGGCGCTGCTCTGCGTCGCGGACGCGTCGCACACGCTGCTGATCTCGGGCACGGGCGACGTGATCGAGCCCGAGCAGGATCTGATCGCGATCGGGTCCGGCGGAGCCTATGCGCAGGCCGCGGCGATCGCGCTGATGCAGAACACGGAGCTCGGCGCGCGGGAGATCGTCGAGAAAGCGATGACGATCGCCGCGGATATCTGCATCTATACGAACCGTCACATCACCATCGAAGAGCTGTAAGAGGCAGGACGCCCATGTCGATGACGCCGCGCGAGATCGTCCAGGAGCTCGACAAGTACATCATCGGTCAGCACGAGGCGAAGCGGGCGGTCGCGATCGCGCTGCGCAACCGCTGGCGGCGCGCGCAGATCCCCGAGCCGCTGCGCAGCGAGATCACGCCGAAGAACATCCTGATGATCGGGCCGACCGGCGTCGGCAAGACCGAGATCGCGCGGCGGCTCGCGAAGCTCGCGAACGCGCCGTTCATCAAGGTCGAGGCGACGAAGTTCACCGAAGTGGGTTACGTCGGGCGCGACGTCGATTCGATCATCCGCGATCTCGTCGACATGGCCGTGAAAATGGTGCGCGAGCAGGCCATGGCGAAGGTCGCCCACCGCGCCGAGGACGCTGCGGAGGATAGGCTGCTCGACGCACTCCTGCCCGGCATTCGCGACGAAGGCGAAGGGCGGGAAACGCGCCAGCGCCTGCGCAAGATGCTGCGCGAGGGGGCGCTCGACGAGCGCGAGGTCGAGATCGAGGTGCAGGCGCCGCAGATCGGCGTCGAGATCATGGCGCCGCCCGGCATGGAGGAGATGACGGCGCAGCTCCAGAACATGTTCAAGAGCCTGTCCGGCAACCGGCGTCGGACGCGCAAGCTCAAGGTGAAGGATGCGCTCCGGATCCTGAAGGACGAGGAAGCCGCGAAGCTCGTCAACGAGGAGGAGATCAAGCTGCAGGCGCTCGAAGCCGCCGAGCAGCACGGCATCGTATTCATCGACGAGATCGACAAGATCGCGCGGCGCTCCGAAGGCATCGGCGCCGACGTCTCTCGCGAAGGCGTGCAGCGCGATCTGTTGCCGCTCGTCGAGGGCTCCACCGTGAGCACGCGCTATGGGATGGTGCGGACGGATCACATCCTGTTCATCGCGTCCGGCGCGTTCAGTGTCGCGAAGCCGTCCGACCTGATTCCCGAGCTCCAGGGGCGGTTCCCCATCCGCGTCGAGCTCTCGGCGCTCGGCATCGACGATTTCGTGAAGATTCTCACCGAGCCGAGCGCGTCGCTGACGCGCCAATACTCGAGCCTGCTCGAGACCGAGCGCGTGAAGCTCGAATGGGAGCCGAGCGGCATCCGGAGGATCGCCGAGGTCGCGTACGAGGTGAACTCGCGCAGCGAGAACATCGGTGCCCGGCGTCTGCACACGGTGCTCGAGCGGCTGCTCGAGTCGATCTCGTTCGAGGCGGCCGACCGTGCCAGCGAAACGGTCGTCATCGACGCCGCGTACGTCGACGCGCATCTCGGCGAGCTCATCAAGGACGAGGACCTGACCCGCTACATTCTCTGAAGAGCGCAAAGGGGCGCGAAAAACGGAGACAATAGGGTCGGTAGCCCCTTACAGGGACCGGTCCATGCCGCAGCCCGTCGAGATCACGCTGAAGAAGAAGACGCGCCGGCTCGTCGTGCGCTTCGACGACGGCTTCGAGGCGGACCTCGACGCCGAGTACCTTCGCGTGTACTCGCCGTCGGCCGAGGTCAAGGGCCATGTGGCCGGCGAGGGTATTCTCGTCACTGGCAAGGAGAACGTCGGGATCGTCCGGATCGAGCCGGTCGGTCGATATGCGATCCGGATCGTTTTCGACGACGGGCACGCTACGGGCATTTATACCTGGCCTATACTCTACGAGCTGGGCCGCAACCGCGAGCGGAACTGGGCCCGGTATCTCGAGCGCCTCGAGAAGGCGGGCAAGTCCCGAACCCCGAGCTGAAGCGGATCCGAGGGATGATCGAACCCAATCACGACGAGCCCCGCGTAAAGGTCACGCGCGAGCCGCTGACCGATTTCGGCTACGAGCGGGTGCCGCGCGGCGAGAAAAAGGCTCGGGTCCGAGGCGTTTTCGACTCCGTCGCGCCGCGCTACGACCTGATGAACGACGTGATGTCGTTCGGCCTCCACCGCTGGTGGAAGGCGTTCACGATCGCACGGACGGGCTTGAAGCCCGGCGACTTCGCGCTCGACGTCGCGGCCGGCAGCGGAGATCTCGCGCTCGGTCTCGCGCGGCGAGTCGGTCCGACGGGGCGCGTGCTCGTCACGGATATCAACCGCCGGATGCTCGAGCGCGGCCGCGACCGCTTGCTCGACCGCGGCATCGCCGGCAACGTCGCCTACGTCCAGGCCGACGCGGAAGCGCTGCCGTTCCCCGACCGCACTTTCCACGGCGTGACGATCGGCTTCGGCTTGAGAAACGTGACCGACAAGCCTGCGGCGCTCAGGGAGATGTGCCGCGTGCTGAAGCCCGGCGGCCGGCTGCTCGTGCTCGAGTTCTCGAAGCCGCTCTTGGGCCCGCTCGAGCCGCTCTACGACGCGTACTCTTTCCAGGTCCTGCCTCGGATGGGGCAGCTCATCGCCCGCGATGCCGCGAGCTATCGCTATCTCGCCGAGTCGATCCGCCGGCATCCGGACCAGGAAACGCTGAAGCGCATGATGGAACGAGCCGGTTTCGAGCGCGTGAGCTTCCACAACCTGTCGGCCGGCATCGTCGCGTTGCATATCGGCTTTCGGCTATAGCGATGAGATTGCCGTTGTCCGCCGCGGCCGAGCGGCTGCTCGAGCGCGCCGTTCGGGAATCGTCGAGCGTCGAGCGGAAGCTCGAAGCGCTCGAGGGTCGCAGTTTCCGCGTGCGAGTCGAGGGCGTGGGTCTCGATCTCACGCTGCGTGCCGAAGGCGGCCGCGTGCGCGTGATCGAGAACGACGCCGCGCCTTCCGACGTCACGGTCCGCGGCACGCCGCTCGATCTGCTGCGCCTCGTGCGGCAGCGCAATATCGCGAGCCGCCTGCACGGCTCGGGCGTCGAGCTGACCGGACGCGTGCACGTCGCTGAGCAGTTCGCCGAAGTCTTGAAGCTCGCGCTGCCCGATCTCGAGGAGGAGGCGGCGCGCTTCGTCGGCGACATTCCCGCGCATCGCGCGGGCCAGGCGGCGCGGGCGTTCGTCGCGTGGCTGAAGAGATCCGGCCGCGCGTTCGAGCTCAATACGGCGGAATACCTGACCGAGGAAAGGCGATTGCTGCCGACGCGCTATGAGGCCGAGGCGCTGCTCGACGCCGTCGAGACGCTGCGCGACGACGTCGAACGGGCGGCGGCACGGCTCGAGCGCCTCGAGCGACGCCTACGCGGCCGGCGGCAAGGCTCGGCGCGGGCGGATGACGACGCCCGCGATCCTCGACGCGCCGTCGGCGGCGAGACGCGCTGATGCCGGTCCGTCGTCTGCGCCTGCCGCTCAGGCTCCTGTCGATCCAGCGCACGCTGCTCCGTTACGGCCTCGACGAGATCGTCTGGCGAACGCATCTCTTTCGTCCGCTCGCGTGGATGCAGAAGCTCCTGCCCGGCCGGACGATGAAGCGACGGCCGCTCGGCGAGCGGCTGCGGCTCGCGCTCGAGGAGCTCGGGCCGATCTACGTGAAGTTCGGCCAGGCGATATCGACGCGGCGCGATCTCCTGTCTCCGTCTCTCGCGGCCGAGCTCGCGAAGCTCCAGGACCAGGTCCCGCCTTTCCCGTCGGAGGTCGCGATCGCGACGATCGAGCGCGCGTTCCATCGTCCCGTCTCCGAGATCTTTGCGGAGTTCGAGCGCGAGCCGCTCGCGGCCGCCTCGATCGCGCAGGTTCACGCGGCGAAGCTCGTCGACGGCACCGAGGTCGTCGTGAAGATCCTGCGTCCCGACGTGCGCGCGCAGATCGAGCGGGACATCGAGGTGCTCTATCAGCTCGCGTGGCTCGCGGAGCGCTATTGGCCGGACGCACGCCGCCTGCGCCCGGTCGAGGTCGTCGAGGAATTCCACAAGACGCTGCTGCACGAGGTCGATCTGCTGCGCGAAGCCGCGAATGCGGCGCAGCTCCGGCGCAACTTCGCGGGCTCCGACAAGCTCTACGTGCCGCAGGTCTACTGGGACTATTGCCGACCGAACATTCTGACATTGGAGCGCATTCGGGGGATTCCGATCAGCGCGGTCGACGTGCTCGTCGAGCGCGGCGCGAATATCCGCCTGCTGGCCGAGAACGGCGTCGAGATCTTCTTCACGCAGGTGTTCCGGCACAACTTCTTCCACGCGGATATGCATCCCGGCAACATCTTCGTCGACCTCACGGATCCGGCGAAGCCGCGCTACATCGCCGTCGATTTCGGCATCGTCGGGTCGCTCAGCGACGAGGATCAGCACTATCTCGCCGAGAACTTCCTCGCGTTCTTCCGTCGCGACTACCGGCGCGTCGCCGAGCTGCACGTCGACTCCGGCTGGGTGCCGCCCGAGACGCGCGTCGACGAGCTGGAATCCGCCGTGCGCGCGGTATGCGAGCCGATCTTCGATCGGCCGCTGAAGGACATCTCGTTCGGGCTCGTGCTGCTCAGGCTCTTCGAGACGGCTCGCGAGTTTCACATGGAGGTGCAGCCACAGCTCGTGCTGCTGCAGAAGACGCTGCTGCAGATCGAAGGGCTCGGGCGGCAGCTTTATCCCGAGCTCGATCTCTGGCGCACGGCGAAGCCGATCCTCGAGACGTGGATGGCGGAGCGACGCAGCCCGAGCATGCACATTCGCAAGCTCGTCGAGGCCTGGCCAGAGATCGCCGACGATCTTCTGCTGTTGCCGGATCTTTTGCACCGAAAGCTCAGGCAAGCGGCGCTGATCCCGCAGCGTGAGCCGGTGCGCACCGCGCGCGACCGTTATGCGCCGAGAAACCGCGACGGCGCGGGCCGCGCGACGCGCCGCGACCGACAGCTGACCGGAGGCGTGCTCGTGATCGCCGGCGTGCTGTGGGCGGGGCTCGCCGCGGAGCCCGTGTGGGTCGGCTGGATCGGCGCGGCGATCGGTCTCGCGATGTTGTTCCGCGCAGTGCGTTGATGGCGGGACGGTGGGTCGGTAGCGTCGCCGAGAAGCGGACGTCGCCGTCTGTGCCGAACAACCGCAACGGGTCCCGCTCTCGCTCGCGACGCATGACTCGGGTAAGTGACTGATTAAAAATCAAAATGTCCTTATAAGCACAAGTTGTTTAATTCCGCGCCGTTTAATTAAAATTTTGGCGCAGATTTTTTAATCAACTGCGCGGTGGATCCACGAACCTTTACAGACGGTGCCTTAGGAGAGCTGTTCTCGGTCAACGTCGGCAGAACCCAAGACTACGCCTTCTTGCCGCACCCGCTCCCCAGAGCATTGCCGATGAACGATACCCTGTGGCCAGCATTGATGGCCGCTAGGGAGGCCATTGCCAAGCTGGACGGGCTGGGAAAGCTGATGCCCTCGTATAGCTTGGTCCTTACGCCCCTGCAGAGTCGCGAGGCGTTGCGCTCGTCGAGCATGGAAGGGACCTATGCGACACCGGAGCAGCTACTCCTGTACCAGGCCGAACCTCGAGAACCGCGCTCGGCGACGGACCCGGCCAACGCATGGCGCGAAGTCCACAACTACGGAATGGCGCTCAAGACCGGCCAGGAGCTTCTCGACTCCGGCTATCCGTTGTCGACTCACCTGATAAGAACGTTGCATAGGGTCCTAATGAGCGGCGTGAGGGGGGCCGATAAGCGGCCCGGCGAGTTTCGCCAGTCGCAAGTCATCGTTGGCTCGGGCGGCAGGTATATCCCTCCGCCTGCCCACTTGTTGCCGGATTGCCTGGATGCTTTTGAAACGAGTCTCGACAGTCCCAACGACATCGATGCGCTCATCTGGGCGTTCATGGTCCATTACCAGTTCGAGGCCATTCATCCGTTCCTCGACGGAAACGGCAGGGTCGGCCGTTTACTCTTGTGCCTGCAGATCTACAAGACCCTCGAGCTCTCCAAACCGTGGCTGTACCTGAGCCCTTACTTCGAAAGGCACAAAGACGAGTACATCGATCTTCTATTTCGAGTGAGCACTCATGGTGACTGGTACAGCTGGATCGCGTTTTGCCTAGAAGGTGCACGAGCGCAAGCGCTGGATTCGATCTATCGATTCGAAAAACTCGTGGCGTTGAGGGAAGAGTTCTTCGGGTCCGTGCAGAAGCTACCGAATGCGAGCGCTCGCTTGTATCAGATCGTCGACACGCTGTTCGAGAGGCCGGTAATCACCGTCCCGTCCGTGGCAGCGCAGCAGAACGTCACGTATCCGACCGCAAAGTCCGATATCAAGAAGCTAATAAGATGCGGGATTCTGCAAACTGCCTCGAATACGCGGCCGCATTACTTCTTTGCCCCACGGATTCTCGATATCGCTTACGCCGACAATCCTTGAGGCACCGATCACGCCTCATGGCCTTCGCATCCCCCTGATGCCGCGACGCACTCCGCTCAATCACCGTGTCCACCGTGCAGGACGAACACGCGGTCGCCAAATCAGAGCCGCGTGCGCTCCGGCGCGCCGCCGAGCGCCGTCATCGCCGCGATGATTTCCTGCAGCACGGCCTCGACGCGCACCTCGTCCGTGCCGCGGACGACCAGGCTCGCGCCGTACTTGCCGTCGCGGTGGAAGGGATAACTGCCGATCTCGACCTCGGGATGCGCGCGCGCGATGCGCTCGAGATCGAGCGCGAAATCGCCTTCGCGTAAGAAAACGTCGACGCCGCGCGCGTGAATCGTTCGGCCGCGCCGCAGCATCGGCTCGGCCGCGGCGAACATCGCGTGCGCGATCGGCGGGATCCCGGCGAGCACGAAGACGTTCTCGATGCGGAACCCCGGCGCGGCGCTGATCGGATTGTCGATCAGCTCGGCGCCCGCCGGCACGCGCGCCATCTTGAGGCGCGCTTCGTTCAATTCTCTCCCCCCGTGCTTCAGGCGCACGACGGCTTCGGGGTCGACGACGAGGTCGACGTCGAACGCTTTAGCGATCGCCTCGGCGGTGATGTCGTCGTGCGTCGGGCCGATCCCGCCCGTCGTGAAAACGTACGTGTATTTGGCGCGGCATTCGTTGACGTGCGCGACGATCGCGTCCATGTCGTCGCGGATCACGCGCGCCTCCTCGAGCCTGATGCCGAGCTTCGCCAGCTCGCCCCCGATGAACTTCAGATTCGCGTCCTGCGTTTTGCCCGACAGCAGCTCGTTGCCGATCAGCAGCACGCAAGCGGTCGGGTTGTCGTCGCGGCTCATGCGTCGTCCTCGATGAAAAGCCCGGCGGCGATCGGGTAGTGGTCCGAGCCGAACGCCGCTAAGCGCCGGAAGCCGGCCACGCCGATCTCCGGGCTCACGAGGCAATGATCGATGGGAATGCCGAGGATCGGCAAGGACGTCGGCCACGTGATGCCCGGTCCCCGCCCGGCGCGCGCGTCGCGCATGCCCGTTCGACGAGCGAAATCCGTGAACTCCGGCGAGTACGGCGTGAGGTTGAAATCGCCGCAGATCGCGGTGGGCTCGTTTCGCTCCGCGACGAGCGCCGCGAGATGGTCGAGTTGCCGATGACGCTCGGCGGCATCGGCGGCGGTCATCGGCGGGCGCAGATGCACGCCGATCAAACGCAGCGGCCCGCCGGGCGCGGCTATGCGCGCGTCGATCGCGGTCGTCGTCTCGAGTGGAAACGCGCGCGCGTCTTCGAGAGGATAGCGCGAAAGTAGTCCGATGCCGAAAGCGCCGCGCTCCGGGGCAAGCAGCCGATGCGGATAGCGCTCGACTACCGGCCGAAGCCGCTCGACCCACGTGTCGGTGAGCTCGACGACGACGATCACGTCGGGCGATTCGGCTTCGAGCGTCGCGAGCAGCGCTTTGGCGTGCGGGTTCCGCCATTCGACGTTGACCGCGACGACCTCGAGCGTGCGCCCGTTCGCTGCGGCCTGCGCGCCCGGCGACAGATACGGCGCGAGCGGCACCACGTTCGGCACGGCCGCGAGCGCGACGACGGCCGCGAACCGGCGGCGGCCGAGCATCGCGAGCACGAGCGCGAGTGGAAACTGCGCGGCGAAATATTGCAGCCGGAAGTGCGAGAAGAGCTCGAAGCCCCACCAGAAACGCGCCGCGAGCGCGGCGAGCGTCACGGCGACGAGGACGACGGCCGCGAGGATCGCGAGGCCGTCCGCGTGTCGGAACGCCGCCGTGCGCTCGCGCCTTCTCACGCCGAAGCCCGCAACGATCGCAAGAACGCCGCCGGATCCTCGCCGCGCTCGAGGACCTCGACGAGCGCCGAGCCGACGATGACGCCGTCGACGTGGCGGCCGATCAGCTCGACGTGCGCGCGCTCGCGTACGCCGAAGCCGGCGCAGACCGGAATGTCCGAGGCCGCCTTCACCGCGCCGAGATAATCCGCGAGCTCCGCGGGCAGCCCGCCCGCGCCGGTCGTGCCCGTGCGCGTGACCGCATAGACGAAGCCCGAGCTCGCGGCCGTCAGCGCGCGCAGACGCTCGCGCGGCGTCGCAGGCGTCACGAGCTGCACGAGCGCGAGCCCGCGCGCGTCGAGCGCGGACTTCAGCGGTTCGCTTTCCTCGTACGGGAGATCGGGCACGATGAACCCGTCGACGCCGGCTTCGACCGCGCGGGACGCGAGCGATTCGTAGCCGAGCGCGAGCAGCGGGTTCAGATAGCTCATCAAGAGAACCGGAGCGCCGAGCTCGAAGTCGCGCCGCGCGAGCTCGTCGAGGATCCAGCGCAGCGTCACGCCTTGCTCGATCGCCGCGCGGCTCGAGCGCTGGATCGTCACCCCGTCGGCCATCGGGTCCGAGAACGGCACGCCGATCTCGACGGCGTCCGCGACCTCGGCGATCGTGCGCAGGTCGTCCAGAAAACGCTTGGGCGCAGGGAACCCCGCGGTCAGGAAAGCGACGAGCGCCGGGCCTTCGCTGCTTTCGATCGCCTTCTGGATGCGCTGGCGCGGCTCAAGCGACATCGCGGTTCTCCTTTCGTGACGGGTATTGCGCGAGGATCGGCATGTCCTTGTCGCCGCGGCCGGAAAGCCCGACGAGGATGCGCGCGCCGGGATTCTCCTTCGCCCAACGCTTCGCGCCCGCGAGCGCATGCGAGCTCTCGAGCGCGGGCAGAATGCCCTCGGCCTCGCAGCATTCGTCGAGCGCGGCGAGCGCCTCGTCGTCGCTCGCGGTCACGTAGTCGACGCGGCCGATCGCTTTCAGAAACGCGTGCTCCGGGCCGACGCCGGGATAGTCGAGGCCCGCCGAGACCGAATGCGTCTCGTGGATGAGCCCGTCGTCGTCGTAAAGCAGCATCGAGTAGTTGCCGTGCAGCACGCCGGGACGGCCGGCCGAGAGCGTCGCCGAATGATCGCCGAGCGCGGTGCCGCGGCCGCCGGCCTCGACGCCGATCAGGCGCACGTCGCGATCGCCGAGGAACGCGTGAAAGAGCCCGATCGCGTTCGAGCCGCCGCCGACGCACGCGAACACCGCGTCCGGCAGACCGCCGCGCTCGAGCAGCTGCGCGCGCGCCTCGCGGCCGATCACGGCTTGCAGCTCGCGCACGAGATACGGGTACGGATGCGGCCCGATCGCCGAGCCGATCAGGTAATACGTGCCCTCGGGATCGGAGACCCAGTCGCGGATCGCCTCGTCGATCGCGGCGCGCAGCGTCTGGTCGCCCGACTCGACCGCGACGACGGTCGCGCCGAGCCGCCGCATGCGATCGACGTTCGGCGCCTGTCGCGCGACGTCGACCGCGCCCATGTAAACGGTGCACGGCAGGCCGACGCGCGCGCACGCCGCGGCGGAGGCCACGCCGTGCTGGCCGGCGCCGGTCTCGGCGACGATGCGCTTCGCGCCGAGCTGCTTCGCGAGCAGCGCTTGCCCGATCGCGTTGTTGATCTTGTGCGCGCCGGTATGCGCGAGGTCCTCGCGCTTCAAGTAAACCTCCGCGCCCCAGCGCCGTCCGAGCTCGGGCGCGTGCGTCAGCGCGGTCGGCCGTCCGACCCAGTCGCGCAGCTCCGCGGCGAGCTGGCGCTCGAATTCCGGCGAGCGCAACGTCGTGCGCACGCCTTCCTCGAGCCGCGTGACCGCGGCCATCAGCGTCTCCGGGACGTAACGACCCCCGAACGGCCCGAAGCGGCCCGCCGCATCCGGAAAGCGGCCGGCGAGGAGCTCCTTCAGAAGCCGTTCGCGTTCCTCGCGTTGGATCTCCATCGTTCCTCCTCTCAAGCGGCCGTGTTACGTGCGGCCGCTCGAATCGACAATCGCTTCGCGCTCGGCGAGCCTTGCCGCGGCCTCGCGCGCGCGTGTGACGAATTCCGCGATACGCGCGGGATCCTTCTGCCCGGGCGCGCGTTCCACGCCGCTCGAGACGTCGACGCCCCACGGCCGCACGGCGAAGATCGCATCCGCGACGTTCGCGGGCGAAAGTCCGCCCGCGAGGACCAAGTCGGTCCCCGCGGCGAGCCTGCGTGCCTCGTCCCAGTCCGCGGTCCGGCCGACGCCGCTGACCGGTCCCTCGTAAAGCATTCGCCCCGGCAACGGTCCCGGCGGCACCGTGCCGCTTCGATAGACCGGCAACGGCTCGCATCCGGCGGGCAACGTCAGACCTGCAAAGTCCTCGGCATCGGTCTGGATCCAGTCGGGCTCGAGCGTCTCGATGACGTCGCCGACGAGCTCGGCCTCCGGATGGCGAAAGACGGCAACTTTCAGCATGCCGGCCGGCAGATCGTCGGCAAGTGCGCGCGCGTTCCGAGGCGAGATTTGCCGAGGCGAGCGCGCGAAGACGAAGCCGACCGCGTTCGCGCCGGCCTTGGCCGCCGCCTCGATCGCGCTCGCGGTCGTGATGCCGCAGATCTTCACGAACATCTTCGCGTCGCTCTCATGGCTCGTGGCTTCGCGCGCCGGCCTCGCGCCCCGCCGCGACGAGATCGGCGACCGCTTGTCGCGGCGACGCGGCGCGCATCAGCGCCGAGCCGACGAGCGCGAGCCTGTATCCGCACGCGACCACGGAGCGCACGCCGTCGGGACTATCGATGCCGCTCTCGGCGACCGCCGGCAAGCCCGCGGGCAAACGCGGCGCGAGCTCCGCGAAGCGGCCGAAGTCGACATCGAGCGTGCGGAGATTCCGGCAATTGACGCCCGCGAGCACGGGCGGGGAGCCTGGCGGGATCTCGAGCGCCGAGATCCGTTCGAGATCGTCGGCGTCGAAGCCTTCGAGCAGCGCGAACAGGCCGAGCTCGCGTGCCGCGTCGAGCAATGCTCGAACGTCCGGATCGGGCAGCATCGTCACGATGATCAGCACACCGCCCGCGCCGGCCGCGCGCGCTTCGACGACTTGATAGGGATCGGTCAGGAAATCCTTGCGCATCACCGGCCGGCCGTGCGTCGCGGCGAGCGCCGCGGCATCGCGGAGATGCTCGAGCGAGCCTCCGAACTCCTCGGGCTCGGTGAGCACCGAGATCGCGGCCGCCCCGCCCGCGCAGTACGCGGCGATCTGCGCGTCGCGATCGAGACCCTGCCGCGCGAGGCCGCCGGCCGATGGACTGCGGAGCTTCAGCTCTGCGATGAGATCGAACGTGTCGAGCGCGAGCGGCGGCGGAGGCGGCATCGCCTTCGCCCGAGCGAGGAGCCGCCCCTCCGGCTCCGCGGCGCGGGCCGCGCGCACGCGTGCGCGGCTCGACTTCGCCATGCGGTCGAGCAGGCCGCCTGCCGCTTGCGCGTGGCCTTCTTCGACTCGTGCCGTCATGCCGACTCGACCTTGAAGCTCGCGAGGCATTCGACGAGCCTCGCCGCCGAGCCGTCCTCGATTGCCGCCCGCGCGCGCTCGATGCCTTCGCGCGCGTCGCGGACCTCGCCCGTGACCTCGAGCGCGAGCGCGGCGCCGAGCGCGAGCGCGTCACGGTGCGCGGCCGTGTCCTCGCCGGAGAGCGCGGCCTTGAGCCGCTTTGCATTCTCGGCCGCGTCGCCGCCGACGAGCGCCTCGGGCGCGCACGTCTCGATGCCGTAATCCGCCGGATCGCGGATCTGGCGCTCGACATAGCCGGGACGGACGTCGAAGCAGACGAAGGGGCCCACCGGCGTCGCCTCGTCCCAGCCCTGCGAGCCGTGGATCACGAACGCGCGCTCGATCTCCATGCCCGAGAGCGTTTCGGCCATGAGCTCCGCCATCGGCTCGCTGAACGCGCCCATGACGAAGTACGGAGGCGCGGCGGGATTACACAGAGGACCGAGGATGTTGAATACGGTGCGCACGCCGAGTGCTTGACGGACCGGCGCGATGTTCTTCATCGCCGGGTGATAGTGCGGCGCGAACAGGAACGTGAAGCCGTGTGCCTCGAAGCATTTCGCCGCATGCCGCTCGTCGAGCGGAATAGGCAGCCCGAGCGCGGCGAGAACGTCGGCCGCGCCGGAGCGGCTCGAGACGGAACGGTTGCCGTGCTTCACGACCGCGGCGCCCGCCGCGGCGGCGAGCAACGCGCTGCCGGTCGAAAGGTTCAGGCTGCCCGAGCCGTCGCCGCCCGTGCCGACGACGTCGACGTAGCGTTTGCCCTTGGGCAGCTCGGGGCGCCGCGCGAGACGCCGCATCGCCCTCGCGAAGCCACGGATCTCGGCCGCGCACTCGCCCTTCATCCTGAGCGCGACGAGCAGCGCGCCCGCGAGCGGCGGCGGCAGCGAGCCGTCGGCCATCGCCTCGAGCAGCCGGCCCGCGTCGTGCTCGCTCAAGTGCTGGCCCGACGCGAGCCGCTCGAGCAGGGCGGACGCGCTGAGTTCGGCCGCGCCGCTCATTGCCGCCCTCCCCGCTCGCCGTAGAGGAAGTTCTCGAGCAGCTTCGGCCCGTCGGGCGTCAACACGCTCTCGGGGTGGAACTGCACGCCTTCGACGTCGAGGTGCTTGTGGCGCACGGCCATGATCTCGCCGTCGTCGGTGCGCGCGCTGACCTCGAGCGCGTCCGGGATCCGGTTCCGATCCGCGGCGAGCGAGTGGTATCGGCCGACCTCGAACGAATCGGGCAGCCCGCGGAAAATCGAGCGGCCGTCGTGCGTGATCTGCGACGTCTTGCCGTGCATCAGCTGCGCCGCGGACACGATTCGTCCGCCGTAGTGCTGCACGATGCACTGATGCCCGAGGCAGACGCCGAGCACCGGGATCTTGCCGGCGAACGCGTCGATCATCGCGAGCGAGACGCCTGCGTCCTCCGGACGGCCCGGCCCGGGCGAGATCACGAGATGCGTCGGCTCGAGCGCGAACGCGTCGCTCACCGTCAGCGCGTCGTTGCGATACACGTGCACGTCGGCTCCAAGGACGAGGAACGCCTGCACGAGGTTGTAGGTGAACGAATCGTAGTTGTCGATCAGAAGCAGCTTGACGCTCACAATCCTTCCTCCGCGAGCTCGAGCGCCTTGCGCAGGATCGCGCTCTTCGCGAGCACCTCGCGGT
>Ga0207873_1000255_pt1 | contig 59562 bp, 45 predicted proteins | sample BGWIniCompost_FD_187373 | JGI IMG/M metagenome (GOLD analysis project Ga0207873, IMG submission 187373) | Cellulose adapted compost microbial communities from Newby Island Compost Facility, Milpitas, CA, USA - BGW Initial Compost (SPAdes)... ...
AAGCCGATACCGAACATACTCAATTCTTCATCCCCGGCACCAAGAGAAATACCGGGTAAATACCGCAGCATAAGTTCTGTACCGAATAGACTTCCCGAAATTTGAGGTAATACAGCAGGAATTGAGGATTCATTTATACCCTGAGGATATACAATGAAACCCTGAGGTCCATAATATGCTGCTCCTTCATTTCCGTAAATAGTAGCAGTTTTCTGTCCGGCACTATACCCCGGAGGCAGGTTTGGAGTGAATGTTAAATCATCTTCCGGTATTAAAATATACATACCTCTGAAACTTATCGAAAAACCGAAAAAATCAGCAACCTCAGCAGTATGATATGACCCGGAATTAAATGCCATTCCTAATGTAGTACCAAAAGGTCTGGCATATTCAGTTATTTCAGATTCGGTGAAAAAACCAAATCTATCCTCTAATTGTGCAAAAATAGATATCGTAAAACAGAGGGAAATAACAAATACGTATAAGCATCTTGTCATATATGTTCCTCTTAAAAAAATAAATTAAATATCATATTGAGCAATTTGGTAATTAAAATGATACAATACAAGAAGGAATAAAAAACGAATTTTTTTCGTTTGACGAAACTTTAATTCACTGTGTCAAAAAAAGTCATTATAACTTAAACTATTAAAGGGGAAAAAGTCAATCTAATCCCATTAATTCTTTTGCACCTTTAATACTTGCTTCGCTTATATTTTCACCGCTCATTAACCTGGCAATTTCTCTGATTCTTTCTTCTTTACTTAAAATTCTTATATGGCTTACTACTCTGTTATCAGATTCAAATTTTTCAACTGCATAATGATAATCAGCTAAACCTGAAATCTGTGGTAAATGAGTAATTGCAATAACCTGGTGATGAGATGCAAGCTCTTTAAGTTTTTGTCCTACCATCTGTGCAATATGCCCGCTTACACCGGTATCAATTTCATCAAATATAAGAAGAGGAAGTTTATCACGTTGTGCGAGAATTAATTTTAAAGATAACATAATTCTTGATACTTCACCGCCCGATGCTACCTTCGAAAGCGGCTTTACATCTTCACCTTTGTTTGTTGAGATAAAGAATTCAACTTCATCATAACCTGAATAATTATATTTATATGATTTACCATTCGCCAAAATATAATCATCTGTATCTGATTCTTCATTAATAATATTAACTTTAAATTTTGAATATGATATACCAACCTGTTTTAATTGTTCAACAACTTTCTTCTCAACAACCTTTGCAACTTTTTTTCTTTCTGCTGAAAGTTTTTCTGCTGTTGCACCACAGTTTTCTCTGATGGTTTTAAGTTTTGCTTCGAGTTCAGATATTTTATCTGAATAATTTTCTGCAGCCTGGTACTCTTCTCCAATTTTCTTTCTGTATTCATTAACTGCTTTTATTGTACCGCCGTATTTCTTTTTAAGAAGACTAATTGCACCAAGTCTTTCTCTTATTTCATTTAATCTTTCAGGGTCAAATTCAATTTTGCTGCTGTAATTTCTCAGGCTGTCGGAAATTTCTTTTAAAATTGATGTTACAGAATGGTATTCTTTATTTACATCTTTAAAAGATTTGTCAATATGTGAAAGCTCATCAAAAGAATTTTTAAGACTCACAAGCGAATCATAAACAGAACCTTCACTTTCATAAAGTGCCTGGTATAAACCGGATGATAATTGCTGAAGCTTTTCAGTGTTCTCGAGCAGATTTAATTCTTCATTTAATTTATCCTCTTCATCTTCCTGGGGTGAAACTGCATCAATCTCTTTTATTTGGAATTCATACAAATCCTTTTTTTCTTTTAATGATGCTTCTTTATTCCTCAATTCTTCAAGTTCATTCTTTATATTATGAAGTGATTTATAGAGCCACCTGTAAGTTCTCAAAAGGTCTTCTGTTTCCCCGCAGGAATCAAGATATTCAATATGAGTTTCTTTTCTCAATAAAGATTGATGCTCATGCTGACCATGTAAATCAACCAGCAGGTCACCTATCTCTTTTACTACTGAAAGCTGAACTGGAGTATCATTTATAAAACATCTGTTCGTTCCTTTAAGGGATATTTCTCTGCGGATAATTAATTCAGGCAATATTTCAATTTCATTCTGCTGCAGGAGCGCTTCTACCTTTTTATTTTTTGTTACTTCAAAAATTCCTTCCACTATAGATTTATCAGAACCTTTTCTCACAACTTCCGTAGATGCACGCTCACCAAGGAGTAAACCTACTGCATCAATCAAAATTGATTTGCCTGCACCGGTTTCACCTGTAATTATATTCAAACCGTTTCCAAACTGCACTTTAACCTGTTCAATGAGTGCGTAATCTTTTATATACAGAGTCTTTAACATTTATAATTCAATTTTTTTCAGGAAAGATTATTTGTTAATATTTTTTTTGCAAGATAAAAAGCACTAATAGTCTTAGCATCAATTATTTCTCCATTTGTAATTTCTTTTCAATTTCATCTGCGGTAAATTCAAATACTTCCATACTTTCTTCACCCTCCTCCCTGTTATGTTTTCCCTGTTGCAGATTTTTTGCAATAAACAGATGAAGAATTTCATTTGAAAAACCGGGAGCAGTGCAGATTTCACCAAGCTTTGAAAAGTTTTCTGAAGTGTATCCTGTTTCTTCTTCAAGTTCTCTTACTGCACAACTTAACGGGTCTTCATTATTATCAAGTTTGCCGGCTGGAAATTCGAGAATAACTTTTTGGAGTGGGTACCTGAACTGACTTATCATAATAAATTTGCCGTTATCTTTTAAAGGAACAACTACGGCACCTCCGGGATGTAAAGCAATTTCTCTTACACCGGAAGCACCATTTGAATAACTTATTTCATCAACTTTAAGACTAATTACTTTCCCTTTATAAAGAATATTGCTCTTCTTTATTTTAAAACTATCCTGCATAAATCAGTTTAATGCCGGATTGAATTACTCTCTGTATCCGGATTCATAATAAGGCACTAATTCACTGCCGAGAAATTTGAGCAGTGCTGAAATAACACCAAGGTCATCGAGATAACCAATCAACGGTGCAAGGTCCGGAACAGTATCAATTGGTGAAATGAAATAAATAAGAGCGCCAACCACAATAGCTTTGCGATGCCAGGAAACAAGCGGGTCTCTCATGTAATTAACCAGAGCCAGGATATCTTTTGCAAAGGAAATTTTTTTACCTACAGCTTCAAGTTTTGTCCAGATGTTTCCTTCAACATATTTAATTTTTTCCGAAGTATCTTCTTCGCTCTTTCCTCCGAAATCAAGTTCATCAAGACTATCGATATAATCATTATCATTTACTTTTTCTGTTCCGTTCATATATCCTCCTCTTTTTTATGTTCATTAAACCAGTTAAAAATTGTATCCCACCATAATAATGAATTCTGCGGTTTGGTTACAAAATGAGTTTCATCGGGAAAATAAAGAAACTTGCTTTTAACTCCGAGTCTCTGCAGCGATGTAAAAACCTGGAAAGCCTGTTCTTCAGAAACACGAAAGTCATTAGCACCATGAATTATAAGCATTGGTGTTTTAGCATTATGAATGTAACGATGCGGTGACCACTTTTCGTAAAGCTGCCTGTTCTCCCATGGTGTACCGCCGAATTCCCATTCAGGGAACCAGAGTTCTTCGGTCGTGCCGTACATACTTTCAAGATTAAATACGCCATCGTGATTAACAAGAGCATTGAACCTGTCTGTATGTCCTGCAATCCAGTTTATCATATAACCACCGTAAGAAGCACCGGCGGCAAAAGTATTTTGTGGATCTATAAAAGAAAAATTCTTTACTGCATAATCGTAAGCATTCATTAAGTCGGTATAAACTTTACCACCCCAGTCCTGTGAAATTTCATCTGTAAACTTCTGGCCATAACCAACAGAGCCTCTCGGGTTTGGAGCTACAACAACATAACCTTTTGAAGCAAACAACTGAAGATTCCATCTGTAATGAAAATCATCTGACCAATAACCCTGCGGTCCGCCATGAATCAAAAATATCATCGGGTATTTTTTATCTGCTTCAAAGAAAGGAGGTTTAACTAAAATTGATTGAACTTCGGTTCCACTCGCACCTTTGCAGGTAAATGTTTCAACAGGATTAAATTCAAGTTCTGCGAGTATATCTTTATTAATAAAAGTGATTTGCTTTAAAGTATTTTTTCCGTCAGTACTTATTGAGAAAATTTCATTAGGAAGGTCTGATCTCTGTTTCAGGAAGAAAAGTGTTTTGCCATCGGGAGATAATTTAATTTTTGTATTTACATTATTTAAATGAAATAACTCAGGTTCTCCATCTTCAATACTTACTTTGAAGATTGAATTATTTATCTCATTTGCTGCAGTGAAATAAATTTCTTTTGAATCGCCTGACCATATAATTTCATTTACAGATAAATCAAAGTCTTCTGTTAAAGATTTATAAGAACCATCCTCCCTGTTATATAAAATTAAATTTTGTTTATCTGCTTCAAATCCTGCACGCTTCATAGATGCAAATGCAATATATTTTCCATCGGGAGAATAAACGGGCTGGTTATCATTTCCTTCACTCAGAGATATTTTTTCTATCCTTCCATCACCATCTGTTATAAAAACATCATTATTTGTACTTGTTGAAATAAACTTATCAGTATTCATTACAAAAGCAATTTCATTACCATCGGGGGAAAAGCTAAAATCATTTGCACTGCCTAATGAAATAGGAGGTATATCAAATTGAGTTTCCGGCGTAACATCAACCAAAGATTTTTCTTTAACATCAAATAAAAAAAGCTGACTCACCTTTCCTTCTCTCCAGGAATCCCAGTGACGATACATTAGCTCAGTAAAGATGCTTGCTTTAACCTTAGATGCTTCTTTTTGTTTATCCTTTTCTTCGTTGCACTCCTGTGAATCACATTCTTTGTAAACAGAAGAAGTAATAAGAATTTCACTTCCATCAGGTGACCATTCATAATCTGAAACTTTCGTATAAATATCAGTTATTTTTTCTTCATCCGAGCCATCATAGTTGCATAACCAGATTTGCCCATCCATAATGTAACTTATCTTATTTAAGCTTTTAACAAATTTCGGATTCGATTCATTCTTTTCAGAATCCTTCAGTAATCGCATATTACTGCCGTCAGCGTTTATGAGATATAAATCAGAATTTCCTTTATTTTCCTCCACACTATAAGATGCTGCAGAAAATACAATTAATTTACCATCTGGTGAGATATCAAAACTGCTTATTCTTTTCATTGCCCAAAGGTCTTCGGGAGTCATTGCTCTCTTGTTCTGCGCTATTAAAGTTAAAGGAAGAATAAATAAGATAAGAAGAAGCTTTTTCATTAAATCCTCTGTTTATTTGAAGATATCAGAATTGATTTTGTCACTATTTATAACTCAAAAATATAATAAGGTATAACTAAAGGCAATTTAAATTAAGGGGTATTCCCTGTTTTAAACATTGAAATAAAACAATTTTTCACTTTCAATTCTGCCGGCGGGATATTTTTCAATTCAATATAAATTTTAATGAAGAGTATCTTTTAAATTATTCCTTTATCTTTGATAATGATTTTAAATAAAGAATATGGAAAAAGAAAAAATTATTTTCCTTCCGGGATTAAATAAACAACTTAAGTTTCTACTTAGTAATGTTGATATCAGGAATAAATCCGTCCTGATTGCCGGAGGCAACACCGAACATATCGCAAAAAGAATTTTTAAGAAAACAAATGAAGTTTTTATAATTGTTGATGATGAAGAAGATTTGCTGAATATGAGATACAATCTTTCAGGTGAAAATATTCCTGTCAGATTAATGGAATTTTCAAACACAGATTTTATAAATAAAAAATTTGATATTATTTATGCACAGGGGTCAATAACACGAACAGACCGCAATAAAATTATTAAAGAGTTTAAAAAACTTCTTAATGAAGATGGAATTCTCTGCTGCGGAGAAATTGTATCTCTTACAAATGACACTCCTCCTTTTGTTAAAGATTTATGGAACCAATCCGGTTTATCTCCTTTAAATATAAATTCAATTGAAGATTATTATAAGGGAAGAGGATTTAGTATAATTGAATCTCTCGACCTTTCTTCATCTTTAAAAGAATTTTATACTTTAAGTGAAGAAATCCTGAAAGAAAATCTAACCATTCTTTCTAAAGAAGAATTAAAACAGTTCAAAAAATTTTTTACAGGGATGGAACACGAGATTAAAGTTTATTTAAAGCTTGGGGGAAATAAACATATAGGTTTTAAAACACTTCTGTTAAAAAATCAAAGCAAATGAAAAAGGGTGATTATTTAGAAGTCGATATTGATGGATATGCGTTTGAAGGAAAAGGCATATCAAGAATAAAGAAAGATGATGAAGGTGAAAAAAATTATGTTCTGTTTGTTCACGGTTCTTACCCTGGTGATAAAGTAAAAGCAAAACTTACCAGAATAAAAAAATCATACGCAGAAGCTAAGGCTGAAGAAATATTAATTCCATCTTCCGAAAGAACAAAAGCAAGATGTAAATATTTTGGAACCTGCGGAGGATGCAAACAGCAGGATTTATTGTATGAGCATCAGTTAAAATATAAACAGCAGCAGGTTCTGGAAATTTTCAAAAAGCTGGGCGGGTTTAATGATTTTGAAATGCTTCCGATTATTCCATCAGAAAATATTTTTTACTACAGAAATAAAATGGAATTTTCCTTCAGCGATAAGAGATGGCTTACAGAAGATGAAATTAATTCTAAAGAAAAACTTGACAGGGATTTTGCACTCGGACTTCATGTTCCAAATATTTATGATAAAGTTCTTGATATTGATGTCTGCTACCTTCAGTCTGACTTAAGTGTGAATATTTTAAACTTTACAAGAGATTTTTTTAAGAGCAGAAATATTCCTCCCTACTCAACAAGAACGCATACAGGTTTTTTACGCAATCTTGTTATCAGGCAGTCTTTTCATACAAAAGATGTAATGGTAAATCTTGTTACTTCATCCGAAGATAAAATGCTGTTAAAGAATTTTTCAAATGATTTGCTTAAAAAATTTCCTGAGGTTACAACAATTGTAAATAATGTTAACTTAAAAAAAGCTTCTGTTGCTGTTGGAGATTATGAAAATGTTTTTTTTGGAGAAGGTTTTATTACTGATGTGATTGGTGATTTCACTTTCAGAATAAGTGCAAATTCATTTTTCCAGACGAACACTCTACAGGCTGAAAAACTTTATAACACCGCACTTGAGTTTGCAGAATTAAAAGATGATGAGATTGTGTATGATCTTTATTCAGGTGCCGGAACAATTGCGATTTACATTTCACAAAAAGCAAAAGAAGTTTATGCATTTGAATCAGTTGATGCAGCTATAAATGATGCAAAAGTAAATGCTGCTTTAAATGATACAAGAAATGTAAAATTCTTTAATGCTGACTTGTATAAATCATTTTTGCCTGTAATTGAAGAGAAACAAATTCCCAAACCTGATGCAGTTATCCTCGACCCACCGAGAGGCGGACTCCATAAAAACACAGTTGATGATGTAATAAAAATTAATCCCGGTAAAATAATTTATGTAAGCTGCAATCCTGCAACTCAGGCAAGAGATATAAAATTATTTTCAGAGGCTGGATACAAACTAATTAAGATGAGACCTGTTGATATGTTTCCACATACATATCATATTGAAAATGTTGCACTGTTATTAAAATAATTTATTTGGGTTTGTTATTTAAAATAAGTACAAACTCCCCTTTAAGGTTTTTCTCTTCTGCAGTTTTTAGAATTTCATAAACTGTACCCCTGTAAAATTTTTCTGTCTTCATCGTTAAATCGAATGCAAGAACTGCATTAATATTCTTCCCCATTACTTTTGCAACATCATTTAAAAGACTTTTTAGACGATAAGGTGTCTCAAGCAGAACAATAACTTCTTTTATATTTTTTAATTTTAATAATTCTTTTCTTCTTAAATCTTTTTTTGGCGAAAGCCAGCCGTAGTAGTAGAATTTTTCAAAATCAAATCCTGAACAGATTAAAGCAGGAAGAAGAGAATTTGCTCCGGGGACAGGAACAACATCTATTTTTTGTGAGATACAAAGTTCAACAAATAAATGCCCGGGGTCGGAAAATAAAGGTGTGCCCGCATCTGAAATTAATGCTGCCGATTGACCTTCAATAAGTTTAAGAAGAATATTATTTGCTTCTTCACTTTCATTGTGCTCATTAAGTTCAAACAGAGTTTTTTCTATTTTGTTTTGTGAAAGAAACCTTCTTGCTTCTTTATATTCTTCGCAGATAATAAAATCTACTTCTTTAAGAATTCTTAAAGCACGTAAAGTTATATCTTCACTATTGCCTATCGGTATTGAAACAAGATATAATTTCCCGCTCATAAAATTCCGCCGCCGAATTCAATACCAATAAGTGCATTCCATCCTTCAAGTGAAAAAGTATCTTCATACAAATTATCTTTAAAGTATCCTCCTTTTGAATAAACTTCAAAGGTTTCATTAATTTCATAAGCGATTTTTAAATAGATACGGTTCTCAAGATTTAATGGAGTATAAAGCGGTGTAATCCCTTCCATATAATTTTCAGCTTTCTTAAAATAATATGTATTGTAATCTACCAGAAGAAAAGCAGACCAGTTATCAAAAAATATTTTTCCTGCAACTGCTCTTATCCAGTGTTCATAGGAAAAATTTTTAATAAACTCTGATTTATGCACAAGCAGCCTGTAATCAATATTAAAAATAAAATCTTTTATATAATTTAAATTTAACTGCGGACCAACTCTGTAGCCTTTGTTCTCATTCTTTATTAATTCTTCATTATTAATTTCATTCTGAATAAAAAACCTTTCGGCATAAAATCCATAACCTAATTTAAAATTAGAACTTACGGGAGTAATTAATTTTAAATCAGCAAAGAAGAGGTCAAGTTTGTACTTTTCATTCCCTTCAATTGTCTGATATGCATATCCTGCTTTTGTATTTAATGTTGAGTTGCCAAAATAAAACCAGTTAGCATCCCCTACAATTGAAAATACATCATAAGTAAAATCAAAAAGAATATCATTCAGAAAATTCTTTTGTCTCGATACATTAATCCCCCAGTTAAAATTATTCTCAACCTGGAAATAATCGCCTTCAATTTTTGCTTTAATTGAATTAACAGGCTCTGTTGAACCGTAATATTCCGGGCGAACTCTTAATGAGAGAGACAGGTTTCTTTTATCTTCTTCATAAAAATATTTAAAAAATCCATCGAGTCGGGTTATAAAACTTTCTTCCTGCAGAATGCCGTATCCTGAGGATTTGAACAAACCTGCTTCACTGTTTATCCGCCATTCTATTTGCGGAAATACATTTGAAGAAAAAAGGAGGGTAAATATTACTGAGGCGGCATAAAATTTCATTTAGCAGAACCGATTTTATTTGCAAGAACTAATTTATATTCCTGCAATCTTCTTTTCACCTCATTTAAAAGGCTCCTGTATTCTTTAACATCGAGATTCCGGTTCAGTTCGTCTGATGAAATTTTTAGTTTTAAATCTGTTTTTGAAATTTGCTGTATATCAAGCTGATTTAATATGAACTGGTAGGTTTTAACATTCGATACCAAATCACTTGCTGCAGGAGTTGCTTCATCTGTTGCCCTGTAATTCGGTGAAGAAGCTGATTGTTCGTTGTTCTGGTTTACCTGGTTTTGAATTATGAGATTATTTTCAAGTTCAGTCTCTTCAAGAAATTTTCTTGTCTTTGTCTGAAGAGCAATAATCTGATTTACTTCATTAAGTTGTTCAGTTACATTATCAAGGATGTCATTAACTTCATTAAGAGCATTGTTTAAATATTCTCTGTATAATTCTCTCTCCTTCGGGTCACTGGTTTTTTGCAAATCAATTTCTAAAATTTTTTGTGGATTAAAGGAGAGAGAAACAATTTTGGGTGCAACACTTATATTTTTTTCTGTAAGATGTAAAATCTCAGCATCAATTTTATCTTCATCAATATTGTCATTATTCTTCAGTGATTCGAGCGAATCTATCTTTGCAAGATAAAGATTGTGAAGCTGCTGCTTAACAATTTCAATTTCTTTTTGAATGGCAATAACTTTTTTATTCTGGTTCTCAATTTTATTTGATATTGCAACCGATCCAGCCATCAAATCAATAATTTTTTCATTATCAGAATTTTTTTTCTTTTTTTCCAGATCAATCTGTGCAGTTTTAAAAGAATAAATACTTTGTAATGAATCGAGAATTCTATTCTCTCTTTCAAACTGAATTTTCAATTGTTCATATTTTTTTTCAACAGCAGTTAATGATTGTGCATTAAGTATTGATGCTTCAATCACTAAAAAGAAAATAAAAACTGTTTTAAAAATGTTTTTCATAATAATCCATGCTTTTCTAATTTATAATACAATACACTTGTACTTATGCCGAGGAGTTTTGCTGCCCTGTTTTTTATCCCATCTGATTTTTTCATTGCCTCAATAATCATTTTCTTTTCGAATGCCTGGACAGCTTCATCCAAAGGAAGATTTGAAAAACCATTGTTCATAATTGTCTGTCCGCTTAAGTGACCAGCAATTAACAATGGATCAATCAATTTATTCGGAGAGATAACATAAAGTCTCTCAATTAAATTTTGAAGCTCACGGATGTTACCGGGCCAATGGTAATCAATCAGCATTTTCATACCTTCTGTATTAATCTCTTTTTTCTCAGAGTTATTCTGCTCTGCAAGTTTTAATAGAAAATGACTAACAAGAAGCGGTATATCTTCTTTTCTTTCTCTCAATGATGGAAGATGAATTGGAATTACACTTAACCTGTAGTATAAATCTTCACGGAATTTTCCTTCGGCTATTAGCTTTTGCAGATTTTTATTACTTGCAGCAATTATTCTAACGTCTGATTTAATTGTTTCCTCACCACCGACTCTTTCAAACTCATACTCCTGTAAAACTCTGAGAAGTTTAACCTGCATAGCTGGTGAAACATCGCCAATCTCATCGAGAAAAAGAGTACCTTTATGTGCAAGTTCAAATCGACCTTTCTTTTGTTTCACAGCTCCTGTAAAAGCGCCTTTCTCATGTCCAAACAATTCGCTTTCAAGAAGGTTATCATTCAACACACCGCAATTAACTCTTATGAACGGAAATTCACTCCGTTTGCTTTTTCTGTGAATTGCTCTTGCAACAAGCTCTTTACCTGTTCCGCTTTCACCCTGAATAAGAACTGTGCTCTCTTTATCTGCAACCTGTTCAATTAAAGAGAAAACTTTTTTAATCTCATTAGAATTACCAATAATTTCTTCGTAACCTGTAAAGAGTTCATCGTTTAAAAGTTTGTTCTGGTCGATGAGGTCTTCAATTTTTCTTTCATTTAAAATTTTCTGCCATATTTTATTAACACGAATTCTTAATTCTTCAGGAGAGAAAGGTTTTGTAAGAAAATCAGCCGCACCAATTTTCATCGCTTTAACTGCATCTTCAACAGTACCGTAAGCAGATATCATTAAAACTTCAGTTGAAGGATTTATTTCTTTAATCTTGCTTAAAATTTCTATTCCATTTACCGGTTCCATCTTTAAATCAATAATTGCAAGGGCTGCAGGGGAAAGATTAAATTTCTTTAATGCATCAACTCCGTTTTCATAAGCACTAACTTTATAACCTTCACGGGTAAGGCTGTCTGCAATGCCTAAGCGCATTGTATCATTATCTTCAATAACAATAATTTCTTCAGATTTCATTTTTAATTTCTTTTTTGATTATAAAAACTGAACCGCTGCCGTTGTTTCTCTGAACAATTAATTCGGCTTTATTTTCTTTGCAGAGTTTTTTACTGATAGCAAGTCCAAGACCCGTTCCATTCTTTTTTGTTGTAAAGAAAGGATTAAAAATTTTTCTGACATGTTCATCATTTATTCCGATTCCGTTATCTTTAACTGCTATTGACCAATGATTATTTTTTGTTTCAGTAGTAATTGATATTTCACCATTTTCCGAAACAGCATCAAGACTGTTTGCAACAAGATTTAAAAGAACATTTCTTAAATGAGCAGGATCGAAATATACTCTCAATAAATTTTTGTCATACGAAAATTTAATTTTATTCTTCTCGATTCTTGTTTTGAATATACTTTCTATCTCATGAAAAATTATTTCAGGATTTACCCATTCGGGATTAACAGGGACAGGTCTTCCATAATTTAAATAAGCTGTTATAAGATTTTTTAACCCCTGAACTTCTTTTAAAATGGAATTAAGATATTCTTTATCTCTTTCATCAACAAGATTATTTTCTTTTACAAGATTTGCAAGCAGTTCAATTCCGCCAAGCGGGTTTCGTATTTCATGGGCTATTTGTGCAAGAAGCTCCTCCTTCTCCTTCTGGTTTTCTGCAAGGTCGGTTTTCATTTTATCCATTGCGTTTGCAAGCTGCTTTATTTCTCCATGCATGGAATCAGGCATTTGGGTTTCAAACTTTCCTTTACCAATATCGGAACTGAATTTAATTAATCTGTTCAAAGGTTTAACAACTGCATTTGCCATAAACCATCCTGCAATAATTGTAACCACAACACCAGCAAGACCAATAAACCAGAAGAGAGCAGAAAGCTGGTCGAGTTTTTCAAATCTTACTGCACTTTCTCTTACAGCAAGCCAGTGATTTTCATTAAGTCTGTTGAATCCCCACAAATACCAGTTGCCGTCTTCTCCTTTAAAAGGAAGTGAAGCAGTACCTGAATTAATTTCAAGTTCAAAAATTTCTTTTTGATTAAGCTGCAATGCAGGTTCAGTTTCACCAAAAGCAAAAGAAGGATTTGAATGAATTACAACTTCAAGGTTTTCATTAAAAATAAAAATTTCCGAGTGAAGTTCAGGATTAAGATTTTTCTGGAACAGATCCCTGAAAAAATTTTCCGCTGATCCTGTTGGAGCACCAAGCTGCAAAAGTTTTTTATATGCAGGTTCAATCTGATTTGCAATCATTTGTGTTACAATATTAACCTGTTCCTGTAATTGAATTAAATAAAGATCTCTTATAAAAAGATAGCCAACCCGGGAGAGCACAATTACAAGTATAATCGTAATAATGCTGAATGTTATGATAATCCGGGTTTTGTAATAAGACTGCTTTATGTTTTTAATAAAGTTCATAAACAGGTATTAATCTATAATAAAATAATAATTAATGATGCTGCAAAACCCGTACATTTATCGTAAAAATGAACAGATCACCGGAGAATTTTATAATTCATACTCTTCCCCAATTATAAATTCATTTGAGTACAAATATTTCTCCGGCAACCTGTTACTGCTCTCCTTTTCGGACAGATTAAACTTTAGCCTGTAAATTCCATTAATTTTTTCAGTCCGGATTTCATTTGAGGGGATAAAAATCTCAGCAGAATAAGTTTCACCCGAAGGAAGGATGGTATCTGAAAAGAATTTGAAAGGGAGTCCGAAATTATCAGAAATATAAACTCTTTCCCATATTTCATTAATTTTCTTTTCAAGAATAAAAGCAGGATTTCCGCAGTTATCAATAATAATATTTACATCTTTAAGTAAATTATTTTTAAAAGATAATTTTATTCCGATAACATCATTAAAAGCATAAATTGAATTATCAGTTATAATATCGAAAGTTCTTAAGGACTCAAGTGGATCGGCAAAGGAGCCATTTATCTCTACCGGAAAGATTGTAACTGCTAACCTGCTTTTATTCATACCTGACCTCAATTAAATTTATAAATAAGATTTAGTTCTTCCCCTCTACCGATTCTTATGTTAAGTAAAAGTGAATCAGCTCTGCCGAACCGTTCTATAAATTCCCGTTTAAGCGGAGTCATATCAATATTTAGCTCTGAACTTATCCATGCATCACAGGGATCTTCATTTGAATTATGAGAAAGGATAAGATCTGCCTGTATAGGATATGTTTCCAGATAATAATTAAATGCAATAAGGCAGAAACTATGATTCCGGCATCCCCCGCCGTATGATACTCCAAGTAAGAGTGTATCTTCAATAATTCTCGCATAATCAACCTGGTATGGATCCATAACCGGATGATTCGGATTTATACCATTTGCAAGAATTACTTTACCGCAATCAACATCTGTTAAGAAATTGAGATCCGGAAATAAAACGTTGTTTAATCTTTCTTCGTTATCATTATTATTTTCACAGCTTAAGTAATAAATTGAAAAAGCCATCATTATAAATGCTAAGAATCTTTTCATATAAACCTCACATAATTATTCATCAACTCAGATTTTTAAGTTAATGGATTCATAATCTTTCCTATAAATAAAACTGAAGAAGAATTTTTTTCTCTTATGAGGAAAAGAAATGGTCTGTTAACTTTCATTGCAAATTCTTTATCACCACCGACTGATGTTGTGCCCATACCAACTGACGTAACTGCAGCAGCTTCTGTTCCCTCTTCATCAACATTAACAAAAGTTTTGTGAAGGACAGAGTTGATAAATAATTCTTTGGTTTTAAACATATTTGTAAAGTCTGCTTCACCGGGAGTAAACGCTATTCCCATTCCCAAAGAATTAAGGAAATCATTTAAAGTAGATTTATATTCAGTTTTAAATTTAGGAAGCCACAATGTTCCCTTTTGAATTGTAATAGAAGAGAGAATTGAATTTAATTTTTCTTCGGTCAGTTGTATTGCAAAATCATTAATATTTATGTTTTCTTTTGGAAGAAGAACAACCATGCTGAAATTACCATCACCATATAAAAGTTCGATTGCCTGAAGTTCATCATTTTCCGAATAATTAAAATCATTTTTCTGAACCATCAGGTCAGTATTAATTTTTTCTCCTGTTAATAAATTGAAGTCATCCTTTTTAGTTAATTTCTTATCAAATTCATATTTCCATGTTCCTTTAAAGTAAATTGCATTTATAAGGAACATTACATCATCACTCTTTATAGCTTCAATTATTTTCTGAATCTTATCATTTGTTTTTTCTTTTACCCAGTTATTAATTATATCAACCGAAGAAGGATTACTAAAATTTAAAGGATTGACTGAAGCATTAAAATATTCTTTGCAGAGATTGAAGAATTTCTTTTCAAACTCCATTTCTTCTCTGTGCCAGATGGAATTAGCGGAAGTAAAAGTAACTTTGGGGTCGGCAGCATAGAGAGTTTCAATAAGATTTTTATATGATTTATTTATCTCTTCATTTGTTAACCCTTCGAACTGCAATGTAGCTCTCATTGCATCATAAGTTTCCCCGTTTGCTCCGTTCATTGTCATACCAAGAGCTAAAGAAATACTTAAGGGAGAAATAAAAACATTTTTATCCGGTTCCGTTTTGTTTATTTCACTGAATAAATTAAACCCGAATTTGTTCGAAGAATTTAATACCAGTTTTTCGGCTGGTGAAAAGTCTATTTTTTTATATTCCTGTTGGTCTGAGATTATATTCTCGCAGCTTAATAGTTGGAATGAAATAATAGAGGAAATAAGGATAAGCACCCTGCGCATTGCACATCTCCTTTTTTTCAGGAAGTACAAAGACTATACCGACTGAATTATAAAGAGAAATGTTTGCTAAAATCAAAACAGATGCTTTTAATTTTTGTTAGAAAGAATCAGACGTTATCAGATTTCTGAGGGTTTATAGAATTTTTGATAATGAGTTTGAGTGAACTCACAATTAAAGTTTGTTAGTTCTTATTGCACATTTAATTGTAGATTTATTTAGAAACTGGTTATCTAGCTAAGTACCCACAGTATCACTTCAATACTGTATCTCGCCAGATTTCTCTAATCTTACTCAACAGCTTATCGAGTTCAACATCAAACCGTTCACCTGTTTTTCTTATCTTCACTTCAACCTGGTTTGTTTTTAATTTTCGGTCGCCCACAATAATCTGCAAAGGCATGCCCAGGAGATCGGCATCATTAAATTTAACTCCTGCCTGTGCATCATTCCTGTCATCAAATAAAACATCAAAACTGTTATCGTATAAATTTTTGTAAATCTCTTCACAGGTGTTTGCAACAAATTCATTTTTCATATTCAATCCTATTAAGTGAATATGAAATGGTGCAAGAGTTGTATCCCAGATAATTCCCTTATCATCATGATGCTGCTCTATAAAACAAGCCATTACTCTTTCCGCACCGATACCGTAGCTTCCCATAATAATAGGATGAGTTTCACCTTTTTCATCAAGAAAATATGCACCCATTGATTCGGAGTATTTTGTACCGAGTTTAAAAATATGTCCAAGCTCTATTGCCGTAAAAACTTTAAGTGGTGAACTACATTTAATACAAGCCTCACCGGACTGAACTTGTCTCAGATCAGCATATTCAATATTCTTTATTTCTTTCAGGTCAATTCCTCCGAAGTGGTAATCGGTTTTGTTTGCACCGCTGTAAAGATTGTTTGCATCTTTCAATCTGTTGTCAGCAATTATCCTGCCTTTATAACCAACAGGACCTATTGAACCTGCTTCAGCACCTGTAAACTCAACAAGCTCTTCAGGATGTGCAGGTCTTACTGTACTTCCTAAATATCTTTCAAGCTTTGATTCATTAACCTCTTCATTGCCAAGCATTAAAATTAAAACCGGCTGACCAAGATGAACATAAATACGCGATTTTGCACATTGAGTTTCTTTTATATTTAAAAATTCACAAAGCTCATCTATTGATTTTACATTCGGAGTGTGAATTTCTTTTAACTCTTCTTTCTTCTCTTCTCTTCCTCTTTCAGGAACTTTAGATTCGGCTACTTCAACATTTGCAGCATAACCGCAGTTTTCACAATGTGCAACCGTATCTTCACCTGCATCGGACTGCACCATAAACTCTTCAGAGCCGCTTCCCCCCATAGCACCGCTTGATGCACCAACAACAAAATATTTTAATCCGCAGCGGTCAAATATTTTTCTGTATGCCTGGTCGTGAAGCTGGTATGATTTATCCAGCCCTTCAGTTGAAATATCAAATGAGTAAGCATCCTTCATTAAAAATTGTCTGCTTCTTATAACACCGCTTCTTGGTCTGGCTTCATTTCTGAATTTAGTTTGAATCTGGTACCATATCTGCGGGAAATCTTTATATGATTTTAAAACATTTCTTGCATGAAAAGTCATAATCTCTTCGTGGGTAGGAGCTAAAACATAATCACGGTTTTTAACATGAAAAAGAATATCACCGAATGCTTCAACACGACCTGTCTCTTCCCAGATTTCTTTAGGATTAAGTGCAGGAAGATGAAACTCCTGTCCCCCAATTGCATTCATCTCTTCACGGATTATATCACAAATTTTTCTTATCACACGGTAGCCAACCGGCAGAAAAGAATAAATTCCTGCAGATACCATTCTAACCAAACCTGCACGAAGCATAAGAATATGGCTTGTTACAGTAGCATCACTTGGTACTTCTCTTAAAGTCGGAATAAATGATTTTGAAAATCGCATAGCTTTCTGAATAAGTTTAATATTAAATGAGATGTTAATTTAAAGATTTGGGTAGGGGAATCAAAACATAAAGAACTTAGAAACTTGATAGATATTTATGAGACCCTAATAACTTAAAACAGCAAAAGTTTAAAAATATCAGTAAATTATTTTATATCTTTAAGATTATATGAAAACTCACCACAAAATAATAAACGGCGACAGCAGACAAATGATTGAACTTTCTGATAGCTCAAGGGACAAGACCAGCTGTAGTTGGACAGATGAGTAATCTCATCCAGGAATTCAGAGGTAATAAGCTAAAGGATTGGGAAGAATGGTATCTAAATAAACATCCCGAAGCTATTTCAATTGCTGCAAATAAAATTTTTGAAATGGTAAATCACTTTAAAGATGTTATGACTAAAATAGATCGTGAAATGGTTGAACGATGGGTTAAAGATTTAGTAATTGTGAAAACATTTGTTGGATTAAAATTTCAGGAAGCAATCTTAAGGGCTGTCGCAAATCATCTTGAAGACTCTTATAGGTTGGCGGAACCTGAAGAAGAATCTATTGGGATTGATGGATTTATAGGAAATAGATGTGTAAGTATAAAGCCAATTACTTATGAAGCTAAAAAAGCACTTTCCGAAAAAATAGAAGTTCCAATTATTTTTATGAAAAAATAAAGGATGGAATTAAAATAACCTTTGATGAAAACTTTTTTATATAATTTTTTAAGTTAGTTTAATTGTTTTAATCCTTTGTTATTCCCTATATGCAACTCTCTTTAACTATGGGGAAAACAAAAAGAAAACACATAACTTTAACTCAACATATCCCCCTCCAAAACATTTGACCGGCTGACTAAATTATTTAATTTTGCTCACCAAACACAATTTGCAATATGCAATCCGACTGGAAAAAAGATATTACCCTTTTTATTATAAGCCAGAATATTTCCCTGTTTGGCTCTGCCCTGGTGCAATATGCAATAATGTGGTATGTAGTTCTTGAAACAGAATCCGGGGTAATGATGACAGTTTATATTATTGCAGGATTTTTGCCTACATTCTTTATATCACCTTTCGCAGGTGTGTGGGCCGACAGGTTCAGCAGGAAGCTTTTAATTATTCTCGCAGATTCAGGTATTGCATTCTTTACTCTTCTGCTGGCAATATTATTTATAATTGGTTATAAAGAAATATGGCTTCTTTTTGCGGCAGCGGCAATAAGAGCAGCAGGCGGCGGAATTCATACTCCTGCAATCGGAGCTATACTGCCCCAGATTGTTCCTTCTGAAAAATTAACAAGAGTTAATGGCGTTAATACAACAATTGTTTCAATTGTTTACCTGCTCGCTCCCATGTTAAGTGCTACACTTCTTTCAATAGCCAGCCTGGAGTTTATTTTCTTTATTGATGTTGTTACCGCTTCATCGGCTGTATCTATTTTAATTTTTTTTCTTCATATTCCCGTTCATTCCAAAAGCACAGAAAAAAAGAACGTAAGTTATTTTAGTGATCTGCGAGAAGGTGCTGTTTATATTAGAAATCATAATTATGTAAGAAACTTTTTTATATTTTTTGCAATCTTCTATTTTCTTGCAGCACCTGTTGCATATCTTACTCCGCTTCAGGTAACCCGTACTTTCGGAAATGACATCTGGCGTTTAACCGCAGTTGAAGTTGTTTTTTCTCTTGGTATGGCAGCAGGCGGCGGAATTATGGCATCATGGCAGGGATTAAAAAATAAAGTATATACAATGATACTTTCTATTTTTGGATTCGGTATTTTTACTTTTGCTCTTGGCGTTATTCCAAATTTCTGGATTTATCTTTTCTTTATGTCATTGGTTGGAATTGCTCTTCCGGTTTTCAGTACTCCATCTACAGTTTTACTTCAGCAAAAAGTTGAAGAAGAATTTTTAGGAAGAGTCTTTGGTGTTTATGGAATGATATCGAGTTCAATGATGCCGTTGGGTATGCTGATATTTGGTCCTATCGCTGATACAATCCAAATAGAATGGCTTCTTATCGGAACAGGTGTTCTTTTTACCGTTGAAGGATTTTTTATGATTGCCAATAAAGAATTAATTAAAGCAGGTGAACCTGTTTCAAAACCAGCTTAAAATTTTTTTTAGTATGAAAACACATCAAATAAAATTAAGAAAAGCAAATATCTCTGATCTTAATATTCTTAAATATTGGGATGAACAGCCGCACGTAATTGAATCCGATCCTAATGATGACTGGAATTGGGAGAATGAACTTTTACGCAACCCTGAATGGAGAGAAATGCTAATTGCAGAACTCGATGACAAACCTATCGGCTTCATTCAGATTATTGACCCTGCAAAAGAAGAAACTCATTATTGGGGAGATGTTGAAGATAATCTTAGAGCAATTGATATATGGATTGGCAAAGAAGATTTTACAGGAAAAGGTTATGGAACAGAAATGATGAAACTTGCAATAAACAGATGTTTCGAAGATAAATCAGTAAAAGCAATTCTTGTTGATCCTCTTGAATCAAATTCAAGGGCTCACAAGTTTTATGAAAAACTCGGATTTAAATTTCTAAGGAAAGAAAGATTTGATAAAGATGATTGTTTTGTTTACAGGTTAAATCGTGAAGATTGGGAATATTAAAATTTCAAATTGCTTTTCTAATAATTTTAAGTTGCTTGCCTTTGAAAAAATTATCTGTAATTTTCGATTGGTATTCCACCAGCCCTAAAAATATTCATAACTTTTAATAAAATTTTTTTATAAAAAATGAATAATACCGATCTGAATTCTTTACCGAAGAAAGATGGATTCCGGCTACGCGGGACAGGAACAACACGCCTTGAAACTTTTCTTGATGCTGCGTTTGCATTTGCAACAACCCTTCTTGTTATTTCATTAGGATCAATTCCAGATAGTTACGAAGAACTTATTCTTGCATTAAAAGGAATACCGGCATTTGCAGCGAGTTTTGTTTCAATTATATTTCTTTGGTTATTGCACAGAAAATGGAGTCAACGTTATGGTCTGGAAGATAAGGTTTCCACCTTAATCAGTCTTACTTTAATTTTTATTATTCTTGTTTATGTTTATCCATTAAAGATGGTTTTCTCAGCATTGTTTGCCTGGTTAAGCGGCGGGTGGTTTCCCTCTACTTTTAATCTGCAGAACGCTAGTGAGTTAGCTAATTTATTTATTATTTACGGATTAGGTTTTGCTGCCGTAATGCTGATGTATACACTTCTTTATAAACGTGCTTTATCAAATAGTAAAGTGCTTCAATTGAATGATCTTGAAATATTAAAAACAAAAAATGATTTATTCTTAAACCTTATATTATTTTTAACTGCAATTCTATCTGCATTGTTTGCTTTTATTTTTCCTGTTTACATTGCCGTCTATGCCGGGTTTGTTTACTGGAGTTTACCGGTTTCAATGACATTAACCCAGGCTTATTTTAGTAAAAGAATTAAAAAATTATCTGAGTCTTAATCTCTGTTAAGTTATGTCTCCAAAAGAAATTATAAAAAGCTGGGTGGAATTATTTAACAAAGCTGATGCTGAAGGAATAGTTGAATTATATCATGAAGATGCAGTCAATCACCAGGTAGCAAATAAACCTGTTTATGGTAAGAATAAAATTAAAAAAATGTTTGAGGATGAATTTGCAAATGCTGATATGAATTGCATCATAGAAAATATTTTTGAAGATGGTGAATGGGCAATTCTTGAATGGAAAGACCCGCTTGGATTAAGAGGCTGCGGTTTCTTTCACATAATAAATGGAAAAATAAAATTTCAAAGAGGATACTGGGATAAACTTTCATTCTTACGTCTGCATAATCTTCCTTTACCTAAAGAGTAAAAATTATATTGACATAATTATTCTTTTTAAACCTACAGAGACATTATTACCAAAATCAATACTTAATACTTTTCTTCCTTTGTTTAACAATGCCTGCTTGTCTCCCATTGCCTGTGCAGATTTCAGAATTCCAAAAGTAATTGATGAACTGAGTTCCCCAGGTTTATCCTGTATCCGGATATCATTTTTAGCTGAAGAAGTAAACTGAATAAACAAACCATTTCCAGCATCACCTTTATGAAGCTGTCCTGTTGAATGTAAAAACCTTGGTCCATACCCGGCTGTTACTGCCATTTTATATTTCTTCATTATTTTCATTCTTAATTCATTAAGCAGCTTATCATTTTCGTTATCAGGTTTGATGTATGCCTGTAAAGCAACATAACTTTTCTCTCTAACATTTTGTAAAAATACATTAAGCGCTTCATCAACAGAATTGATTTTTATATCACCAAAAATTTTTATTTCATCTTCAGAGATTATTGCTTTCTGCTCAGGAAGACTTCCTTTTTCAGAATATTCTTTCATCATTTCTCTTGCAAGAACTTTTGCAGATTCAACATCCGGCTGATCAAATGGCTGAATACCTAATCGCCATCCTGCAACAGCAGTTGCTAATTCCCATATAAAATATTGTTCACCAAGATCGTATATATCATTTAAAATAATTTCTACAACAGGATAACCAGCTTCAGTTAATTTTTTAACAGCATCAGAATCTTTTGCATCATCTTTTAAATGCATATAAATGAATACTCTGTCATCTGAATAAAACTCAGGACTCTGAACTGTCTCTCCGTCAACAGGCAGAATACCTTTACCATTTTTCCCTGTACTTTCTGCAATAAGCTGTTCAACCCATGCGCCGAATGAAGCAATTTCATTTGACAAAATAAATGTAAGCTTATCCTTTCTCTGATTTGCAAGTTCACCAATAGCTGCACCTAACTTTGCTGCCGGAGAATCACTCATCTTTGAAACAGATGAAGTGTCTGCTGCTCTTTGCAAAAGTTTTTTAATATCAATTCCTATTAATGCAGCAGGAACAATTCCGAAAAAAGATAATGCCGAATATCTTCCGCCGATATTTGGATCATTAAGAAATATTTTTCTAAAGTTTAAATCCTTAGCAGTCTTTTCAAGTCCGCTGCCAGGATCAGTAATTGCGACAAACCTTTTTCCTGTTTCTGTTTTTCCATAATGCCCGAATGTTTGATTGTAGAAGAATTTCATAAATGAAAAAGTTTCAACAGTCCCGCCTGATTTTGTTGAAACAATAAAAAGGGTTTTTTCAGAAGATAATTTCCTTTCATATTCTGCTACAGCTTCAGGATCGGTTGAATCCAAAACTAACAATTCGGGAAAACCTTCTGCATTACGAAACACTTTGCTGAAAACCTCAGGTGCAAGACTTGATCCGCCCATTCCCATCAATAATACTTTTGTGAATCCCTCTTTCTTTACATCCTTTACGAACTGATCAATTTCTTCAAAAGCATTTAAAGATGTTCCAGGACTTTCAAGCCAGCCAAGCCTGTTGGTAATTTCAGTGGGATCACTGCTCCATACTGTATGATCTTTTTTCCAGATTCGTTCAATTATATTTTCTTTTTTTAATTCATCGAATGCTTTATTAAAAGCTTTTTCACTGCTGCCTAATTTCATTACTAATTTTTCAGAATTCATTTATACTCCTTTTGATTTAGTAAGGATGCTGCTACACTATCAAGATAAAAATATAATTCCCCGTTCAAAGGATTAATATGTGAAGCAGGGTATCTAAGAAAATTATTTTTTTTATTAATGATCTGATCAACAATTAATGATTTCTTATTTCCTGTTATTAAGAAAAATATATTTTGTGAATTATTAATAACTCTCCCTGTTAAAGTAATTCTCTTCTGTTTTGTTTCAGGATGAATTGCAGTCTCACAAATTTTTTCAGATTCGATTATTTTTATTTGATCAGGAAAGATTGAAGCAGTGTGTCCGTCTTCTCCGATACCAAGCATAATTAAATCAAACTGTGGTAAATTGTTTTGATCAGGTAAATTTTTTTTTATTTCTTCAGAATATCTTATTGATTCTTCCACCGGATCATTTTCACCTTTAATTCTGTGAATATTTTCTTCAGGTATGTTGATATGATTTATTAAATATTCTTTTGTCATTCCAAAATTACTTTCAGAATGATCGGGGGGAACACATCTCTCATCTCCCCAGAAAAGATGAACTTTGCTCCAATCAATTTTTGATTTAAAATTTTCAGCAAGAGTTTGAAAAACAATTTTTGGTGTACTCCCTCCCGATAATGCAATAAAATATTTCTCCTTGCTCTTAATCATTTCAGATAACTGAGTGCAAAAACTGAAAGATAATTCCTCTTTATTCTTAAAAATTTTTACAATCATAATTCACAATATAAACCATCATTAACAAGATTTTTACAAGGATAACGCCATTTATATTTTTTACCGAGAATATCATCTGCATTTTCAGGTCCCCAGGTCCCGGCAGGATAGCCATAAAGAGATATATCCGGATTATTTTTCCATGCTTTTAAAATAGGATCAACAAATTTCCATGCAGCTTCAACAGCATCTGCTCTCTGATATAAAGTTGAATCACCAATCATACAATCATAAAGTAAACGCTCATACGCACTTGGCAGATAGGTATTTCCCAAATCCGAGTAATGAAAATCCATATTAACATCCTGCACTGTAAAGCCGGAGCCGGGAACTTTCATTCCCACTTTAAGCAGAATTCCCTCATCAGGTTGAATTCGAATAACAAGTTTGTTACACCCATCTTCATTATTGTTTCTTGCAAAAAGATGATGGGGTGTGGGATTAAAATTAATTACAACTTCTGTTACCCTTGTAGGCATTCTTTTACCCGTTCTTATATAAAAAGGAACACCGCCCCAGCGCCAGTTATCAATATAAAGTTTTAAAGCAACATAAGTTTCGGTTTTCGATTCGGGGTTAACTCCTTTTTCTTCCCGGTAGCCGGGGATTTTTTTACCACCAATTGTGCTTGAGAGATACTGCCCTCTTATTACATTTTTGCTTACATCAGATTCCTTCATAGGTCTGAATGATTGAAATACTTTAATAATTTCATTTCTGAAGTAATCAGATTCAAAAGAAGCGGGAGGTTCCATAGCAATTATTCCTGTAATCTGCAGAAGATGATTTTGCAGCATATCTCTTAATGCCCCCGATTCATCGTAGTAGCTGCCGCGGTTTTCAACTCCAATATTTTCAACACCTGTAATCTCAACATGATGAATATAATTTCTATTCCAAAGAGGTTCGAAAAATCCGTTTGCAAATCTTGTAACAAAAAGATTCTGCACAGTTTCTTTTCCAAGATAATGATCTATTCTATAAATCTGTTTTTCATCAAAATATTTCAGCAGTTTTTTATTCAATTCAATTGCAGATTCAAGATCATATCCGAAGGGCTTCTCGACAATTAATTTCTTCCAGCCATGATTCGTATTTCTGCTCATCCCTGCTTCACCAAGAGCCTGTGGAATTACTGGATATAACACAGGAGGGGTAGAGAGATAATAGATACAATTTTCACCAATATTACACTTACTGCATATTTCTTTAATTTTAGAATTGAGTTTAGGATATTCGCCTGCATCCTTTGTGTTCATTGAGTAGTAGTAAACAGAGGATAAAAATTTTTTTAATGTGGCAATATCCTCACTTTTATAGTTGGCAAAAGCTTTTATACCCTTCTCCATTTTATCTCTGAAAACATCATCAGTCATCTCTGTCCGGCTTGCACCAAGTACAACAAATTTTTCGGGCAGAAGGTTTTGGATATATAAATCATAAACGGCAGGAAGAAGCTTCCGGTATGTTAAATCACCGGACGCACCAAAAATAACAAGCATCTGGTCTTCAGGTTTTTTCATAATAACTCCGGAGAATTTTTTCAACAATTTTTATCAATAGTTAGAAAAAAAAATATTAATTGACAATTTCTTTCTTGCAATGTGTAAATCATTCATAACAATATTTAATAATTGTTCATCTCTTATTATTTAAAATAGATTCAAATATCAATTTAATACATTCTTTAAGAAAATTATTTCATTAAAACATTATTTATGAGCTAAAATATGAACTGGCATTATAGTTGTCTCAATTTGAAAAATTTTTTGAAAATAGCTTTCGGAGATCTGGATAAATGATTAAAAAATTTTTGGGAACGACTTTATTAGTTCTTTTAATTTCAGTTTCAGCTTACCCCCAGCTTGCAAAGAGTAGCTGGAGTTTTGGTTTTGGCGCTACTTACCCCCGTTTAATGAGTATATCAAGTGAAGCTACCGGTGCCTGGTCAGGTGTAGAAAATTATGGTGTACATCTCTACTTACAAAGAAATTTTTCTGAACATGTAGCGTTAAGATTATTAACTAACTACAGCTATATGGAAACAGAACCGCTCAATTCACCTCTTCAGTCAGTTGATTTGTTTGCGGCTGATTTAGATATGCTTTATTATTTTGTACCATGTGAGGCATTTACACCATATTTAATTGCCGGTATGGGTACGATATTATTTGGAAATCATAATTCACCCGAACCTTTCCTCGATGATTCTTTCCTGGAATACCAGTTTAACCTTGGTCTTGGCGCTGAGTGGAGAATATCAGATACTTGGAGTATTAAAGGAGAAGGTGTTTATCATACATCTTCAACAAACAGGCTTGATGGATATGATAATCCCGGTTCTGACAAAGGTTTGTTTGGTGGAAATGCCGATACTTATGTTACAATTAATCTTGGAGTTCAATATTATTTTTCCAAAGGGGAACCATCTAACATCTGTGATATCTATGATGGGTTAACTGTAGGAGCTCCATTTGTTGATTGTCCTACTATAGAAGAGATTGAAGAAGTAGTCAAGAAATATGCCTGTGAGGAAGTTGTAAAAGAAGTAATTGTTGAAAAACCTGTCGAAGTTTCCCAGTGGGTTCTTGTTGGTGTTAATTTTGAATTTAACAGTGCAGAGTTAACCGAAGGTTCATACCCGATTTTATATGGTGCAGTTCAATATCTTAATCAGCATAAGGATCTAAGAATTGAGATACAGGGACACACAGATAATATTGGTTCTGATGAGTATAACCAGAGATTATCTGAAAGAAGAGCCGAAACAGTAAGAAATTATCTTGTTGCCCAGGGAATTGATCCAAACCGGTTAACAACAAAAGGCTATGGAGAATCTGTACCTATTGCAGATAATAATACTCCTGAGGGCAGAGCATTAAACAGGAGAATCGAATTTAAAGTAATTAAATAATGGTAATCTCTCTCTCAAAAGAAGGGATGCTCAAAAAAGAGTATCCCTTTTTTTTATTTCATGAAAGACATTTCTTGCAAAGTTCCCTACAAGATGCGAAGTTTATACCATTAATTTCAAATTTATTTTTATGAACGAAAAAAAATTAGCAGCAGAAAAAGCTGTTGAATATATAAACAGCGGAATGATTGTCGGTCTCGGCACAGGTTCAACAGTAAATTTTTTTATAAACAAATTAGGAGAGCTTGTAAAAAAAGGTTTAAAGATTTCAGGGGTTTCTACTTCGAATGCAACTACTAGTCTTGCTCTTGCTAATAATATTCCGCTTATACCTGTTGATGAAGTAAATGAAACAGACATAACGATTGATGGTGCCGATGAAGTAGATGAAAATTTTAACGGTGTTAAAGGAGGCGGTGGGGCACTTCTTTTTGAAAAAATTGTAGCTTCAATCTCAAAGAAAAATATCTGGATAGTTGATTCATCAAAACTTGTTAAACAGCTTGGTAAATTCCCCCTTCCTGTTGAAATAGTTCCCTTTGGTTATAGGCATACAATTAATAAACTTGAATCTGCCGGATTTAAACCTAAACTGAGAATGAAGAACGGTGAAATTTATATTTCAGACAGTGGTAATTTTATAGCTGATTTATCACTCGAAAAAATAGAACAACCCGCAGAGCTTTCAGAAAAAATTAAGCTTATAAATGGTGTAATAGAAAACGGTTTATTTATTAATGTTCCGGATCTGGTATTGGCAGGGATTGGAGATAAAGTAAAAGTCCTTGAAAATAAATCAAGGACTCTTTGATGATTAATTTTTTTTGAGCGCTTTTGATACTTTTCTAAAGTTTTTTCTTGCAAGAAAAACAAGAATTATCAGATAAACAACAACTCCTATTTCAATAGGACCCATTAAGTTTCCTCCTTACAATTTAAATGAATACATTCCCATTCATTTCAATAGTATAATTTTTGCAATAATAATGCCACCCTCGCCTGTTTTATAACACAAAATTCAAATATGATTTTTAGTTGATGTGGTAAAGATTACAGAAAAACCCGCTTTTGATGGCTAAGAATTACTTTGTTATTTTTTTCTTTTGAACGAAAAATTTTTGCTCCTTTTCTCTCCTTCATATTCGCCTTCGATAGAGGCATTTAATGTTGAATCATTAATGAAATGGTAGGTAATTCTTTTGGGAAAATCATGTTCATTATTTTCAAAGATAAATAATTGAGAATCAGATTCAGTTAAAGTGAAAAGTGTAGGATTATTTTTCCCGGGCTGAGCTATATAGACAATATAGTTATTCAATTTAAGCAGGTATAATTTCTCTGAAATTATTTTTTCACCATCCCTGAAAAAATAACTTTCACCTGAAAAAGAGGAATCACTATTTTTTATCCATTCTTCAAAAAGATTAACATCTTCATCTGCCAAAACCCATTTGCCCTCAAAAATTTTTAAATCATTAAATACATCCTGTGCATATAAGGACAAATTAAATAATAAGGTTATCAAAATAATTTTAGTCATATTTCTTTCCCGGTATTATTAAAAATAAAAAGCCGGCATTAAAACCGGCTTTTATAAAAATAATCTATTTCATAAACAATTTATTTCAGATAAATCATTTTTCTTGTTGCTGTAAATGAATTACCATTCTTACCTGCAGCTTCAATCCTGTAAAAATAAGTACCTGATGTTAAACCTGCTGCATTAAAGTCATAATCATAAATTCCTGCAGGTTGTTCTTCATTTATTATAAGTGCAACCTGCTGTCCGAGTAAGTTATAAACTGCAAGAGTAACTTTTGAATCTTCTGCAAGTGAATAACTTATTTTTGTAACAGGATTAAATGGATTAGGATAATTCTGTTTCAAAGAATATTCTTTCGGCAGAATGAAATCAACTTCAATGATATTTGAATAACTAAATTCCCCGTTGAAATCAATTTGTTTTAACCTGTAGGAAATCTTTCCTTCTGTATTTGGTTTATCTGTGAAAGAATAAGAATGACTCTTTGTTGTTGTACCATGTCCGGGAATGAAATTAATTTTTTCAAAGACATTATTTATTCTTCTTTCAATTTCAAAACCGGAATTATTAATCTCACTTGCAGTTTCCCATTTCAGTTCAACTGTGTTTCCTGAAACAGAAGCAGTAAATGATGTTAATTCAACAGGAACCGGTACTGTTAACCCAAAGAATTCAAGTATTTCCTGAAGAAGATTTAATTTGGTTGAAGGGAATGAACCATCATTTAACTGGCTCAAAGCATAGGAAAAACAGAATGTTCTTGCATCTCCCTGTGCCGATTGTACAGCAACATTACCTACTGTTGGCTCATTAAATGCAACGCTGCCATTTGCATTAGGAGTATAAATATCTACCCATGCTGTATTAGGCTGGGTAGTACCTGTAAATGCCATACCTTCAGTTATTGCCCCGGCCTGTCCCTGAAGATTAGTAATAGGATGATTTCCTGAAGATCCGTCACTGGTAGATGAAACACCAAAAAGGTTTAACAATACAGTGTTATCATCCTGATCAAAACCAAAAGAGTCGCCTCCTTCAAGATAAACTTTTCCTCCCGCCTGGAGGTAGTCAATAATTTTATCTGCATTTTCATCTGTTAATTCTGTATAAGTTGATCCGTTTGATCCATAATTACCATAAGAAAGAAATACTGCATCAAATCCTATTAATGAAGATGGCAAGTCTTCGGCAGTCGAGTAAACCACAGTATAACCTGAATCTTCAAGAACATCTCTTATAAATGCACCGCTGTAGTTTGGTGAACCTCCCTGACCTTCCCAAACAAGAATACCTGCATTAACCGAAATATATCCTGTTTTTGTTTTTGTGAAAGTGTTTGTTCCATCTGAAGCTGTTAAACTTACAGTATAAGAACCGGCAGAAGTATAAACCCAGGTTGGATTTTGAGTTGTTGCATCAATATCACCATCACCATCAAGATCCCATTCCCAAGAAGTTACAGGACCAACAGTAGAAACTGAAAGATCTGTAAAGTTCACAGTTAATGGTGCCTGACCACCGGTTACATCTGCAGTAAAATCAACAGTAAGAGGAGCATCAATATATCCTCTTGCCATAAATACACCGGATATAGCAGTAAGATGGGATCCGCCATAATTCAATTGATCTGCCTGGAGAAAAGCATTAGCTGCATCCTGCTGGTTGGAGCTGCTGTTTGTCATTGCTAATGCAGTTAAGAAATTTTTATCTGTTGCTTCTCTGCCGATAAGATCATAAACAGACATCAAAGAAGAAGACCACATTTGTCCATCAGTATGAATTGAGCCTGTTAAACCTTCGGGGTAATGGGCAGAATAATTTGTAATTCTTCCCGCCCAGAAAGGATTATGACCATCCCAGATAAATACCCAGTTATAAGCAGGATCTGAAGGAGTCCAGTACCCGGTACTCCTTATATAAGAAGCTGCCCAGTAATCTCCGCTTCCCTCGCTTAAGCCCTGAACCTGTGAAAGGCTCCCGCCTGTTAGCCAATCATGGATACCATGTCCAAGTTCATGAATAATAACTGAAATATCTTCAGCATCATCAACACCACCATCTCCGAAAGCTACAGAACCTGTAGCAGGAATATAATGTGAATTATCTGCACCGCTGAGACCATGAGGATCAAACTTTACTCCGCCGGTGTATTGATGAGGCATGAGTGTAATACCAAGTGTCTGGTTAATGTATCTCATCGATTGATCTATATGAAAGAATACATTAACTGCTTCAAAATTATCGTTACTGCGTGTGTAATAAAAATTACTGCTTGTGCTTGTATGAAGCCCTGTAAAAGGAGATTCAAAATCTGTAATTTGTGCCCAGGGACTAACGAGTGAATAATCAGAACCTGTTAATGTTATATCAAGAAGATCTCTTGTTTCGAGATGAGCTGTAAGTGAATCAGAATCATTATCATTATTATCGCTGAAACCCGGAGATCCGTAAGTTGTTCTTGCATGAGTAATTGGATCAGGATCGAAAACCCATCCACTGCCGTTTACACCTCTGCGCGGATCATCTCCATCATAACATGCTTTATCTTCAACTCTGAAAATTTCACCTGTTGAAGCATCAATCAAAACTTCCCAATCACCGTGAACACTTTCTGAAGGAACAATATTAACTTTTTGTGCTAATCTGAATGTACCTTTGTTATAATAAACAATTGTTTCAGCATTCTGATAATGAATACGTTCATTAGCAACACCAAGATAATTTTTAGATGATACAACTGCATTTTCTTTTGAGATTGATTCTCTTGAAAGTCTGACCGGTTCTTTTGAACCATAAGCAATTTTGTAGCCGTTCATAACAAACACAACTTTGTTACGTTTGCTTACGGTTACGTTTATATCTGAGTTATAAACAGGATAACCTTCCAGATACTGTGTGAAGTGTACATGATAAGCTGCGGGAGTTTCAATAACTTTATTAAATACAAGAGAGGCAGGGTCAATTTTCAGCAATTCTTTATTATCATTAATATATTGCATTGCCATTTCTTCAGGACGACCAGGTCTCACCTGGTAGTCAGGTCTGTAGAGTGCAACAGGTTTTCCTGTAGGAAGTTCTATTCTTTTGTTACTATAAACCTGCGTCTCTACACTTTCGTCAGGTAAAATCTGAAGTTCTCTGTGGCTGAGTTCTTTTTGTGCAAACAGATTTGTTTGCAGCAGAAGGAATCCTGCTAACAAACAGAAGCATAGAAAAAATCTCTTCATTACAGTGCCCTTTAAATTTGATTAGTGAATAGTTTTACCTTCTCAAAATAAATATTGCAGATGGTAAAAAAAATAAGAATGGAAATTTTTTCTGAAAATTTTTTTGGAAAGAATAATAATGATACACTCTGTAAATATTTTTCTTTCAAAAAAATTAATTAAATTTTTTTCTTATAACATTAATAAGACTTCCTTCAAGTATCATCTCTATTTGTCTCTCTGATAAATTATGATGGGATTCATAGGATTGGTTTTTACTCTTATTTTCAATAGAAATATAATTTCCTTTCATTAAAGATCTTCTTATATCTTCAATTAAAAGAATATCCCCCTGCTCAATTTTTTCCCAATCAGAAATATCATTAAACTCTAAAGAGAGAATACCAAAATTTGCCAGGTTCTGATAATGTATTCTCGCAAAAGTTGCTGCAAGAACAACTCTGATTCCAAGATATCTCGGAGCAATTGCTGCATGTTCACGGCTTGAACCCTGTCCATAATTTTTCCTGCCAACAATAAAATTTGATGAGTCTTTGGAATTCATTGCTCTATTATAAAATTCCTCATCGATAGTATTAAAAACAAATTTACTTATCTCAGGAATATTACTTCTGTATGGAAGCACCCTGCTTCCTGCAGGCATAATTTCATCTGTAGAAATATTATCTTCAACTTTTAAGAGAACCTTACCCTCTATTCTTTCAGGCAATGGATCAAATTCAGGCAAAGGTTTTATGTTTGGACCTTTCTCAATTTCAGTATCACCATTTTCATCGGGAGGAATTAATATGTGAGTATTTATTATAATTTCATCCGGTTCTGCAAATCCGGGATAATTAAAATCCAATATGCGGGGGTCGGTAATTACTCCTGTTAATGCAGAGGCTGCAGCAGTTTCGGGACTGCATAAATAAACAGCATCTTCTTTTGTACCGGATCTGCCGGGAAAATTCCTGGGAACTGTTCGAAGGCTAATTTTACCCGTCGCAGGTGCCTGCCCCATACCAATGCATCCATTACAACCTGCCTGATGAATTCTTCCTCCTGCCCGCACAAGATGTTTGAGTAAACCAAGTTCAATAAGGTTTTCCAGAATTTGTCTTGATGTTGGATTTATATCAAGAGAAACATGATCAGCAATCTTTTTATCCTTTAGCATTAATGCAGGAACTGCAAAATCTCTTATACCGGGATTTGCAGATGAACCAATCATGGATTGATAAATTTTCCTTCCTGCAACTTCTTTTACAGGAACAACTGTACCCGGACTGCTTGGCAGTGCTATTAATGGTTCAAGTTCCGATAAATTTATTTCATCATTTTCATCATATACTGCTCCGCCATCTGCTTTTAATTCTTTCCAATCATTTTCTCTACCCTGGCTTTTTAAAAATTTCCTGGTAATTTCATCAGATGGGAAAACTGTTGTAGTTGCACCGAGTTCGGTTCCCATATTTGCAATTACATGCCTGTCCATTGCACTTAAATTCTGCAAACCTGGACCATAATACTCAACAATTTTTCCTATACATTTATCAACATCATATCTTCTTAGCATTTCAAGTATAACATCTTTTGCACTAACCCAATCAGGAAGCGAACCTGTAAGTTTAACACCTAACACTTTTGGCATAGTTAAGTTATATGGTTCACCTGTCATTGCGAGAGCTACTTCAAGACCGCCTGCACCCATTGCAAGCATTCCAAGTGAACCGGCAGCGGGAGTGTGACTATCCGATCCAAGTAATGATTTACCCGGAATACCAAATCTTTCCATGTGGACTGGATGACTCACACCATTTCCTGCCCTGCTGTACCATACACCAAACTTTTTGCATGCTGTTAAAAGAAAAATATGGTCATCAGGATTCTTAAAATCACTCTGTACAAGATTATGATCTACATATTGAGCCGAAATTTCTGTCCTTACACGAGGAACATTCATTGCTTCAAATTCAATCATTACCATTGTGCCGGTTGCATCCTGAGTTAAAGTTTGATCAATCTTAACAGAAATTTCTTCTCCTGGGGTTAGTGATCCTGATACAAGGTGATCCTTAATTAACTTTTGTGTTACGTTGAATTTTTCTTTCATTACTCCTTACAATCTGAAAAAGAAAATCAAAAAGCAAGATGATTTTATTTTAATGTGAATAAAATTATTAAATGTGACCTTTCTCTTAATTTTATTTATAAATAAAAGTTAAAATGAATAAACATATATAAAAGGATTCGTTTGGGAGATTAATAAAGTAGATCAGAATAAGAGAAGAGATTACCCCAGCATATATTTATAACATTTTCAGCAATTCCTCTGCATTTTTGGCGGCATATGCGTTTTGGTCATTATCAAAATAACACCAGATTTCTTTTCCTTTCTTTTTCATTGTAGAAAAAAAATCAGCCCAGTCTTTTAATACCTCAGAACTATAAGAACCCTGGTAAGGTGCACCGGGTCCATGCAATCTTACATAAATAAAATCTGCCGTTACTTCTCTTGCTGTAATCTTCCCACCTATTTCAAATATACAGAAAGCAATGTTTTTTTCTTTAAGAATACCCAGAACCTTTTCATTCCACCAGGATTCATTTCTGAATTCAAAAGTAAACTTAAATTTTTCCGGAAGCATTTTGGTAAATGAGATAAATCTGTCTTCATCATACTTCCAGCCGGGTGGAAGCTGAAATAAAATTGGTCCTAATTTTTCTTTTAAATGCTTAGCTCTTTTTAAAAATTCGTGCAGTGATTCTCTATCGCTTAATTTTTTAATGTGAGTTACATATCGGCTTGCTTTTACAGAAAAGATAAAATCATCAGGAGTTGAGTTTCTCCAGTTATTAAAAGTTTTTATTTCGGGTAATCTGTAAAATGAATTATTTAATTCAACGGTTTTAAAATGATTGAAGTAAAATTCCAGCCATTTTTTTTGAGGGATATCTGAAGGATAAAATTTTTCTTTCCAGTGTTTGTAATTCCAACCGGATGTTCCGATATGAATTGTATTCTTTTTCTTTGCAGGCATATCATTTAACCAGCCGCTGGTGCTTATTACAGAAATAACTTGAACGCCCGCCGATTGTTACTCTTTCAATTGTGCCGCTGCAAACCGGACAATCTTTTCCAGGCTTTCTGTAGTGAAGCAGAAAATTCTCAGGTAATTCATCGGGTTCTGCATCTTTATCAATTGCAAGCTGAAGTATGTTCTTCATTTTTTTGAACAGAAGTTTTAAATCTTTTTCTTCAAGTTTTTCAAAAGGATATTCGGGATGAATTTTTGATTGAAAAAGAATTTCATCGGAATAAATATTTCCAATACCTGCCATTATTTCCTGGTTCATAAAAACAGATTTAACAGTACCTTTTTTCCCTTCAACCAATTCTTTAAATCTTTTGTAATCAATATTCTCTCGGATTGGATCTACACCAAGCTTTTTTTTCTTAAAAAATTCTTTAAGGTTCTCAGTGAAATAAATATGTCCGAGCTTACGCCTGTCATCAAAACCAAGATGGTAACCATTTTCGAAATCAATCTGGAACCTGATGTACTTCCCGGCTTCTTCTTTATTCTTATAATAATTTAAAAATCCTGTCATACCAAAATGCATGGCAAGATATTCATTATCATTTGTTTGAGCGAAAAGAAATTTTCCATAACCGGAAACTGATTTAATTTTTTTTCCGATTAATTTTTTTTTAAGAGCGGAGAGTGTAATTCCTGCAAGTACAGATTTTGAATTTGCTTTAACATCTGTTATTGTTTTCTTTAATGCAGAAGCCTCCATATAACGGCGGAAGCTTTCAACATCAGGAAGTTCAGGCATAGTATTTTATGAAATTATTTTATTCAACCACAAAAGAGATTTTTGCATTAAGCCTGTAGTTAACAATTTTATTGTTTTCAACAATTGCCTGCATTTCTTTTATATAAACATGCTTAATATTTTTAATAGTTTTAGATGCCTGGTTCACTGCATCCTGTGCTGCATCTTCCCAGCCTTTTGATGATTCGGCTAAAACTTCAATTACTTTAACGATAGGCATAAAATCTCCTTAAGTTTTTATTAATAAAATATGCTTAAAGATTATATTATTAATTAAAAAGAAAAACCAATTTATATGATTATAAGTTGATCTATCTCATAAAAATTTAAGGAATTGATTTCCGAAGTGATATTCTTTTCCGTTTTTAATCTTCACAGTCTTCAAAAATTATCTTGTAATTTTGCAATTTCATTCCTTTACCCCGCCCATCATAATACCTCTTACATAATATTTTTGCAGAACAAGAAAAACAATAATAACAGGTATAATAGTAACAACACTTCCGGCCATCATAAGCTCAGGATCTTTGGTATGTTCACCCATTAAATTCGCAAGTGCAACAGGCAGAGTGTACATTGAATTATCTGTTAATGCAATCAATGGCCAGAGGAAATCATTCCAGGTTCCTAAAAAAGTAAAAATGGCAAGTGTAACAAGTACAGGTGTTGCAAGAGGGATTACAATTTTTCTGTAAATCTCAAAATCGGATGCCCCATCAATCCGTGCTGCTTCAATTAAGCTGTCGGGTATTGCCATTACATACTGCCTGATTAAAAATATGCCGAAGATGTTAGCGAGTCCGGGAATTATAATTGCCATATATGTATTAATTAATCCCATTGATTTCAGCATTAAGAATAAAGGCAGCATTGTTACCTGGCTTGGAATTATCATAGAACTAAGTAAAATATTAAACAACTGTTTCTTTCCTTTAAACCTGTATTTTGCGAATGCATATCCTGCCATTGAATTAAAGAAAAGCGAAATAAATGTTACAGTAACCGAGAGAAAAAGTGAATTGAAAAAATTTCTCGCAACATTAAGTCTTTCAAAAAGAACTTCGTATTGAACAAAGGTAAAAGGATCAGGAATAAATATGGGGGGAAAAACACTTGCATCTCCGTCCTGCATAAATGATGCAGCTATCATCCATATAAAAGGTACGAGTGTAATAACAGAAGTAACTGCTAAAAATATGTAGAGAAATATTTTTTTCATGCTGCATTCCTCTGCAGTCTGAATTGAATTAATGTTCCTGCAAAAATTATTAGGAAAAGAACAAAAGCAATTGAAGCCGAATATCCCATATTCCACCATCTGAAACCTTCCTGGTACATATACTGCACAATACTTAATGTGCTGTTAAGTGGTCCACCCTGCGTCATAATATAAGGTTCAGCAAAAAGCTGAAAGAATCCGATCATTGTAATGATGCTTACAAAAAGTGTAGTTGGTGCAAGCATAGGGAGAGTAATTGATTTGAATTTCTGAAAACCTCCGGCGCCTTCGATTGATGCAGCTTCATATAAGTCTTCAGGGATATTCTGCAAGCCGGCAATGAAGATTATCATGTTATAACCAAAATTTTTCCAGACAGCCATAATAATAATTGCAGGCATTGCCCAGTCGGGGTCGCCCAGCCAGTCTATGGGATTAATTCCAAATAAACTCAGGAAATAATTCATCAAACCAAACCTTGTGTGATATATAAATCTCCATACAATTGCAACAGCAACGAGAGTTGTAACAACAGGAATAAAATAGCTTAACCTGAATATTCCTTTAAACTTTATGAGTTTTGAATTAAGAAGAATTGCAGCACCGAGTGAAACCGCAATTGATAATGGTGCAGCAGCAAATACAAAATAAAAAGTATTTTTAAGTGCCTGCCAGAATAAAGGATCGTTGAAGAGTTCAATATAATTGTTAAAGCCAATGAATCTTAATGTACTTAAATCGCCAAGTGCATAAATGTCAAAATCAGTAAAGCTTATGAAGAATGCAGCAATTACAGGTATAAAGAAAAAAACAAAAATTGCAGTAACAGCAGGTGCAAGAAAAAAATATGCTGCCCCGGAAGCTGATTTAAAATTTATTTTTTCTTTCCTCTTCATTTAAAAATTTTTTGACTTTTGACTTTTTACTTTTGATTTTTTAAGAGCCATCTCCTCTTTTCAAGAATCCTGTCTGCATCTTCATCTAATCTTTTCAGAGCTTCATCTACAGTTAAAACATTTCTTGCAGCAAGTTCTGCGTACTGCTGAATTTTGGAAAAAACAATCTGTTCCCATTCAGGTACTTTGGGAGTAGGAACAACATTATCTAACTGAATACGGAATGCTTCCAGATAAGGATCGTTCTTTAGTACCGAATCTTCCCATGCTTCTTTAACTGCAGGAAGATTATTTATTAGTTTGTAAAATTCAATTTGTGTTTCGGGTAGTGAAAGATATTCAAAAAATTTCCACACTTCTTCTTTGTGTTCTGAATCCTTAAAGATTACAAGACTGGAACCTCCTGCCAGAGATACACCCGGATATTTTCCTTCATAACCGGGAAGAGGTGCAGTCATCCATTCATCGGCGAGATCATCCTTCATCCATTTTTTAAATTCAGGAATGTTCCAGGGACCCGATATGTACATACTAAAAAATTCTTCTGCAAAAGCCTGATAAACATTTGTAACCTGAGCAAATCCTTTCGGTGCAAGGTTTTCTTTATGAAAGTTAATAAGGAATTCAAAACCTGTTTTAAATTCCCGTGAACTGAAATTTGCTTTTGAATTATTATCTGTAAGAAGATCAGCACCTGCCTGCATTCCGAATATTACAAAAGGATTCCATTCATTTGTCGGAAGATAAATGGCATATTTTTCTTCACCCGGAAAGAGAGCAACAATTTTCTTTGAAAGATCATAAAGTTCATGCCAAGATTTGGGGGATGAATTATAACCTGCTTTTTTGAAAATATCTTTCCTGTAAAACAGAAGACGGGTATCAACGTACCAGGGAATTCCATAAACAACACTGTCTTCATTTTTAAATATAACATTAGTTTCCCAGATACCTTCAAAATATTTTTCTTTAGAGATGATATCTGATCTTTGTATTAAATCATTAAGACTAATAATTGCGTTTAAGGATGCAAACTGCGGAATCCATGTATTCCCAAGCTGACAGGCATCGGGAGTGTTATCGCTTGCAAATGCTGTTATTAATTTTTCCTGTGCGGCTGTCCATGGTATTTGCTGAACATCTATTTTAATCCCTGGATTTTTTCTTTCAAATTCGGGAATGAGTTTGGTAACATATTCAGCTTCGGAACCCATTGCCCAGAATTTTATTACAGTTGTATCTTCTTTTTCAGAAGAACATGAATAAAAATAAAATGTTATCCCAAGAATTATTGTTAAGTAAAGTTTAATCTTCATTTAAGAAATTTCAATTTACTTCAATCATAAAATCATTATAGGATAATACAGAATCTTCTTTCATTAATCTTGCTTCAATTTTATGTCCCCCGGGTTTTAAATCGGGAAGAATTATATTTGTCTTTTCCCAGCTTAAATATTGAATAGAATCTTCCGGTATAATATTAATTTCAATTTCACCTATTTTCCTTTTTCCTGTAGAGAAAATTATTTTGCAATCTTTGAACAGATGTTGATAATCGTTTATTACCCAAATATCAATATTTAATTTTTTATTGCCCTCTTTTACAGCACTACGACTATATTTTCTCTGCCTTACTCCCAAAGAAATATATAAAGGCTGATATGATTTTTTCAGAATGTAATAACCAGGTTTCTTTTTCCCGTAATAATCAACAACAGACCATGTTATAGAAGGCCAGCAATCTATAAACATAAACTGGAAAATGCCTGTGATATCTTTATTCTTTCCTCTCCTGTAAAAGTCAATTGCCGTCTGAAGAAGATTCGCCTGGTACTGCTGAGAATTTCTGATAAACTCTTCAATATTTTTCCCTCTGTCAATTTCTGTAATGTTAAATGTCTGCTCAAACTGAAAATTATGATATGCCCAGCTTTCCCGCTCAGGGTGATTAATATCTTTACCGGGAATAAATTTTTTCAGAGAATTAATTTCGGGAAGTGCCTGTGCACCAAATTCAGTAACAAGCGGACCCATAGGTTTTGCAGCATAATGTTCCATCTTTCCCCAATACCATCCGTCATAGGCATGCTCTTCATAATTAGAAGCGAGCCTTACTATTCTTGTTGTGTCGACACTTAAGACTGCATCATACAAAAACGGGTCGAGGGATTTTATCTGATCACCCGGTTCGTTATGGCAGCACCAGAAAACAATTGAAGGATGATTGTAAAGCTGCACAACCATATCCTTAATTTGAGATACAGCATTTGAAATGAAAGATGCAGAGTTATCGTAAGTCCATTGAAGCGGGAAATCCTGCCAGACTAAAATTCCCTGCCTGTCACATTCATCATAGTATTCTTTTCTGTTTATGTGAGCATGAATTCTTACAATATTTATGTTTGCATCTTTCATTAAAAAGATTTGCTCTTCAATTTTTTTATTATCAAGACCGGATAAGAATTGAGTTGGAATTACATTTGTTCCCCTGAGAAATAATTTTTTGTTATTAAGATAAAATTCTTTTTTCTTGTTAAGTCTTACTTCCCTTATGCCGAAAAATTTTTTATCAACATTAATATGATTACCAGAAATACTCATCTCATACAAATTCGGTTCGCCTGTATCCCAGCTCCACCATAATTCAGGTTTATCAATTTCCAGAATGATATCAAGTTTATTTTTGGTATGAATTAGTTGAAGTTGTTTTTTAAAAGAGAATTTTTTCTTCGAAGGAGAGATTATATTAATTTCAATTTCATCAGTAATAAGTGAAGATATTTTCTTAAAATAATAAACAGAGATTTTAAGAAGTGCACTATCATTTTCAAAATTAATTTTAGATGAGATGTTTATTTCTTCAACAAAAACATCTTTATTTAAAATGAGTGAGACATCATTCCATATACCACCTGTATTCTGGTCCTGTCCGTATTTTAAACTCCAGCCCCCCGGTCTGCAGTCGTGGTGATTAAAAATCCCTTTAATTAATTTTTTATTGTAAGGCCAGACTTTACCCGGCTCCTCTTTTGGTGAACTTACTTTTATTATGAGAAAATTTTTCTCAGAAATACTTTCAGATGCATCAAAGTAAAATTTCTGAAAGTATCCTTCGTGGTGGCCAAGGTAACTACTATTCAGCCAAACATCCGCAAAGTAATCGATGCCGTTAAACTGAAGAATGAATAAGTTGTTATTATTTTTTTTCGGAAGAGAAAACTCTTTAAAGAACCAAACCGCACCTGAAAAATTATTCAATCCTTCAAGCTGCCAGTTGGAAGGGATATTCACTAAAGGAAGTTTTTTGTTTTTATATTTTTTTATCGCTTCATCAAAAGATAATTTTTCCTCTTCGTCAGTAAGGTAATTCCATTTACCGTTGAGTGAAATTTGATTCTTCATTCTATTTAAACTTATATTTCTGAAAATATCCTTGTGTCAAAGCTATTTTGCCGCTAAGCCAACTAAGACACAGCTGCACTAATTTTTTATCAATAAGATATTTCCACTTCAGCAGGAAATTCTTTTACAACAATTTTATTTTCTGAAAATTCTTTTGTTTCGATTCCATTAATCAAAACTTTTCCCGGCATTTTTTTGCCATTAAAGTTTTTAATTATTATTCCTCCTTCAGGAAGATTAATATCACCATAAAGTTTAAAGGTGTAGTTATTATCATTCTTCTTTATTGAATAACTCAATTCACCATAGTAAGTCGGAAGATTTTCAACCGACATTCCATTTGGTGAATCAATCCAATCCTGGTAAAGTGCTGCGCCAACAACCAGCGATGAATCATATTCATTTTCATAAACAAAAATTGAACGGACTGCATTAATAAAATCAGAACCACACCATGTATGCGGCATATCTCCAATAAAACCGGGATGTCTTTCATCTTTCCAGACAACTTCTGCCCAGTGATTCCATCCCTGCGGTCTTTGATCATCAAGAAAGAAATCAATTAATTCATGTGCTCTTTCCGGTTGATCAAAAAAAATGAAAGAGCCAATCAACCTGTTTTCGTATGGTGTGTAATTTACCCATTCAATTTTGTTGTCTCTCCTTTTCTTAAAATATTCATAATGCCCATCGAATGTATTTTGTGCATAAGGCTGTGGAAGATTTTTTAATTCATTAACCGGAGAGATTGCAACTGTAGTTGATGTTGCATCAAAATCACCAAGTTCAACACAGCCGGGAATGTAATTAATATTTTCTTTTTTTATTGCAAGATTAATCGAGTTATAAAGATTCTTTTTAAACTCATCTCTTATTTTTATAAAAGAATTGTATGTTTCCTCCTCACCAAGGATTTTCTGAATTTCAACTGCGTCTTTCAATCCTTTCAATCCAAAAAAATCATCCCAGTATGAATGCATTGGTTTAGCCGAATAACCTTCATGACTTATTGATTGAGGAAAAATTCCGAAATAAGGTTTAAGTGTATCTCTTTTATATTCATCAGTTGATCTCTGCGAAATTAACTCCTGCATATATTCAACTGATTTCTTCACATAAATATTTTTTGAACGGAGAAAAGAAGTGTCTTTCGTAAAGTTGAAGTACTCTTTTATTAGATAAATCAACTGACCATGGCTGTCATTTTCGGGAGTGGGATCTGGTCCGCGTGTATCAACAACACATGGAACTTTTCCGTTTTCATACTGATGTGGTGCATACCAATTAATAAAATCTCTAACTTCTTCTACAATTCCTGATTTTAATAATGCTGATGAAGTTAATGAACCATCTCTGATCCATGATCTTTCATAAGAACGTGAGCCGGGCTGTATTCCTGCTTTATCTCTATTAATTAAAATGTATGCAAGATCGGATTTCCAGGAATTAACAATTCTGTTTGCCGATTCAGGTAAATTAAATTTTATATGATCAATTTTTTCTTTCCAGAAAGAAATTGTTTGTTCAAGAAGTTCATCAATATTTTTTTCACTCAGTTCTTTTTGATATTCAGCATAAAAAGGAATTGCGATATAAATTTTCTTTTCTTCACCTTTATCAATATCAAAAGAATAACCTAAACATCCGCTTGCTAATCCAGTTTTATCATTAATTGATTTTGATTCGGGAAGCTCATCGCTGTAAATAAAAGCTGTTATGTCGCCCTCATCAAAAGCCGATGCACCAAATTTTTCTTCTTTAGTAACAGGAATTACAATCTTATTCTCATTAACAAATATTTTTCCATCCTTATAATTAATAGAAGATATCTCTGCTGCTCCTCCTGTTATATTCAGCCATTGATAATAAGGATTTACCTGGAAAGGTCTTAAAGCTAAATAAAGTTTTCCCTTCTTTGGTACAGAAGTATTATTTATGATTGAATATATTAAATAAAGAGTAGAATTTTTATTTGCGTTTCCGTCCGCAAAAATTTTTATCTGCAGATAAAGATCATTATAGTTCCAGATTACCGATGGAATAGGTAAATAACCATCTTGAAAGGGAAGTATAGTTTCAAGAGATTGTGTTTTTTCAACATCATTCCATGTAACAAGTTTGTCATCTATGAAAAGAAATGGTTCTATTGAAAAACTTTTTTTATCAACTTCAACCATTCCATCTTCGTTTATTAAAGCTTCTTTAATATCGTTGTTGACTCCGACGACTGTCCAGAAGGTTCCTTTTTCATAAAAATATCTTGGGTAAAATCCCCGCGGGTAATCTTTAGCAATGTTTATAAAAAATTTATTTATATCGGCAGAGTAATCAACATTCTTAATACTTATTTCTTTTATGCCGTAACCAATTCCTTTGCTGCTTTTCAATAAATTAATTTTTATTGAAGCTGCATCTTCCTCAACAAATCTTATATAACTTTTATTTCCTTTTGCATTTTTTACAGAATAAACTTTTTCCCATTTTTTATTATCAGTCGAAAGATAAACATCAAAATCTTTTGCATAGTTTTCTTTACTCCAATCAATTAAAAGTCCGCCAAACTCTCTTCTTTTTGTTAAATCAAGAATGATATTCTGATTTTCATTTTCATCACTTCTCCATTCAGTTGAAGGATTATTATCCAGAATATTATTAATAGAAAATTCATCACTCAACTCGGACGATGCTTTGGCAATTGGATTAATAGGTGAATTATCTTCAGGCGGCAGTTCCTCAAAAGTTAATTCATCAATATAAATTGTTCCTTTACCGCCAACATAAGAAGCAATTGTAAATTCAATTCTGTCAATTCTTTTTAATGATTTATCCTGCGTTGGTCCCCAGGCAAAATTTATATGACGTTTTTTGATTTTAATTTTTCTCCAGTCCTCAGGAAAATCAAAATTGCGGTTGTTTACCCACCAAACATTATTGCCCGAAGAATCAATTAATTTAAACTCAAAATTATTCGGCGGAGAATCGCCTTTAAGATAAAATGTGAATTGAAAATTTTCAGGAAGGTCAATAGTGAAAAATTTCTGAATACCACCGTAACCCGTACCTTTAATAAAATCATATTCAAACTTTACACCTTTTCCTGAAAAACCTTCTGCAGAAGAAATTTCAGCTTCAACACCATCTGCTTTATAAATTTCCCAGCCGTCGATCGATTCGAAACTTTCAAGAAGTGTTTGAGAAAAAGAATCAACAGAAAAGAAAGCGAAAATCAATATCAGGCTAAATGTTTGTATGAATGCATGGATGCATGGCTGCATGAACGATTGTGAATGATTGAATGAATGAATGGATGAATGTTTAATTGAGTTCATAATAATTAAATCTTTTAATCTTTAAATCTTTAAATTTTTAAATCTTCTTTCATCACATTTGCCGGAGGTCTTTTATTCATTAATTCATTTACCATGAATTTCATATAAAGGTCTATATGATTAAAAAATTTTTTATAGCCTGCACATAAGTAATTCAATCCATCTTCACCATCGGGAGTTTTGATAAATCTGTGTTTGGGGCATTCGCCGTTGCATGCAAAACGGACTTCACAATTCAAACAGTACTGCGGTAGTTTATCTTTTTTATCATTTCCGAATTTTATCTGCACATCAGAATAAACTAAAGACTGCAGCGGCTGATCAATAATGTTACCGAGTTTGTTTTCCGGATAAACATAATGATCGCAGGAATAAAGATCTCCGTTATGCTCAATTGCCAAAGCTCTTCCGCAGGTTTCATTAAAGATGCAAAGACTCTGTTCAATACCAAACCAGCTTTCAAGTGCTACATCAAAAATCTGTACAAAATATTTTCCTACATCTTTCTTTACCCATTCATCAAAAATTTCAATAAGAAAATTTCCATACTGTTCCGGTTCAACCGACCAATCTGTTACTACTGCATTTCCTTTGTAATCAGGTGAAACTAAATTCAGCAAAACCTGATGTTTATCTTCTCTCACACGTTCAACAATTGGAATAAACTGCATATAACCGCTTCCGGCTTCTTTTAAAAAATTATATACCTCAAGAGGATGGGAGGAATTTTTTTTATGAACAACTGTAAGAGTATTGAATTCAACTTTATGTTTTTTCAGGTAATCAATTCCCTTCATTACTTTATTAAATGAAGGCTGCCCGCCTTTGTAAACGCGGTAATAATCATGTAATTCTTTTGGTCCGTCGATTGAGATTCCGACTAAAAAACTATTTTCCTTAAAGAACTCACACCATTCATCATCAAGCAAAACACCATTAGTCTGAAACCCGTTTTCAATTCTTTTACCATTTGAATATTTCTTTTGAAGTTCAACAACTTTTTTAAAGTAAGCTACACCATTTAAAGTTGGTTCACCTCCCTGCCAGGCAAAGCTGACAACATCTGTATTTTGTGCTTCAATATGTTGTTTTATAAAAGATTCAAGAACATCAAAAGGCATTGTAAAATTTTTGTTTGAAGGATAAAGATTTTCCTTTTCAAGATAGAAGCAGTACTTGCAGTCGAGGTTACAGATTGGTCCGGCAGGTTTAGCCATTACATGAAAAGGATAAGGAATATTTAACGAGTTTAATCTCATGACTTATCTGAAGATATACCATAAAAGGAAAAGAGTAAGCACAAGCAGAACTGAAAAGAAAATATTTACAGTTCTCCACTTACTCTTTTCCCGGAGAGCAGTTCTGTCATAAATAAATCCAATTAATTTATTTTCATCAGGTTTTTCTGTAGCAAGACTTACAAACACAAGAACAGCAGAAGTTAAAATGAAAAGGAAAACTGCAAAGTGAAGAAAATTAATTGAAGCAATGTATTTAAGAATTTTATTTTCGAGCGGTTCAATTTTATTTTGTATTTCAATTATTAATCTGAACGCACCAACTATAAGTCCTGTTAGGAGTGCGGCGATTGCACCTTTGCCGTTTACTCTTTTCCAAAAAATGCCGAACAAAAAACAGGCTGCAATCGGCGGTGAGATATATGCCTGAACACTCTGAAGATATACATACATTCTTTCATCACTTAAAAGGCTGATAAACGGAATCCACAATAATCCTAAAAGTACCATAGCAGCAGTTGTAATTCTGCCGAATGCTACTGTAGATCTTTCAGATGCATTGGGTCTGAATTTTTTATAAATATCAATTGTAAGAAGAGTTGATGTTGAATTGAACATTGCACTTAAAGAGGACATAAGTGCGGCAAGTAAACCTGCAACTACAAGTCCTCTTAAACCGGTTGGAAGCAGATTTGTAACAAGCCATGCATAAGCCTGGTCACCTGTTACATCACCATCTGAAATATGGAAAGCAATTATTCCCGGAAGAACTAAAATAAATACAGGTAATATTTTTAAGAAGCCTGCAAAGATAGTTCCGCTTTGTGCATTGGAAAGATTTTTTGCACTTAACACACGCTGAACAATATACTGATCTGTGCACCAGTACCATATAGCAAGAATGGGTGCACCGAAAATAATTCCAGTCCATGGAAAATCAGGGTCACTCATTGGTTTAAACACACTCCAGAAATCTGCAGGTGTATTTGCAACAAGATTATTCCACCCTCCTGCCCTGTCCAACCCGATTAATGTTAAAGCAACAGAACCAATAATTAAAATAAACATCTGAACAAGATCTGTATAGATAACAGCAGAGAGACCACCGAGTACAGTATAAAGACCGGTAATGAGAACGATTATTATAACAGAAGTATACATATCTACTCCCATTACCTCCTGAAGCAGTATACCGCCTGCATACAGAGCTATAGAAATTTTTGTCAGGACATATCCGATTATTGAAATAACACTTAAATAATATCTTGAAGCGGAGTTATATCTTTTCTCAAGAAACTCCGGCATTGTAAAAACATTTGTCTTCAGGTAAAATGGTGTGAATACCCAGCCTAAAAGAAGCAGTATTAAGCAGGCAAGCCATTCAAATTGTCCGACTGCGAGTCCTGATTTTGATCCTGTCCCTGCTAATCCAAGAAAATGTTCGCTTGAAATATTTGTTGCAAAGAGTGAAGCACCAATTGCAACCCAGCCTACATTTCTTCCTGCAAGGAAATACTCTTCACTGCTCCCGCTTCGTTTTCTGAAATAAAAACCGATTGCAAGAACAATGAGTAAATAACCAAGTACAATGATGAGGTCAAGTGTAGAAATATTAATTTCCATTAGGGACTCTAAATGTTTATAAAATTATTTTAAAAAGATTCTTATTCACCTTTCTTTTTTCGTTTATCTGCCCTCCAGCCTATATCTCTTCTTAAAGGAATCTGCATACCACCGGTTGATTCAAGCCAGTCATACACTTTTTTGTTTAATTCTTTTTTAAGATCCTGGTAAGAAGGATCATTTATAAGATTATTTTTTTCATGGGGATCATTTTCAATATCATAAAGTTCATCGATATCCCAGATACCATGATATATAATATATTTATACTTCCTGGTTCTTACACCAAACACTGTTGGTGTATGCGGAAAAGGTCTTTCCCAGTAGTATTCATAAAAAACTTCATCTCTCAATTTTATTTCCTGACCTTTAAGAAGAGGAAGAAAAGATTTTCCATCCATATTCTCAGGAGGTTTAATTCCAGCCATTTCAAGAATTGTAGGAGCAATATCAATATTCTGAATTAATTCAGTTACTTTCATTCCTTCTTTTATAAGACCGGGGGAATAAACAAGCAGTGGCACACGCATTGATTCCTCATACATATGTCGTTTGTCAATTAATCCATGTTCACCTAAAGAGAAACCATTATCTCCCATATAAAAAACAATTGTAGATTTATGAAGATTATTTTCTTCAATACTTTTTAAAACAGTGCCAATACCTTCATCGAGAGCAAGAAGAGTTTCACAATATCTTTTGTAAAAACCATCAAAGTCTTCATTCAATTCACCATGGTACATATAATCAACACCATGCCAGCCGTAGCGCTGTTCTTTTACCCATAGGGGTTTGTCTTTATAATTCTCTTCGGTATTTGCCATTGTGTCGGGGTGTACTACTTTTTCACCAGCATACTTTCCTTTATGTCTTTCTGCAGGAATAAATTCTGCATGAACTGCTTTATGAGAAAGATAAAGGAAGAAAGGTTTTTTATCAGATGATTTTTCTTTTATATAATCAACAGCATATTCTGTTAAGATATCTGTTATATATCCTTCTTTCTGTACTTCTTTTCCATCAATATTAAGAAGAGGGTCGGTGTATACACCCTGACCTTTAAAGCTTATCCATTTATTAAAACCTTTTCTTGGCTCTGCACTATCGCTTCCCATGTGCCATTTACCCATAAATGCAGTTTCATAACCAGCTTTCTGAAGATATTCCGGAAAGAAAATATTATGAGGCGGAACGGGTGAATCATTATCAACCACACCATGCCTGTGTGAATACATACCTGTTAAAACTGATGCACGGCTTGGTGAACAGAGTGCAGTTGTCACAAAAGCATTTTTTATATGTGCACCTTCTTCAGCCATTTTATCCATGGCGGGCGTTTCAAGAAATCCGGGTGTATTGGCTGATTCCTCATTTCGCATAAAGCCCATAAAATCATACCGATGATCATCACTGAGAATAAAAATGATGTTCGGCTTTTCAGGAATAATTTTATTTTGAATAAACTCAATCTCAGGTTCTTTAATTTGGTTTGATTCAGGAAATGCAGATGAATTAAAAAAAGAAATTGCCGCGGCAGCAGTGCCTGTACTTTTAATAAACTTTCTTCTTGTATAATTTTTTTTGTTACTCATTTTATTTTTCTTTGTGAAACTTCTTGCCTTAGTGTCTTAGTGGCTATCAGTGTGGTTGTCATATTAGCATTAGTCTGTTACCTCAAATGAAGCTTCAATTAAATCAACTGAATTACCGCCAATCATAACAGTAAAAGTACCTGCTTCAACAACCGGTTTCATTTCTGCATTTAAGAATGAAAGCATATCGGGAGTAATTTTAAAATTTATTTTTTTAGTATCACCCGGTTTTAAATTTATTTTCTGAAAACCTTTTAATTCCTTTACGGGTCTTGTTACGCTTGCATATTCATCACGGATGTAAAGCTGAACAACCTCTTCGCCTTCATATTTTCCTGTATTGCTTACATCAACAGAAGCATTAATTATCTCATCTCTGTTTATTGATTTTTTATCAAGAACAATATTGCTGTAACTGAATGTTGTATAACTTAATCCATATCCGAAAGGATAAAGAGGTGTATTTGGAATATCGATATATTTTGATGTGTATTTATGTTCAGCATCAAAAGGTCTCCCTGTATGTTTCTGATAGTAGTAAACAGGTATCTGTCCTGTTGATAAAGGAAAAGTAACAGGCAGTTTACCCGATGGATTATAATCACCAAAAAGAACCTGCGCAATTGCATTGCCTGCCTGGCTGCCTAAAAACCATGCTTCAATAATTGCAGGAACATTTTCCGATACCCAATTAATTGTAAGTGGTCTGCCATTCATCAAAACTACAACAACAGGTTTTGTTTCACCCTTTTCTTTCAATTCTCTCATCACTCTTTTAATCAAATCAACCTGTAAGCCGGAAATATTTAAATCAGATCTGCTTGCTGCTTCACCTGTCATATTTCTCGGCTCACCCACTGCAAAAATTATTACATCGGATTTTAAAGCTGCATCTACTGCATCATCAAATCCTGAGCTGTCATTATCATTAAAGTTGCAACCCAGTGCAAAATTGATTTCGACTTTATCATCAAGAATATTTTTTATACCCTGAAGCAGTGTAATTACATTTTCAGGTTCACCTGCAGCAGCCCAGCTTCCTAAAAGATCTTCATTATTATTTGCAAGAGGTCCAATTAATGCAATCGAGTTAATACCTTTTTTTAAAGGAAGAATATTTTCATTCTTTAAAAGAACAATTGATTCTTTAGCAAGCTGAAGAGCAATGCTGTCTTTATATAATTGTGAAAGATTATTCTCTTTAAAGTATTCTATGTCTGTGTAAGGATTTTCAAACAATCCTAATTTAAATTTCAATTGTAAAACATTTCTAACTGACTGATTAATTTCCTCTTCAGAAATTAATCCTTCCTCAACAAGATTTTTTAAGTTAGGAGAATAAACATCGCCATCAATTGTATCACCAACCATATCAATATCAACACCTGCAGTAAAGCCTTTTAATGCAGCTTCCTTTTTATCTTCAGCAAAGCGGTGTTTTATTAATTCACCAATTGAATTGTAATCACTTATCACAACACCATTCCAGTTCCATTCATCTCTTAAAATTTCTTTTAAAGTAAACTGATTTGCAGAAGCAGGAACACCATTTAAATCATTAAATGCACTCATTATAGATGCAACATCATTTTTAACCGATGCATAAAATGGTGGAAGATAAACTTCTCGTAAAGTTCTTTCTGAAATATCAACAGTATTATAATCTCTGCCACCTTCTGCACCTCCGTAAGCAACATAATGTTTTGCACATGCCGCAATTGATGTTTTATCTTTCAAATCATTTCCCTGTAAACCTTTTACCCTTGCAGCAGCCATTATACTTCCTAAAAAAGGGTCTTCACCCGAGCCTTCTGTTATTCTGCCCCATCTTGGATCTCGGCAAATATCAACCATTGGTGCATAAGTCCAGTGGGTTCCTTCAGAAGCAGATTCAAAAGCAGCTATCTCACATGCTTTTCTCACCAATTCAGGGTTAAAGCTTGAAGCTTCGGCAAGCGGGATGGGAAAAATTGTATGGAAGCCATGTATTATATCATTAGCAAAAAGAAGAGGAATGCCCAGCCTTGTTTCTTCAACAGCAATTTTTTGAATCCGGTTTGTTTCTTCAACTCCAAATCTTGCACCTGTTAGTATTGAGCCAACTTTAGAATTGCGTATAAGATTTTCCTCATTTTCATCAACACCAACAATCTGAACAAGCTGCCCGATTTTTTCTTCCAATGTCATTAAAGATAATAATGAATCAATCTGCTCTTCATAATTTTCCTGAGCAAAGAAAGAGGATGAAAAGAAAAGAACTATAAAGGGAATTATTCTTAACAAGAAATTATCCTTTATTTAGTTGATTCAATTTTTGAAAAACCAAGTCTTTCAAGACCTTTTTGAATTACAGGATCTTTCATACAATACTCCCAAATAAGACCTGTTCTGTAGTTTTCGATCATAATTAAAATTGGTCCCTGGTCTAATCCAAGATAATCTTTATCAAACCAGTTAACAGTAAGATTGAATGCATCTTTAAATCCATATTTTCCCCATAAACCTTTATCACCATATTTATCATACATATTTTTTAAAGCTGGTATACAAACTTCAGGAGCAAATGGAATTGAACCTCCGGCTGCTTCGGGAGTTATAGTTCCATCTTCGGCAATTGTATGTTCAGGTCCTGCTGCACCTCTCCCTGCATAACCATGAAATCTCTTTCCATCTTTTTCAAAATCACCGGGACCATCGCATGCACTTATTCCCCATGTTAAAGAATCATATCCTACCCACCCCTGCGGATTTTCTATGCAGTATAATCTGTTGGTAAGAGTTGCCCTGCGTGAGTTTTCAAAATAATCTATTCCTTTTTCTCTCATGTATTTATCTGCTAACCCTCTGAAATCAATAAACATATGGGAGAACTGGTGACCAAACAGCGGAGGGAAAATTACATGCGGGAGTCCTTTATAAGGTTCTTCCCAGTCATATCCCGAAAGCCATTGTTCATAAGCTTTCATAGGATTGCTTAATGTTGTACCTGCTGCAAGAATATAAAGATACAAAGCTTCGGTATAACCAAACCAGCCGAACTCACCCTTTCCTTTTTCAGGTCTGTATCCCATAAAAACCAAACCTTCATGACCTTCGTGTTTCGACTTTTCAATGATTGTCCAATCCCAATCAATTCTGTAAGTAAGAGAATCTCCTAACTTTCTTATTTCATTTTCAATTTCATTATCCCGGTTATAATATTGAACTGCAAACCTGATTCCTGCAATTAACCATGCAGTATCAATTGTTGATAATTCGGATTTCCATTCCCGTTTTCCTGTTTCCATATTAAGGAAATGATAATAGAAACCTTTATATCCTGTTGCATCCGGTTCTACACTTTGTTCAGAGTTATAAAGAAAACGGAGAAGGTTAAGAGTAAGCTGAGCAGCTTTTTCACGTGATATCCACTTATACTCAGCACCAATTGCCCATGCAGCAACACCCCATCCTATTGCAGCAATTGAAGCAGCAGATTCTTCCGTAGTACGGTCTTTAACCATTCCTATTTCAGGATTAATTTCATTTATGAAATAAAGAAATGTGCGGTATTGAAGTGTATCGAGAAAATCATTTTCTTCTTTAGTAGGAATATATTGTTGTGCAAAATGAAATTGTGAAGTTAGAATTAAAATTAGCAAAACTTTTTTCATATTAACCCTTGATTATAATAAGATCATTTTAACAGGATCATTTTTTTTGTTTGGATAAATGAACCTGCTTTCAACTGATAGATATAAACTCCACTCGAAAGATTTTTTCCGTTGAACTCAATTTCATATTCTCCTGCAGATTTTTTTTCGTTAACCAAAGTAGCTATTTCATTTCCAAGGATATCATACACTACAAGCCTCACCCCCTGCCCCTCTCCAAAGGAGAGGGGAAAGTTCGGAATTTTAAATTTAATTTTTGTTGTTGGGTTGAATGGGTTGGGATAATTCTGCATCAATTCAAAACTGTATGGAATTTTTTTTTCATCTTCAACATCAACTGTGGTTGAATCATAAACAAAACCTATTGCATCAAGCATTGGTTGTATTTCAGGGTTTGCCATGAAATTTTCCCAAAGCAATCCGGTGCGGTAATTTTCAATCATTATTATTATTGGTCCCTGATCAATTGCAAGATAACTGTTTGCATACCAGTTTTCAGTTAAGTTGAAAGCATCTTTAAACCCGTAAGGACCCCACAAGTTATCTCCATATTCATAAAAAAAACTTTTCATTGCATTTATTGATTCCTGGGGAGTATAAGGCATTGAAGAAAGTGCTGCTGTCGGTGCAATTGTTCCATTATCATTTGTTGGAGAAAATGCATTATAACCAAAAGGCCCGTCACAGGCAGTTAATCCCCATGTATCCGAATCATAACCAACATAATTATTTGGATTGGCAATACAATAAGCACGATTAATAAGTGCATGATTTCTGTTGTTGATGAAGTAATTAGTGTAATCATCTTTTTTATTCCGGGGATCAAAACCGAGAAAAGAATAATGAGCAAAGAAAAGTGGTCCGCCTAAATCCCATCCGACATAAAGCGGAATTCCATAAAATGAATTTCCATTTAAATAATTTGGACTGCTTGCCCAGCCATCATGATATAATGAAGCAGGAACAGGATGAGTTGGTGAAGCAATTGCAAGCAAATACGTTATCATCGTTTCATTCCACCCGACGAGCGGAAAGTTCATAATCCATCCATGGTTGGGAGACCAATGCCAGTAAAGATAATTACCGTTATCCTTCCTGTACCAATCCCATTCAACAGCTTCCCAGATTGAAGTGATTAAATTTCTTATTTGCTCTTCTTCAGTTGTATTTTGATTAAAGTATTGTCTGGCAGTCAGCAATCCCTGGATCAAAAATGCAGTTTCAACAAGATCACCGCCATCATCATACTGGCTGAAAGGAATTACATTTCCTGTTGTTCCGTTAAGCCAGTGAGGAAATGCACCATGAAATCTATCGGCATTAGTTTTCAGGAAATTCAGAATCTTCAGCATCCTGGTAATACCTTGCTGTCTTGTTATAAATCCTCTTTCAATTCCAACAAGTATTGCCATTACACCAAAGCCGGAACCACCGGTTGTTACAATTTCATCACTTCCACCAAATCTGTCTCTTGCTAAACCTGAAACGGGATGAGCAAAATCCCAGAAATATTTAAAAGTTGCATACTGAACTGAATCTAATAAAACGCTGTCGGGTAAAGATATTGTTGAAGCAGAAGCTGCTTCACTCAAACCGGATTCATTTCCCATTAAATCAAATGCGGAAATTTTATAATAAAAAGTTTTAGGAGGAACTCCTGTGTTATCATTATATGAAGAAGATGCTGATGAGACAGAAGCAACAATCTGAAAATCAGTATTATCAGGTGAACGATAAATTCTGTAACCTGCAAGATCAGGTTCTTTATTTGGTATCCACGTAAGTTCTATAGTTGTTGTGTGACCTTCTGCTGTTAAACCTGATGGAACTTCAGGAGAAACAGTATCGGTATCGTTAACAGATATAATTCTTATCTCATCAAGATAAAGAGTATGCAAAGAACCATCAGGATTATTCTGTCCGAAGTAAATTGTTTTTATTTGCGTAAGGTCAACATCTCCGGGATTCTGGAAAAATGGAGAAAGCGGAACAGAAATTCTCTGCCAGTTATCAGCTGCAATTCCATTAATATAAACCGATAGTTTTTGTCTTGGAGTTTTCCTGTTCTGAGCATCTTCAATAAAAATAGAAGGGAGCGAAGCAGAATCAACTTCAGCTAAGCTGAATACTCTAAAAATTATCGAATCTTTTACAGTTATATCGTGAGGAATCCAGCCTTCTTCGGCAACTGCTATTCCCCAATCTCCTCCTGAAACAGATTTCCATCTCATTCTTAAAGAATTTAACCCTGAATATTTTCTGTTTACATCTACAGGAAATTTATTGCCGTTAGAAAGAACAACCACACTTCCATTAGTGTAATAACCAAAGCTTGGATCATAATAATTATTATTTGGACTATCAGTAAAAAAGACATAAGGCTGAGCAAATAACATAACCGGCAAGAGAAATAATATTAAAAAATATTTTTTCATAAAATCTTATTTCAACTTTAATAAGAAAACGGAAATGACTGAATGATTGAATAACCTCATCTATACATTCCTTATTCCTTACGGAATCTTATCTTTATCTTTAATCCAGATGTCATACCATCCGGAAAATTGTTCTGTATACGGAACAGCAAAAATTTCACCTCCGAATCCCATATATCTTACAACAACTAAATTCAGGTAAGTGTTTTCTATTTCATTTAAAACATCTTCATAAATTTCAACACCATACTTATTAGCCAGCATGGCATTATACTCATTAACATATTTTTCAAATTTCAATAAAGTAAGGTGACTGATGAGATTATTCTTAACTTCCTGGTAACTTTTTGTATAACCTGTAGTATCTGTTTTTCTGCCGATTAATTGAAAGATTGAATATCCCCCATCCAATTTTATCGGACCATAAATATCACCTATTTCCATGTTTAAAGCTGCTTTACCGATTTCATCATACATTGTAACCGGAAAAAATCCAAACTCACCACCTCTTTCTTTCAATGAATCTCTCCTGGTATACTGCTTTGCGAGATCTCTAAAATCTTTCCCTGAAGAAAGTTCATTTAGAATATGCTCAACTATTTGAAGGCTGTCAGTTAGTATTTCAAGAATGTTCACTAACTCAAGAGGAGATTCTGCCCAGTCATTCTGTTTATAAACCGAATATGCTTCTTCTTCGGAAACTTTAATCGAGTCGAACATATTTACCATTAACATTTTAGATAAATAAGAATCCTCCCACATTCTTATATATTTTTTTACTTCGGGAGAATTATTTAATCCTTTGCTTATTCCTTCAATGGTAAGAAGTTCATCCTCAATAAATTTTCTGATATAAGAAGAGAGAGAAGCACGGATACTTTTTTCATCAATGTCTCTAACATAAAAACCATTGTGACTCAATTTATTAAGAAAATAATCTGCCTTAATCTTCTTCTCACCAAGATCAATAAAAATTTTATTTTTATTATCAGCCTTCATCAGATCAAAAGCAGAAGTAACTTCGATTCCGTTGAGATAATATTTATTATATACTGCCGATTCATTGTCTGAATATTTCTCATGAAAGCGGGGTGTAAAAATTGAAATAAGATTTTCAAATACTCCCCTGTCAGCAGTTATTCTGAAATCATCAAAAAAGTTATGATAATAATCCAGATAAACTTTATACTCATTTCTTGTTTTTACAATTCTCTTAACATCATCAAGAACCATTTCCTGATCTTTAAGATCAGGATTAGGTTCGGTATCAACTAATTTTAAAATATAGTAGCCATCTTCCGATTTTAGAGGAGATGTAAACCGGCCGGGTATTAAATTGTAAAGGCTGTCTTCAAAAGGTTTTTCCATTGTTCCGAAAGTAACATCTCTCGGTTGATCTTTACTTTCGGCTCTTTGTTCAAGAAGAGAATCAAATGAAGCACCGGATTTCAGGCTTTTGTAAATATCATTAATTTCCATTTCATCAACTGAATGGATAAACTTTACTTTACATATTTTTTTTATTCTCTCAAGTCCCTCAATTATTTCTTGCGGTGAAATGGCAATTTTATTTTTTATTTCAAGACTATACAGCGCATCCCTGACATACATATCTCTAAGCGGAGAGATAATATTTGAAAAAACCTGCAGCGTATCATATCCTTTCTCTCTCGCATTAAGCGATAATAATTTTTCGGCAATTAACTGTTTTAAAAAATCACGTTTCGCTTCAATCTTTTCGCTTTTATTTAATAATTTGGGATGTGCACTAAAATCAAATCTTTCCTGGAATTCGGATTCATAAATTTTATAATCACCAACTCTCGCAACAACTTTTTCCTCCTGCTGTGCGGAAAGAAATAAAGTTGTGAACAAAACAAAAAAGCAAATTCTAATTTTCATAATATCAGGTTTGGTTCAACTGAATAAATTTTCCCGGATAAATGTGAATAATAAATTCTCAAACACTAACTCATGAATTAAAAATGAATTCCCACAGTAAACCTGTGAGTACTATTTAATCTTCCATAATCAGCCCAGGCATAATCAAAACTTATCCTGGTTGAACCGGAAAATCCAACCTTAGCGCCTGCACCCAGAACAAGTCCGCCTTCGGAATCTTTAAGAAACAAATCGCGGTACCCGCCTCTTATTGCAAAGGTATTAAGGAACAACCATTCGCCACCTATATTAATTCTTTCGGCGTTATCATTTGTATGCATAGCATCGGATGATACAACTAATTGGTTCCATTCAGTAAGCTTTACTGAATATGATAATCCAACCCTGAATAAAGTTGGAAGGCTGTATGAACCCATTCTGAGTTCGGCAGGAAGTGCAGGGTGGTTGCCATGAACATCAGGATCAGGATCAAAATTGAAATGAATATCCCTCCCGTCATAAGAAGCACGGGGACCGAAGTTTGAAACACTCGCACCTATCGACAAACCTTCAATTGTTGTTTTGTACTGCACTCCAAAGTTAAGAGCAAAATTTATTAAGCTTGTATTGTATATAGTTTCCTGAATGTAGTTTACTGCTATACCTGCTGATACTCTGTCGGTAAGAAGAAGTCCATAAGCAACACCCAATGACAAATTAGTTACATCATAATAAAGACCAGTATTCTTTTCTCTTTCCACAGTTCTTACTTCAATATCGCCTGAATTTAATGAAGTGATTTGCAGTGCAAATGTTCCCAAACCTTCAACATTAAAAGCTGCTGTTGCATAATTATATTTAATATCAGCCAGCCACTGGTTATGTGTAAATTGAATGTCGAGTCCTTTAATACTTCCAAGGCTTGCAGGATTATAAAAAGCAGCAGAGGCTTCGTCGGATAGTGATGTACCGGCATTTCCCATTGCAACTAATCGTGAACTTGGTTCAATCTTAAGAAACTGTCCGATTGTTGTTCCAACCTTGCTCTGAGCTGATGACTGGCTTACCATAAAAGAAAACAAAACCGGAATAAGGTAAAGATAAACAGACCTACAGATGTATTTAATTTTTCTTTGACCTGTATTCCATAAAAAATTATTTGCTGATTCTATAAAATTTCTTTTCATATCATCACCATTTATTTAATGACAGCGAATTTGCCAATGTAATCTTCCACACCGGGTGCTTCAACATGGAAAATGTACAGCCCGGGAGCAATTTCAAGATTATCCTTGGAACGGAGGTTCCAGGCAATATAACCCTGGAAACCTGAGTTGTGGTAAAGAGTTTGAACAAGTTCACCTGTTATAGTGTAAATCCTTACAACTGCATCAACAGGTAATGCCCTGAATTCAATTCTTCTTTCCCCCCTTCCTGTTTGTGCATAAGGTGCCTGTTCAAATGATGCCATACCCAAATATGGGTTGGGAACTACATAAGGCTTTTCAACATAATCTTCTTTTTGTTTTGCAAGATCAATAAATGATGAATCCGTAACGAACCTGAAGACATCAGATTCATTAAACGGAACATTAATTATTAATTGATAAACATCTCCTCCTGCAGGAAAAATTGAATTTGCATATTTAGGCCCGTTAATAGTATCAACTGTAATTCTCCAAACAGGTCTGTTAACCCCGTCAGGGGCACGGGAAAGTATTTCTATAAAATCATCTCTATGACTTATGACCTGGTTATTATCAACATCCCTGAATCTGAAATCAGCCTGAAACTCTCCGCCCATTTTGGGATAACCGATAATTTTAAATTTTGTGGGAACAGAAGGAAGTCCGATTGCAGCAGATGATGTATCTACTACTTCATCATAAAAGAATATAGAATAATCGGCAGGATAATTTGGTCTTTCAAGATTTGGCGGAGTTGTAGTAGCGGAAATTCTTGTTTTCAGAACAATGTTAGTCTGACTGTTAGGTAAAAATCCGGAGTTTAATGAATCGGGTTCAAGTTCTGGTTTTGTAAATACAAGAGGCATCATTCCTAAACCAACCGGTCCTCTTCCTAACGCGAGAAAATCTTTGCCTCCGACAAAAACTGTATCGGGAACTCCGGTTGTTACATCATACATCTCATAGCTGACAGCTTTAATGGAATCCTCTGGTGAGACAAACCTTATTTCAAAAATTCTGTTCCTAGGAATCAGATCAGGGTTAGGAATATCAATCAAAACACTGCCTGAACCATACCCCTCAACATGTTGAAGATCTTTATATGTGCCGGGTTTATAACCTGGTGCCTGGGCATTCGGATAAACAACAACAACATTTTTGGGAAGGATTAATCCTCCTCTTAAAGTTTGATTTACAGAGATAGCACTTTCAGATGGATAAATACCTAATTGTTCAATTCCCCTGTCATAAGCTGTTACAGCATAAAAGTAACGCTGTCCATTAACAACAGTAGTATCTTTGAAGAAGTGCCTTATACCCGAATCGCTGCCTAAATAAAACTGTACACCTTCTACTGAAGTTGCGCTGTAATCAAGTATACCATTTACAAGATCGAAAACAGCCAAAGCTTTACCCGGACCTAAAGGACCCAACCCCTGGGCATCATAAACAACCTGCGGGTCAAGAAAACTTTCATCAGTGCTTCTGTAAATTTTATAACCTTCAAAATCATTTGTATTTGTTATAGGATCAAAAGCGTCTTCAGCAACATTATCCCAGGTAAGATTAACAAAACCATCACCGGCATAAGCATAAAGTGTAGGCAGAGGAGGAGGCGTAGCAAACTGGTAATTTGCATCATAAATAGTTTGAACAATTTGTACAGTTTTTCTCATCTGGTGAAGATCTGCACCAAAAGCAAGAGCCAGGCTGAATCTCTCTGTTTTTGCTGTGCCTAAGAAGAAGGTTCCTGATGCAAATAAGAAACCGATATTATAATTTGAAATAGCAAGAATAGGTTCGAACGGAGTTGGGCCTGTCCACATTTCAT